>Ga0208898_1000463_pt1 | contig 31600 bp, 49 predicted proteins | sample VirMetDEL_Mar_4_FD_184513 | JGI IMG/M metagenome (GOLD analysis project Ga0208898, IMG submission 184513) | Aqueous microbial communities from the Delaware River and Bay under freshwater to marine salinity gradient to study organic matter... | ecosystem: Environmental > Aquatic > Marine >...
GTATTTACAATGAAAGCACGGTTGTTTGGAGCTTCCCAAGCCCATGATTTAGTTTCAGGGTCGAATTGTGGGACAACTGTGGTTGAATCAAAATACCAAAAGAATGACCATACTGTTTGGTTAGTTCCGTCTGGTGTTTGTGGATTGTCTTTAACATAGAATTTACCCCAAGTTCCACTATCACCCCACATATCGAGGTTAGCGATTGAAGGACCAGTTAATACAGGACAAATAGCACAACCCTCATCGAATTCTACTCCTTGAACAATAATTTTTTTACCGGTTGGGACTGCACCTGATGCTCCACAGAATGCGTAAGCGCCTTCATGGATTTGTAAGATATTCTTTTCAGGGTGAGGTTTAGAACAGCTGAATAACATGGCAGCTGCAACCATTGCTAATAACATTTTTTTCATTTTATTGTTGAGTTAATTTATTTAAAATAGACAGATTTTCTGTCATGCGTTTAGAGTGTTTAGATTGGTTTTCTTTATTTTTAGGTTTAGATGAAAACTCTACTCGTTTTTTAGCTGATTGTCCCATTACCTTCCCTGACCTTTATATGGTTTTTTATAATTGTCAGCTGTTTTACTTTTGCTAGTTTGGGTAGTTGCGTGAACACCTTTGTTATTTTTTTTAGGTTTTTCTCTAAATAACGATGTAGTTTGTGATTTTAGTTTGGCCATTTAACTTATTATTAATATATGAACATTGAATTAAAACTCAACGATAAATATTAAAATAAGTCTTTAAGATTCTCTTTACTAATAATTTGTTTTAATAACTTAACGTAATCACCTGCTTCAGCATAAGATGCATCTAATGCTTGAAAATATTCATCTTCTGTGTTAATTTTTCCCATATACCTACACTGGTAGAATGCATAGTCATAAACACTTTCCTGCCAGCTATTATAATAGGCATGACCTAATTGAGTACCTTTAGCGGTTTTAACCCGACGACGAGCTTCTTTCATACCAAATAAATTATGATTGGTTTTGAAAATAGTACTTGAATAATGTCCGGTTTCAAGTATTGATTGAGCTAACACAATATGAGGATACCTAACATTTAAATCTTTAAGTAGTTGAATTAATTCTTCTTGTGAAAATGGAGTTTCTTGAGTATCTAAAACTACTAATTCCTTTTCGAATGCTGTAGGATTTGATAGTCCTCGATTGAGTCCTATAACATAGGAAATAAAACACAATACTAATGATACTAATCCTAAAAGAACAAACGACTTAGTGTCACGTTCGAACTTTAATTCGTATTTGTTAAATTTGTAAAACATAACTTATTTTTTAGAACTTGATACTTGATTTAAGATTTTACTTACTTCTTTACCTTTTAATTCATTGATTACATTAGCAATACGCTGGCAATCCTCATATAATTCTTCACGAACGTAATGAACAATATTTTCTTCTAATGTCTCAGCAAAATGTTTACGTTCAATAGTAATTTCATATATCGAACCTTCATCAGTACAGACTACAGAGAGTAGGTGTACGTGTTTTTTAGTACCTTCTAGGTTATGAAGAATACCTTCTACGATTGCTTGAGCGATTCGAAAATCTTTTTCATCAATCATTTCTTGAAATTCATCACTATCCGCTACTACTATTTCTGGTACTTGATATTTCATTAAAATAAATCTAAAAAATCTTTATTTATATTCTTTTCCTTTAATCTACTAAGTTTTTCTTGCTCCTCCAAGGTTTTTGTTGCAAGTTTTTCTAAGTGTTTGTTCTTTTGATTTTCGTAATCACTAACTAAACGTTCGTGCTTAGATTTTTTCTTTTTTCTTAGTAATGGGATTCTTTTTTTACTCATAATCTAGAAATAAATTCACTACCATCGTCTTCTTCTTCATCACTTAAACCTAATTCTTTTAATCGCTGGAGAGTGTAATCGTCCATTTCCCAGTCAAAGTTAGATTGGTTTAAAGGTTTGTGATCTTCGAATCCTTCAAGTTGTTTGTCACTAAATATGTCTCCAATAAATAGGTAATAACAATTGTAACATAACATTTCTAGATTATCTAATCTGTAGTGTTGTTTATTTCTATCTTTAAAGTTAAGAATTAATGGAATTTTGTAATCACTTACACGTCGCTCTTGAAAACTACAATTGTAGCATTCTTCTTTCATGTACCCCTCTTCAAATAATCTATATTTGATTTTTTGAGGATCCCAAGAAGATGGATCAAGGCGACCTTCGATAATATCTAATACTGAACGATCACCTTTCCCATTATTAAGCCACTTAGGGATACCTTTACCTGATTGGTTTTTATGTTGTTCAAACAAGTTAGGATAACCTTCTTCAGTAGCATCATAGAGTTTAGCCCATTTCTTATAGTGTTGATAAGAAACATTTAGATAACGTGCTGCAGACCTATTGGACTTGGTCTTTGCCATTGCAGCTCTAATCTGCTCTACTGAAAGTGGTTTTGCTTTGGGCATTACTCTTCTTCGTTGAATGATGGGGGAATAATATTATCATCCTCATCATAATTTTGCATCTCTGCTTTAGATGCTTTTTTAGCATTTTTACTTAGACGTCCAGTTTGGATTTCATAGTTTTGATACTCTTCTTCTTCCATAAACACCATGTCAACCCAAGTATCATCTTTTTCTACATTACCATGCAAAACAGGAATTCCACGTTTTGCTCCGGTAGTTGAGCAATCTACACAAGTTTTGGTGTTTGGAAGTATTTTTACTCGCATGGGGTGGATTTCTTCCCCACAACCTACACAATACTTCGCCATTTGATCTAGTTGAATGTTTACAGAATACATATTATAACTTTTTTAAAAATAACCTTTACTTTCCTTGTTCAATTTCTTTTAAAATATCCCAAAGGTCTTCTGAGCATTTGATTGTAACTTCTTTAGTTTCTTCAGTGTCTTGATTAGTCCATTCTAAAAGACCAATTTCACCGGTTTGATAATCTTTACGTTCCCAAAGATACCAATGAATAATTTCTGCTTTCCATTCACCATAATGAAGATGAAGTAAATTATCAATAATTAAATAGAAGTTTTCTTCATAGTTAATCATGTCAATATTTATTTCATCATATACTTTTTCACTGCGGAGAATAGTTTCTTCTAGTAAATCAATAATGTTACAAAAGGTTTCCTTCTCATCTAGAGGAGTACCTTTTTTTCTAATCATTAAATTTTTACCAAATTCTTTCATTTAGAAACAGCGTAAATCTTTAGGAATTGTTTTAATGAAAGTTGTTTACAAGCAGCAAAATATTTAGCGGCTGCTAATCTTCCTGAGGCCAATGTTTTTGAGATTGACTCTTGTGATTGGTCATTACGTGAATAAAATGAATACTTTTTAGGCATATTATTTTTTCTTTTAATGGGAATATAATAATTATTTTTTAGGATTCCAAGTTATTTTTATATTCATTAATAATATTCTCTCTATTAATTGATTTCCATCTTAAATAATCTCTATGCTCTTTAAGTAAATTTATACAATGATACAATTCAGGAGAATTCATATGATGATCTCTTAAATTATGGTTAATGTCTACAGTATCAATTTTATCTTGAGATGTTTCATCTGGGATTTGAGCGTGGGAAATATAAATATCATCAATGTATTCTATAGTGTCTTCATTCCAGGGGTAGAGAGAGCATCGGGAATGGACTTCTAAAATCCAATTATCTATATTATTATGTGGACATAAGTACCCCCAGAGCTCTTTTAATTTTTTAGGGTAAATAGGAAATGCTTCTCTAAAATCATGAATATAACCATTCAAATCAGGAGCCCATTTTACTTGAGGGTAATATACTTTAAAATCAGTTAAACGTTGTTCTAAAATTTTATTCCAATCTTTAGATAACATCAAAACATCATCATTTAAATTCCAAACATATTTTCCTTTAGAACAGTCAATCAAGTTTTCAATAAAATCTACTAAATTGTACCAACCATCTAAACGAGAATTAACAATAAATGATATATTCTTAAATTGGTTAGACCATTGTTTTACATACTCAATAGTTTCAGTATCATCAAAATCTACTTTAATAATAATTTCAAAATTATCTAAAGTTTTATCTGATAGATTAAGTAATGAATCAATAGTATTATTGAGATCCTTAGCTCGTTTTCTACTTGGGATTATTACAGAAAGTAAATATTGTTTAGATTGTCTTACCATAATTCGTATTCGATTTCAGCATCACCTAATCCCCAATCATCTTCATTTTGAGTTTCAGTAAATACTTCTACCCATTCCCAAGAGTCATTATACTTAGGAGGATTTTTATCTGCGTTTTTATGAAGTTTATCTGTGTGGGCTTGGGGTAAAATATTTTCATGAGACATATGATACATAGGTAAATCAAACAATGCCTCTAATTTATATCCTGCTAACGCTGCTTTCTTTTGAACATTAGTATCAATAAAACAATTGTAAAACATATTTTCCTCAAACCCTTTAATGTCCCACCAAATCTTACGAGGTGCTAACTGGAAATCTCCACAGCAATTGATAAGACTATAATTATCATTAGGGGTTACTTTAGCAGGATAATAACGAGGTTCAGTTGTTTCTTTTAAATATTGTCTATATTCAGTTAGATTATCAATATTACGTAGTGCTTCAGCATAATCTATTTCACGTCTACTTACAGTATAAAACGTGTTATTATCGCTGTTACTTATTACCTCGTGTAATTCTTCTTTAGTAGGAGGAATATTATCTGTAGTAGTAGCCACTACCCAATCAGCATCAGTTCTCCTTAAAGCTAGATTAAATGATGTAGGCCCAAAACAAACAGGTAAATCAGGAACAAAAGTAGAATACATTTTATGAACTGAAGGTGGGATTACAAAATGTTTAATTCTTCCTGTTTTTGGGACTAATCCTTCTACCTCATATAAAAAACTTCTACCTTCTGAGTTCCAATCTACATAATTGACTTCATCAAAGGTATCTAAAAGAGTATTTAAATGGATAGCAAATCTTTCTTTTTCTTTATATCCATCATTTCTACTAAATGTAACTACTGATGTTTTCATATTGTTGAAACTCCTATTTTTTGGACTACTATACTAGCACATTTTTGAGCAAATATAATAGCTTGTTCTATATCTTTAGTTCTAATATACTCAGCTACAAGTCCTGATAAAAATGTGTCTCCCGCTCCAGATACATCTCTAATTTGGACTTTTTCAACTGGGTAGATTTTACTTTTATGTTGGCATCCTCTACTTGAAAGGGTAACTACTAGTTTATCTTCAATACCTAAATGTTTTAAAGTATATTCTGTGCGTTCGTATTCAACATGATTAATTTTAATAAATGTAGCATGTTGGATCCACTCATCGATAATTTTTTTAGTATCAATAAATACATTAAAATTATTTCTACAGATAAAATCAATATCGTCTTCCTCTAAAAATCCTTTATCGTAATCACTAATAATAATAGCATCTAATTCTATTCCATAAAGTTCATTATTAGCAATTTGATGAAGAACTTCAGGTTTAATTCTTTTTACCTTATCATTTTCATCAACACGAAGAAGTATCTGACCTGAACGATCATCTACGTAACGAGTTTTAACTACATTTTCAGAATTACTAAGATTAATCACTTTAGCTCCTAATGCTTGTAAATTAGCAACTACATTTCCAGACATACCCGGGTTATTATTTGAATAAGAAGGATTAAATACAGGAACAGGAGCTTCAGGAGCTAATCTAAATACGTCTCCGTAAATAAATTTGTCTATACAGTTATCTCCTATAACTAATATATTAAAATCTTTAAATTCCTGTTTTTTTAAATCACTCATAAATTTCCATCTTAATTTGTTTTTTATCAAAACCTAAGTTTTGTAATTTAGCTCGAGCTTCCTTAACCATGTCTTTCCAACCACAGATAAAGAACTCAATATCTAAACCATTATAAGAACCCTCTTCGATTTGACTAAAATATTTTTGAATTAATTCTTCGTATAGGGAATGTACATACCCTTGTTTGCCGTTCCAATCTTCTCTAGAAAGGATAATATGATAATTAAATTGGGGTAAATCTTTTTCCAATTGAACCATTTCATCATAATATAAAATACTTTCTTTATCTCGAGTACCAAATACTAAATGAATATCCCCAGTAGGAATATTGTTTTCTCTAATATGCTCAAGCATACATTTAAAAGGAGAAATGCCTGTACCTGTACATATAAAGATATAGTTTTTATTAGTATCTTCTCCTAAAGTCATTATACCTGAAGGTCCTGTAAATTCAATTTCTTCTCCTATAGATGTGGTCCAAAGATAGTCTGTACCCTTTCCTCCTGGTTTTTTAACTATGATTAATTCATAAGTATCTTGAGAAGGGGAATTAGCTACTGAATAATGTCTAATTCGTTTAGATGGTTTTTCATCAATAGGTAAATCTAAAGATACAAATTGACCAGGTTTAAATGTAGGTTTAAAATCAGGTCTAAGATAAAAACGATTAGTTGTTGTAGTTTCTTTTACTACATCAATTAACTTTGCTTTCATTAAGTATTTCTTTTACTTTTTCAAATCCTATATTACACATTTCTTTCCAACTGCTAGCATCCCCATCATCACTTACCCATTTATAAGCGTCAAATTTCATGTTAAAACGCTTACACACTTTAGCGATAGCAAAACATTCCATATCAAAAATAGTACACTTATCTATCATTTTAAGATAATTTTCAGAATATTTTAAACGTTGGGGAGCATCATAAAAATAATCCGTTGTAAAACAAGTTACATCATAATTTGTATCTAAAACAATCTGCCCACTAGCAGCTTCAAAAGGAGTATTGCCATATTCTACTAAAGGAGTAGCATCAATATCTTGAAAAACTTGACCTACTTTTACTAATTGTCCTGGGGGTAGTTTTAGGGAGCCACAAGAACCAATGTTGATAACTTCTTTGTATCCTTCACTAAATGCCCTATAAGCAGCCATTGCCGCATTAATTTTTCCTACACCGCTAAAAATAACAGGACTACCTAAAATTTCTCCTTGAACATTTACTTCATCAGGGACTGCTACAATAAAAACTCTACTCATATTTAATTAAACTTTTTACATCATTTGGCTCGTGTAAAAAAGCCAAATCAATTAAAACAACTTTACCTATAACTTCATATCCTGCTTTTACACATAATTGTTCAGCAGCATTCATTGTCCCTCCAGTAGCATAAACATCATCTACGATTACTACTCTACCTTTACCTGGTTGGATTTCTAGAGTATCTGAGCCATATTCTAAATCATAAGATAATTCAATAGTAGGAGGGGGTAATTTACCTTTTTTTCTAACTAATTTAAGCCCATTGTTTGTTTTTTGAGCCATTGCTGATGCGAATATAAAACCTCTAGAATCAATGCCTACAAAGTAATCAGGTTTATTAACTTCGTTTAACATTCCTTCTAAGGCCCTGTCTAGGACTTTTCCATCCTCTAATAAAGGTTGAATATCTTTAAATACAATCCCTGGTTTAGGAAAATCAGGAACATCTTTTACATACTGTTTAAAATTAAGCATCGCGATGAGATAAAATAGGATTATCAATAGGCCAATTAATTCCTAATCTAGGATTATTCCACTTTAAAGAAACTTGTTCATTAACATCAGGATATTCTCCTGGATAAGACCATTTATAGAAAAATACTGCTTCTTTGCTTAAGACTAGGTGACCATTAAGAAAACTAGGGGGTACTAATACTGCTTTTTTATTTTTAGAGGATAAAACTACTGAATCCCATTTCATAAAATTATCTGATTTAGGATTATAATCTACTACTACTAAAAATACAGTTCCACTTAAACAAGAAATATATTTCCATGCTTTAGAATCACCATGAAGACCTCTTAATACATTTTTCTTAGATACTGAGACTTTATCGTGGTTAAAAACTAGCTCGTGATCTTTTTGATTAAATACTGTATACAGTTCTCCCCTGTGATCTTTAAAAGCGTCTTGTTTAAATACTTTTACTTCAGGAAAAATCATATATTATTTAAAATGTTTAAAATATAATCAATTTGTGACTGTTCAAGAGTAGGATAATTCCCAATATACCAACTAAAATGATGTACATGCTCTACATTAGGGAAATCATTTAAATTAATTCCTTTGTTCTTAAAGAATGGTTGACGTAATTGATTACCACCTCCTGAGAGTCCTCTTCTAAATTCAATACCATTTTCTTTAAGAGTAGTTTCAATTAAATTTCTCTTATCAAATGAAGGATCTTTTAGAACAACAATAAAAGAATAGTTACATTGTCCTTCCATTTCAAAGTCAGTAAGGTATTTTTCTGAATTTAGGTTTTCAATAAAGTAATTAAAATTAGAGGTTCTAATAGCATTATTGTCATCTAATCTAGGCAATTGATTAAGACCAATTACAGCATTAATCTCAGTACTTCTAAAGTTGTGAGCAGGGCCTAAGAAAATAAAATCAGGGTTTAGATCTGGGTTGGCTTTGGTGATTCCTTCTTTTAAAGTTTCATCTGTCATTTCTCTAATCATTCCATGAGAACGAAGAGCTCTACATACTTGATAGAAACGATCATCATTAGTACAAATCATTCCTCCTTCAATAGTAGACATATGATGAGCAAAGTAAAAACTAAAATTACTAGCAAATCCAATCGAACCACATTTTTGACCTTTAAATGTAGCACCATGAGATTCACAAACATCTTCAATTAAAAGAATATTTTTTTCTTCGCATAATTGGATTAATTCATCTGTTAGTCCATTTAATCCTAATACATGAGTTAAGAAAATAGCTTTAGTATTATCATTAATAGCTTCCTTTAATTTATCTAAGTCAAACGAAAGGTTTTTATGGTTGATATCTACAAAAACAGGTTCTAAACCAGCAAATACTACAGACGAAATATCTGAAATCCATGTAAGAGGGGGAACAATAATTTCTCCATTACCATAGATATATTTAAGAGCTAACATAGTTAATTCATTAGCAGCAGTGCCTGAATTTACCATAATACTATGTTTTACTCCTAACCATTCAGACCATTTGTCTTCGAATTCTTTTACTTTAGGGCCATTGGTAAGTTTTGGAATAGGATCTTGTTGTAAAAATTCTATAACCTTGTTAACATCATCTCTAGTGATGTTATCACTCATTAAAGGTAAATTAAATTGACTCATAAATTACAAATATTAAAAATGTTTTTCCACCAAGGAGTTGGTGCGTATAATTCGTTATATTTTTTATGCATATTAAAAGCTATGTCTTCTCTTTCACTACTGTTATTTACCCAGTATTCTATTTGTTCATTTAAATTATGGGACTCCAATATAATAAATTCTTTGTGTGGTTCAAACATTAAACCATCTTTTCCTGAAAAAGCTTCTAAATTAGTACTCATCATAAAACCTCCACAAGCTGCTATTTCAAATGGCCTTCCCTTACGTTGAGGGATGTTTAGATTAGTCTGGAAATTGAGGTTGATTTTACTTTGTTTAAAGAAGTTAGCATACTCTTCTACAGATAAATTATCACTGCCTCTTCCTCCTTTTACAACTACATTAGGTATTTGACTTAAAATTTCTTGTCTGCCTGATCTGTAAGGATCTCCTATAAAACTAACTGGGATAGATTTAGGTAATTGGTCTAAGTTAAAGAATGTAGGGTCTTGAGGAGTAGAAACTCCAAATACATTAGGTTTGTCTTCTCCATACCCCCAATCAAATAAAAGTTGAGGGCAATATTTAGCATATTCTTCTATTTCAGATTGCTCATAATGAAGGACTGAGTCCCACCAGCAAATAGCTATTTTGTTTTTAAGTTGTTGGGCCACATCTAAGGAAACTGTTATGTGATCTCCTTGATTAAACATTCCACTCCACCAAGTACCAACAGGAGATACTATAGCTAGATCATATTCTTCAGTTAAAAGAACATTATCAATGTCTTCAGTAGTTTTTAAATCCTCGGGTTCAGGAGATATAAAACGAATTTTGTAACCCCCCAAATTAGTACTCTTAAACGAGTTAACTAAATTAGAAATAATATTGGTGGGACCCTTTAACGGATCCCCACCCCAATATTTATCGATTACAAAAAGTAATTTCATTATTTTTCACCGTAAAAGTCACCCCATTCTACTAAAATTGTAGGCCGATTATCAGTACGTTCGTAAGCGTATTGGTAAGCTTCAAAGATTTGATGAGGTTCATCTAAACGAATAATATCAACATAATCACACAAAGCTTTAAACCCAGCAGTAAAATCACCAATATGTTGATGTTGTGGGTGAAGTGGTCTTTGGGATCCAATCCCAGTTCTAATAATTACTTTAGGAGTGTAACCCCCACCAGACATAATTTTAATTTTATCTAAATGGTTTACAATTTGGTTAGCTGCTAAAATTAAGAAATTCCAACGTGGATAAATTGAAATAGGTACAGTACCATTTAATGCTATACCTAAAGACATTCCCATTTGCATATCTTCATTTACAGGCATTTCTAATAATTTACCTCGGTCTACCTCAGTAAGAGTATTTGTCATAGCTGTTCCGGCGTATTCTACAGCCTGACCTAAAAACATAGTATCAGGTTTTTCACCTAACCACGTCATTGCTCTTTTTAATTCGTCAAAATATTTCATTATAGAGTTTTTAAATATTCGTTAACTTTTTTTATGTCTGCTTTAAATTCTGGGGATTGGGCATGGTAATCTCTAGTCATAAAATTTCTATCTACTACTTCTGCTTTATCCGAATGGGTTTCATCTCTTAAATCTAAATCATGTTCAATATACACATCATCAATATAAGTTTCTATCCCAGTTTCCATACTTAATCTGTAAAGATAAGTATCGATTTGATTAGTAAGAGAAATATGGCCTAAAATTTCTTTTAATTTTTTAGGGTAAATAGGAAATGATTGAGGATAACCATCTGTTTTAGGAAAATAAATTTTAAACCCGTTTAATTGATTGGATAAAATAGTATTCCAATTTTGAGTTTTAAATATTACATCATCATTTACGTTTAAAATCCATTTGCCTTTAGAAGTATCAATCATGTTTTCTACATAATCGGTCATATTAAGCCAACCTTGTCTTCTTGAATTAACAATAAATGTAATATTTTCAAACTCGTTATCCCAATTTTTTATATAATCAATAGTATCAAGGTCATCAAAATCAACTTTAACAATAACCTCGAAATTTAGATTTTCAGGATCCGCTGTTTCCAGAATCGAAAATAAAGTATCATTTAATCCTTCTAATCGTTTTCTTGAAGGAAGAATTATAGAAATATCAAAATTAAGTTGATTTCTTTCTACTAACATAACTCAGAATTGAATTCTTTGACCAGCCCCAGCGTGAGGATATTTTGAATCGTATTCGTAATAAATAACTTTGTAAGTTGGATTTGAATAAGTCAAATGTTCCATATTCCAAACATCTAATGTAGGTGTACAAACTGATTTTTTATTGTTTTCAACAACATAAGTAATGGGTAAGTTATGATTAATAGCATACTTATGGTTTTCATAAAATGTACCTGTTTCAGACGTCATATCACCCACAAAACACCAAACATGATTTGTTCCTCCTTTACGTTTAATATCTAAAGCAACACCTGTAGCAATAGGGATATTACCTGTTACGATAGCAGAAGAATAAACTTTATGTTCTGGGTAGCATAGGGTAATAGATTTGCCATCTAGAATGTCTTGTTTAACTTGCTCTTGGGGTACACCTTTTAAAAGGCATTGATAATGAGATCTCCAAGAACAAAATACCCAATCATCAGGTTGAATTTGTTTAAATACCTCGATCATTTGCTCTTCATTTCCATCATATAAATGAATTGGAGCTTTAATCATAGCATTATTGAAACAATTAGCAATATCTGTTTCAAATGCTACTAACTCTTCTGCTGTGAGTAGGTTTTCCATTATTCTAATATTTTACGTTTTAATTTAACTTTAAGCATTTCATTAATATTATCTACTGCTACTTGTCCAAATTTGTTTTTTACTTTTTCTTGGAAAGGAGGATAAGTATGATATTCATCAAATGCTTTATCTCTAAACTCTAATACTTCGGCTGCTGTTAAACTATCAGTAGGCAAAGGAAGAGTATTATATCCATGGAATGAATAACCTTCATAATCGTCTGGGAGAGGGGTGCCTTTCATAATAGCAGTTTTGTATAGTTGACTACCGGGCAATGCCATAGCAGCATAAGCATTCCATCCAAACGTACATAATTCTTTAGACAAATCCAAGGTACGTTGCATGCTTTCCTTAGTATCTCCAGGTAAACCAAAGATATAATTTGCCATTACTTCAATATCAGCTTCGTGTACTTGATTAATTACTTTTTGAATATCAACGTCTTCGAATCTACCTTTAGATACTTCAAGTCTAACTGTTTTATCTCCACTTTCAATACCAAGTGCTAACCACTTAATACCTGCTTCTCTAACTAATTTAAGTAAGTCAGGACGACGAACAGTATCTACTCTTGAGTAAGCCCACATTCTAAGAATATCTCCATAACCTCTTTCTTTAAGCATTTCACAAAGAGGTACATAGTATTTTCTATTAAGTAAGAACATTTCGTCTGTAATTTTAATAGTGTATACTCCTAGGTCTACTAATTTATCAAATTCTTTAATGATAAATTCCGGAGACCAAAAACGCATCATACTATAATTTCCTGCAACTCCAATTTCATCTTCATCATCTCTGTTTAAGATATTAATCATACAGAAATCACAACCAAATTGACAACCTAATGATGTTTGAATAGCAGCATAAGGTGAACGTTTGTTTTGATCGTATTCAGCATGCCACATAGGTGCTCTATACAAATCAAGTGGAGTTTCTTTCATTGGGAGTAAATCCCAAGCATATCCTGGAAGGTCTATGTCCATTCTATCATTTGGGACTACTTTTTCAGGTGGATTAATTTTAGGAGTACCATTTTCTCTCCAAACTAATCCTTTAATATGACCTAAATTATCTACATCAATTGTTTCTTGAGCTAATATATTGTGAAGAGCATATACACCCTCATTAGTAAAACCAAAATCAATTGAATTTTCATCATTTAATGCTTTAATTGGAACTGCCTGAATGTAAGAACCTAAATAAGAAATAGGGGTTTTAATACCATATTCTTTTAGATATTCTGAGAGGTATACTGCACCACTCATACTTACTGTTCCTGCGTTTACATTTTGACCATAAACTACAAAACAAATTAAACGAGGATTAGCTGAGTGGACTCGTTCTAATACTTGTTCTCTATTTAATTGTTCTGCGTTAGCATCAATAATTCCTACTTTGTACCCTTTAGATCTACAGGATTCAGCTAACAAAAGAGCCCACGTAGGGGGTTCAATTGCTGAGTAATCTTGGGCTAATCCTTGATATACTCCAGTAGCGTTACCGGGGGCTATAAATAAAACGTCCATTATAAATTAGTAAAATCTTTATCTTTATACTTTTTAATTGACTGGTATCCCATGATAAGTTCTTGGATACCAGCTTCCAAACTAAATTCAGGTTTCCATCCTTTAGATTCTAACTTAGCATTTGAAACCATATAATTTCTTTGGTCGAAATCTTGTTTAAAATTATTTTCTACAATTATTAAATCAGGAATATATTTTTGGATAGTTTGTGCTAATTCTAATTTAGTACAATTTGCCTCAGTTAAACCAACATTAAATGCATTGTTATTACATTCTTTATAATTCTCAATCATAAACAAGAACGTATTAGCAATGTCTCTTACGTGAATATAATTACGAGTAAAATGAGACTCAAACAATACCAAATAACCATCTGTCATTGCTTTATAGACAAAATCATTTACAAGCAAATCCATCCTCATTCTATAAGAAGTACCAAACACTGTTGCTAAACGCATTGCAATACCATTACCAGAGTCTAATACTGCTTTCTCGGCATCACATTTAGTTTCAGCATAAAGTGAAAGTGGTTTAAATGGAGAATCTTCAGTAATGATTTCAGTTGAAGATCCATACTGTGAGTTAGTATTAGGAATAAGGATCATTTGATCTCGAACAGACCAATCAACAATGTTTTGTACTTGCTTGTAATTGATATCAATAGTAGCTTGAGGATTTGCTTTACAAGCAGGCATTCCTACAATAGCAGCTAAGGGGATTATAACATCATGAGACGCTACTAAAGGATTCAATGTATTTTCATCTCGTACGTCACCTAGAATAAACCTAAAATTTTTATGGTAACTAAAAGGAACAAGAGATGCTTGTTTGTAAGTAAGATTATCTAAAACTGTAACTTGATAACCCTTATTAAGTAATACTTCAGTTAATACAGAACCCAAGTAACCTGCCCCACCTGTAATTAATACTTTTTTCATAGGATATTAATTTTACCTCTTAAAATATCCCAAAACATCATCCAATCAGCAATTTTAGCTTTCCATGGATTTCTAAAAGCTGCTGGTTCGTTTTTTTCAAAAAGATAATGTCCTGTCCAAGCAAAGGGATAAATTACAAAAGGAATAACAGGAATTAAATACCATAAATTATAATAAACAACTAAAGCTATAAATGCTAAAGTTACCCATTGACCTAAGAAATGTAATCTAATACAATTTTTGTTTTGATGTAGTGTTAAATACATCTTGTAGTAATCTCTCATATATTTTATTTTTGGTTCCAACTAATTTCCCAGTCTTTAAATTCGGCTGCTAAACAATCAATCTTATAATCTTTACGACCACCTACTACTTCCTGGATTCTATTTTTGGCTACATTACGTATGCCGTTCAAACCATGCGTTAATTCCAGGTTATTACCGTCTTTAACGCCCTTACGGTAATTAGATTCGTTATGCCATATGTGAAGATTCATCTGCGATAAAACCACTATAGCACGAATAGTTTCAGCTGTTACTTTACCATCTTGTTCATCTAATAATACTTGAATATCATGAACAATATCTGAAATTTCTTGAGCGTATTCAGCTTTATGTTCAGTAATGAACACTTCTTTGAGTTGAGCAATAGATAAACGATCTACTAATTCACTAAGTGTAGGGAGGTATTTTCTCATTTTTTCTGGATTATTACTTGCCATCCTTGGTGGATAACATTATAATATTTTTCAAATATATAACAAAAAGAGTCAATAGCCAACTCTGGGCTATTTTGAGGTGCAGGTTCTGATGGGTCTTTCCATCCATAATCATCAAAAATGATTAATCCCCCTGATTTAATAAGAGGGTGGATCATTACAGCATCCATTAGAGTACCATAAGCAGTATGATCTCCATCTATGTAAGCAAAATCAAATTCTTCACTTGAAGGAATTTGTCTTAACATTTCATGAGACCATCCTTTTAGTACTGTAACTTTATCTTTAAATGGTTCTATATTAGAATAAAAAGTAGATTCATACCCTAAATTAAGATTAGGATCATCTTCCATATTATTTTCTTCTAAAGTACCATCAAATAAATCAATACAAGTAATCTTTGAAGTTGGATCCGTTAAAACGTTTTCTAATAACCAAATAGTAGAACGCCCTTCATACGAGCCAATTTCTAAAAAGTTAAGATTAGGTTTGTGTTTAAAATCTTCTAAATGAACATCCCAAGAAGCTTGGTTAGTAAGAAACCAATCGGAAGTAAATTTATAACTCATCGTAATTCTCCGGTTTCAATTTTGTAATAACGTTCGTTCTGTTTTTCTTGTCTATCAAGAGTTTTATTATGAATAATACTCCATTCTTCACTTTCGGGGAGAGAAACAAATGTTTTGTAACCGTCTACCATACCATGAACTTGGTGACCTGACCATTTAATATCTGGGGTATTTCGGTAAATACGCTTTTGTGTGTCAGGCCAGTTTACCCAACCTTGTTCAGTTACTCTCCAACCCCATTGTTTAATATGATTTTCAGTTAACCCAGGAACTAAATTTTTTCTAGGAGTTAAAATCAAATCTACCGGATTAGCTTCTAAAACTGCTTTTAAATTTTCAACTAAAAATTCTTCAGGAATTTCATCAGCATCAATCTGGAAGATATAATCTCCAGTACATTTACTATTTAGAAAATTTTTATTTTCTAGGAAATTTTGTTGGAAATTGAATGGGTGATACATTACTGAGGGGTAGATGTTTAAAACATCCAACACCTCATCTGTAACTCGATTTGAATCATAGACAACTACAATTTCGTCTTCATGATCAATTCGACCAATCAAATATTCAATAAGGTTTTTAATTTCCTCGTGCTCATTACACACGGTTAATCCATAACTTATTTTCATAATTACTCAGGTAAAACACCAATGTAAGAAAGAGCATCCATAAAAGCACGTTCTTCAAACATTTGAAGTGAATTCATATCCATTTTATGAGTTTGATCTTCTCTAACTCGTTTATCACCTTCTTTAAGTTCAACTGCTTTTACAGCAGCCCAACCCCATTCTTGTCCTGATGGACCATTAGCAAATACCATTCCTTGTTCTGGGAGATTAACTGCTGATGGCATCCATACTTTTCCTTCATTATCTGTGTATAAAAGATCTTTATATAACTCAGGAAGATTTTCAACTTGTTGTGTATAAAATTCTTCTCCTTCTTTCATTAATGAATTAGTTTGGAACCCACATCCATAACAGAAATTAGTTTTAATATCCATACTTACTTCATCAACATAGCAAGCATCTGAGCCACAACGAGAACATACGATTAGATTATCCATTTATTTCTTCTTTTTTAGGTAATTCAATTTTTTTTACTTTAGGAAGTTTAAGTTTCATTTCTTTAGGGAATTCAGGAATGTTACTATCTAAAAGATTGTTAAGCAATTCATTCATTTTTTCCCAACTAAAATTAGTCTTACTATAGTGAGCTTGACGTTTACCTCCTACTTGGTATTTTTTATAATTTTCAAAAATGTCTTTTAAATAATGTCCTATCTGACCATGATCAGGAGCAAACCATTGAGCATCTTGGAGTAAGAAATCGTTTGCCGCACTCGGATGAACATTTTTAAGTTCACCTCCAAGCATAGAAGTAAATTCAGGATTTAAGAAATCAGTATGCCCTGACCATCCTGTAGTAAGGATTGGTTTTTGAGTTAAACTAAATTCAAGTAACGGACGACCAAAACCTTCACCTTTAGTTAAACTAACCATAGCTTTTACTTTGGAATGGTTATAAATTGAATTCATTTCTTCATCAGTAAATTCTCCATGAAGTAAATACACATTAGGTAAATTGTTTGAGTTTACTGTTCCTCGAATAAGTTTAATTTTCTTAAGAATTTCTTCTCTATCTACATAAGACGAACCTACCTGAGATGTTTTAAGAATAAGAGCAGGTTTTTTAGCTTTGTTCTTAAATGTTTCAAAAAATGCTTTAATTAATAATCCTACATTTTTTCTATCCTCTCCTAAATCACCATTAATCCAGTGTCCTACAAATAGGTAGGCAAATGATTCAGGAATATTAAAATCAATGGTACAAGGACTATTATCAGGTTTGTAAATATCTAGATTAGCTCCTTCAAATAATACTTCTACAGGGGTTTCTAATTTAATAACACCTTCGCTTTGATTAGTCTGTTTATTCATTTTTTCAAATGATGACTCAACAAATCCTTTTTTGGCATGGTTTGAAGATACTAGTAAAAGATTCATTCTATTAGCTCCTTCAATAAAATTAGCAGGAACAATAGTAGTTTCAATACCGGCAGTTACACCAATGTTATATTTTCCAACTGGTTGAAACTCATTAGGTACTGTAATTTGCATCCAAATTTCTGGTTGCTTAGGCATCTGGTTGTTTGGTAGGACTAAATCTAATAAATGGCTCCACTCAGGATTATCTTTACAGAAACCAAATGGTGTGTTACCCCATCTTTGAGACATTAAACGTACAGTGTACTTATCGGATTTGATAATAGACTTAATAACATCTCTAGCACGGGCACCATACCCGGAATAAGTGTCAAACGGGGAACTAATAATAAATAACGGTTTCATTAATATAACAAATTATGTGTGTTTACTCTATCTTTTACTTCATTTGTATTGATAAATTCAAATTTTTCTCTTGGGGTCCAAGATTCAAATAGTTCATCAATAGATTCAATTACTCTTTTACCTTGCATTTCACCAGTAAAACCAGCTTCTTCTCCAATAGCCCATTCACGGCCTTTCATTCCTAATGCTTTACGTTCTTCACGAGTCATGCTATACAATTCCATAATACGTTCAGCAGCATCTTCTGGTCGGCATCGATCATCCCAAATGTAAGGTGTTTGGGGTGAACCTTGGATTGAACGGTTTGTTGGATAAACGGGGAATGCCCACTCACCATGTTCTTTGTACTTACCTGTATTGTTAGAAGGTACTTCAGGAGATGGAGTAAACCATTTTCCAGTTTCATCAACAAATCTCATTTGATCCTGCATGCCACCTGTTACGTTGGCAATAATAGGAGTACCTGCTAAAATAGCTTCTGTGATGCTTAACCCCCATCCTTCATTTGATGTAAGGAGAATCTGAGTATCTGCTACGTTATATAGTAAATTAAGACTCTTGTTATCTAATTTGCCAGTTGAAAAGAATACATTATGGTGAGATTCATTCAATAGTAATTCTTTAACAGCCATCAAGTCAGTTCCATGGTCACTTACTAATTCAGTATGGAGAACAAAGGCACATCTTTCTGCTTTTTCTTTAGGTAATTGGTCTAAGAAATAACGATAAGCTAATAATGTATCAGGAATTTGTTTACGTCTAATATTACGAGAATTAAAGAATAGGATAAAATCTATTTCTTTACCGCCGAACATATTTTTTCTAAACTCAACCAAGTCGGAATTATCATCTCCTAAAGGTTTATAAACTTCATGATTTAATCCATGAGGAATATATTTAAACAATTTGTTTTTACCTTTATCACCTAGTACAATCTGGTTAATATTGACTGTTTGTTTAGAGATACCCATTAACAAATCACATGCTTCATAATAAGGTTGATTGTATAAAGGAGCAGGGTAATCATCCCAAATGTTAAGATAAACAATAGGAATTTGTTTACGAATTTCATTTTCTAATTGGAACAACCACACGAAATAACGAGGATCAGTAATTAACATGATCGCATCTGGTTTTTCGATTTCGATAAGTTGGCGAAGAATATTAGGATTTCCATAACCACTTACAGGATATAAAATAACAGAAGAGTCTGTTAGTCCTGTAGTTTTATTAGTGTCTTCAGAAAGATCCATTCTTTTACCTTCATCAGGGTGCTTAACAGCACCCCCAATATTTACCCAATTAAAATGTTGAGCAGTATGGATTACAATTTCTCTACCAACTGTTGCTACTCCTGAGTGGACTCTAATGTCGTCAGTAATAAGCATGATTTTCTTCCTCTTTTCAGGAGGAAGGTAAGCAAAACTTGAATTCATTTAATTCTTAATTAGTCGTTAATGTTTAAATCTGTGTGATTGTGTACTTTTTTTCTGAAATCTTCATCAGTAAGATACAAATGAATTGTACGGTCAGCAAGTTTTTGTAAGGAAAACTTATATCTCACACAAGAAATTTTAAACTGTTCGAATAACTCGCTCTGTACTTTTACAGAGGTCAAAGTCATATCTTTCTTTGTTGCCATAATCTTTATTAATTTATATTTGAATATACATATATGTGGATTCCTAAGAACGCGGTTGCCACCAATATCTACTTTTTAATTTAAACTCTTTTTTAAAATCTTCATTATCAAAATTTATTTCATGAATAAGTTCTGAGTCTTTATAGAATTTAGCGTTGTGGATTTCATTAAAGCTTCCTATCCAAGTTAAATTCCATGTTTGAGGATCCAAATTATAAGAGATATAATTAGAATTATTAATTAAAGCAGATAAATTAAGTGGAGTCTTATTTTCACTAAGAGCAAAAACTAAAGCATTATCAGTGTATTCTTCAACAGCAATAAAAAACATACAGTTCCTAATAGAACTTTTAGTTGTAGTGTCACTTAAATTTAGTTTAAGTTTAGATTCATCTACATCAGTAACATGCTTTTTAAAAAAATTTTTAGGTTTAATTATATTCTTCCAGATACTAGCTTCAGCCATTTGCCCATCAAGAATTGACCCTAATTCTTCTATTAATTGATTTTTTTTGAATTTAAGTTCTTCAAAAGAAAAATTATCTATATTAAACGAAAGAATATAACCTGCAGGAAGAAATTCATGGGGTGAATTGTCATGTAATTCTCGAATAGCATAAAACACCCCATCATATTCTTTTAATAATTTATTATTATCATCAAATTCTTCTAATGAATTAAAATCAGTATCATATACTAGAAAGTGAATATTATTATACCCTAATTCTTTACTAATTAGTAATCCATGATACAATGTTTTCGAAAATGCTACACTATAATTATAAGTATTTAAAACGTTAAAATAACTTTCAACTACAAAATCTCCATTCCCATGAAACCAAACCCCATTAGTTTTATAAGTAGGAACTAAAATGTTATCCTTATCATAAAAATAATAATCACAAAGTTTTACAATATCATCTGGAGTATAGGAATGGGTAATTAAAAAAACATCTTTGTTTTGTTCTTTTAGTTTAAAAACTAAATTTCTCAGTTGATTTTCCTGGGTAATGTTTGTTGTATAAGAAGAAATTAAAAATAACTCTTTCATTATTTAAGAAGATTAACTGATTTATCTGTAAAAGTTGATTCACATAAATGAGTTTTAAAATAAGGGCACCATTTACAATTATTATTAGGTGTCTCAGGCATTTCTTGATAATTAAAATCATTATCTTTAAAACAATTATCTAAGAATTCTTCAAGCATCTTAGTTGCTCGATTAACAGTAGTTTTTCCTGAAGGGGGTCTGAATTGTTGGACACGTTTGATAACAAAATCTTCAGATTCCCACAATTTACGTCTTACAATAAAGAATTCAATATCAATATCATCAATAGGAATATTATACTGCTCAGCAAAGAATTTTTTGTAAAGAACTAACTGAAATTGTTTGGTTTTGTCTTTACGTTCTTTAGGACCCCATCCTTTAGTAGACGTTTTTATATCGATTATAATGAATTTGTTTGTGTTTTCATTATACAGCACGACGTCCAAGAAGCCCATGTATTTAACGCGAGATAAACGCGGATTAGGCGCCAATACAATTGGTACCTCACATCCAACCAACCACCAGCCACGTTTTGAAAAATATTTGCCTCTATTTTTTCTAACGTAATTTATAATTTCAAGTCCGTCGGAATAGAATTCTTGAAGTCCGTTCGCGTCGGCAAAATGTGTGCTATTATTCTTCTTATAAGCCTTTTTATACTCATCTTTTAACCTATTTTCAAAATCTGTTTCTAAATCTAGTTTATCAGCAGCTGCACCACTTGTATTATAGATAACATCTAAATACCATTGTAAGGTTTCATGCAAAGCAGTACCAAATACCATATGGATACTTTGCTCGCTTACTTTATGTCCATCTCTATATTGTAATGCCCATTTTTTAGGACATTGAGAATACATTGATAACTGAGAATATGAAATATTCTTCTCGTAAGCAAAATTAACCTCTTGAGGTTTATTATTTTGTATTTCCCTAACTACTTTAGGTGCTTTCTTTTTAGCCAAAACTTTATTTTTTCCATTTACCTCTCATTACTAACATAGCAATAATACCATAGTTAGCAATGTCGAGAAAACTATCAATCATAGGTTCGTTTTCAACGTAATTTCTACCTTTACGTTTCAATAGATTTTTTAAACGATTGATTTTATCATTAATACGGAGCCAAATACCTGTAAGAGACATATCAACATCTTCTTGATTATCAAGAGTTGAACCTAAAGCAATATTTGAAAGTCCATAATCCATCATTTTACGAGCAAACAACACATATTGTTCATCTTGGGTTTCTTTCCAAGCTTGAGCTAATGTAGGATATGTTTTTTCAAAGTCACGAACTGCTTTTTCTTCACCTGTGTGTTCGTTATATCTAGGCATTTCTTCTTCCTTTACAAGGACATTTCCTGTATTTGTGGTTTCCCAATTCATAACTAATTTATAAAATTAAATAACTTCTTTTTTATTTAAATAACGCTCAATAGCTTCTAATCTATCATCAGCATCTGCTAACATTGAAAGTGCTTCTTCAGCATTTTTATAAAAATCTGCTGTTGAATGATCTCCAATACCTGATGGGTGGGTTTCTAGAAGTTCTAGAGTTAATAGTGCCTTTGCTTTATCTGCTTGGGCTGATTTATATAACATGTCTACTAAGCGACTCATAACTTTGCTTTTTTAATTAATTTATCTGCTTCTTCTTCATTTACTCCCATGTTCCAAAGAATACCTCTTACACCAATATCTTGTAAAATATCAATATAATAATCAGCTTCTCCTAAACTACATTCTAGGTATTCAGCTACATACTCTGCTAATTCTTGATAATTTCTTTTGTTTTCGTTTTTGACATACTTGAGGTAAACTTTCTTCTTCGGTAACATGGTTCGGTAAATGTTGTAAATTTTTTCTTTTTCGGTTAGTGGTAATTTTTGCGCGATATTTGCGATATCAATATATCCGATATACATACTCACGAACCGATGAACCATGTAAGGATTGAACGAAGATTGTTGATCTTCCGTGAAAGAATTCCAATCTTTTTTATCAACTGTAACTTGATTAAGCCAATCCCAAAGAGTCATTACTTATATTCTTCTCTAAGTTCTTTTGGAAGGGTGTCTTGCAATACTTCTCCAGTTTCTGGATCCCAAAATACGGGGATAGGTACGATACCATCTTCAGAGGTGCCCGTAATGAATTTAGATACTTTTCTAAGGATTACTCCTTGCTGCCATACTTTACCTCCTTTAGAAGTTTCAATACTTGTCGTTTTTGACAAGTCAATTTGTGGTTGTTGAATTTGATTATTCATTTTTTTTTATTTAATTAAATCCATTTGTTTCTTTTAAAGTAGGCAAACATTCCTCCTATTGTAATAATTGTTAATCCTAAAAATACCCAAAATCCATTATCATCTGATATTAAAGGTACGTCATCAAAATTCATTCCCCAAAGTCCAGTATAAAACGATAAAGGGAGAAATATTGTAGACCACACTGTTAAAATATTAATTCTACGATTCATAAGATCATTATGTCTTTTTTCAATCATAGATTCTAATACCTCAAAAATTTGAATTAAATCAAGGTATTCTCCTTTTAATAATTCTCGTTTTAAATTGTAAAAGTCATTTGTATCATAATCTTTATTTTCAAAGATTAAAACTTCATAATATTCAAGTGCTTTTTTTAATTGTTCTTTTTCCATAAATCTAAAGTCCATAAAGATGATTCTATGAAATATAAAATACCAGTTATTACCATTCCATAATGAGTCCAAGTACCACTATACCCTGTAGTAAAATCAGCATAAATAGAAGGTATGGATGAACCCATAATGGCTAAACTAAAAACTAATTTAGTATATTTATTTTCTAAAAATCGTTTCATTTTTTCTTTTCTTTATTACAAACCGCTAAAGCTATAATAGCACTTACTACAAAGGCAATGTACATATAAGCTGCTACAAATTTCATTTCAATTCAATTAATTTTGCAATGAGTGCCATTGCATTAATTTCTTTATCAATACGGAAATTAGACTGATAGCTATACTCGTTAATATAAATAGCAACCATTCCCTCATTTCCATCTGCGTATACAGAAGCATTATCATAGAGATAACGATAAAGTTCCTCAAAATCTTGAACATTAGCATTTGTAATAATTTGTCTAATTTCTCTCCAATTTGGTTTTGCCTTAGATAATTCTTTAAGTACTGATGTCATATAATTAGAAGACACAAGTATTGATTTATCAATTACAAGTTTATTATCTTGAGTTGATAATTGAATTGTATTAAGACATTTACGAACGTCTGGGTAAAATTGGTTTACAATGGTTTTTAGGTCTTCACGTTCAAATGAGATACCTTCTTTCTCCATAATCCCAGCAATGTGAGCAGCTACTTCAGCTTTAGATGGAGGTATAATTTTAAGTACTTGGCAACGTGATTGTAAAGCATCAATAATACGCTCTACAAAGTTACAAGTCATTATAAAGCGAGTGCTTCGCGAATACGTTTCAATAACATTGCGGAGCGAAGCTTGCGCTTGAATAGTAAGAAAATCAGCTTCATCCAAAATGACCACTTTAAGTGGGCTAAAACTAGCTGCTCCTGCAAACGTTGAAACTTTTTCTCTAATCGTATCAATACCACGTTCATCAGAGGCATTAATATAAAGATACTCACAATTAAGATTTTTAACAATGAGTTTAGCAAGAGTTGTTTTTCCGGTTCCTGGAGTACCATAGAAAATAAGATTTTGAATATCGTTTTGGTCTAAGTATTGAGCAATAGTCTTTTTAATATTTTCATTTCCTACATACTCATCCAAATTAGATGAACGATATTTCTCTACTAATAATGTATGTCCTTTAGACCTCATATTCGCCGTAAATGTTAAAACGTTTTGGTGGTTCTGGTTTAATTTCTACTTCTTCTGTACGGATAACATACAATTTTCCTTGTAAAGGAGCAAGTCGAAATTCAGCCTTTTCACCTGTTTTTTGAAACCATGCTTCTAATACTTCAGTAATAGAATTGTAAACGATTTTATCATTTACTAATGTCCAACGATCCCCTGGTGGTTGGCGTTGGGCTATTACTTCTAGAAATTCTTGTGTTTCTGTTTTCATAACTTAATTTGTTGGGTCAAGTACGGCAGTAGATCTACATAAGGAACATTTAACATTACTCCATCTACTCTACTTAATCCAAAATAAATGTTATGTTTTGGGCTTACAGCATCAGGTACAAACCATACTCTAGCAATTATATAACTAGAATTATCGTATGTAATGTTTTTTCCTATGAGATCTACTGCGTCTTGCATATTAACGTGTTTTAAAACATACCTCCCATTCCGGCCATAGGATTGCTGTCACTATTTTCATCGTCCGGATTATCCACTACAACACATTCTGTTAACAGGATAGTACCTGCTACCGAAGCCGCGTTTTCAAGAGCTGTACGAGTTACTTTAGCTGGGTCAATGATGCCTGCTTCTTTCATATCAATGATCATTCCTGTTTTAACATCATGACCTTCCCAAACTGTTTCATTGGTAGGATAATTCATAGCAAGCATTTGAGCTTTAGTTGTATCATAACCAGCATTGGTAAGAATTTGTTCAAATGGTTTACCACAAGCTTGGTATACAATCTTAGAACCAATATTGGCGTCTTCAATTGCTTCACGAGCATAAAGCAAAGCAGCACCCCCACCAGGAACAATACCCTCTTCAATAGCAGCTTTTGTAGCATGAAGAGCATCGTCTACACGATCTTTTTTCTCTTTCATTTCGGTTTCAGTCATTCCACCTACATGAATAATAGCTACTCCTCCGATGAATTTCGCCAATCGCTCTTGGAGCTTTTCTTTTTCGTAAGCGGTTTCTGCCTTTTCGATTTGTTGCTGTAGTTCTTCAATACGTGCTTGTATTGATTCAGCGGATCCTTTTCCATCTACAATTGTTGTTTGATCTTTGGTCACGGTAACGATTCGCGACTGGCCGAACCAATCCCATGAGAATTTATCAAGTTTCATTCCTTTTTGTTCACTAAACACCTGGCCACCAGTCATAATAGCCATATCTTCAAGAAGCAACTTGCGACGATCACCAAAGTCAGGAGCTTTAACAGCACATACTTTAATGGTACCTCTTACTTTGTTTACAATAAGAGTTGCTAATGCTTCATTGTCAATATCTTCGGCAACAATCAAAAGTGATTTATTTTGACTTGATACCGCTTCCAAGATAGGAAGTAATTCTTTTACTTGGGTAAATTTCTTATCAGCAATCAAGATAAGAGTATCATCAAGAGTACAAGTCATGGAATTGTTGTCAGTAACAAAATAATGTGATTTATAACCACGATCAAATTGCATACCTTCTACAGTTTCAAGGTAAGTATCACCTGATTTAGATTCTTCGATAAACACAACACCTTCACGGCCTACTTTATTCATTGAAGTAGCAATCAATTTACCTACTTCAGAGTCATTGTTAGCTGAAATAGTAGCAATTTGTTCAAGTTGTGCTTCTGAGGTGATGTCTTCAGAGTTTTCACGGACTGCTTTAACTACTTGCTTTACAGCAGCATCAATACCTCGTTTAATTTCTACTGCGTTTACACCATTATTCAAATGTTGCAAACCTGCTTTTACCATTTCACGAGCTAACAAAGTAGAAGTTGTAGTACCATCTCCAGCGTGATCCGCTGTTTTAATAGCAGCTTGTTTTACCATTGATACTCCTACCTCTTCTACATTGTCGCTCAATGAAATAGACTTAGCAACCGTGACACCATCTTTAGTGCTTTGAGGATAACCACTGCTGTTAGAAATAACAACATTTCGTCCATTAGGACCGAGCGTTGCAACTACTGCATCCGCTAATTTATCAATACCTGATACAAGTTTTTTACGGGCTTCTGGGCCAAATTCTATAATTTTACTCATCTTTATTCTGTAATTTTAGCTAAAATATCATTTTCTTTACCAATGAAATACTCATTACCTTCATAATCGAAACGAGTAAATCCAAGAGAAGGTAACACTACCAAATCTCCTACTTTAAGTCGGGAAGCTACAAAACCAATCCCAAATACTTCTGTACCAGGACCAACTGATACTACTTCTCCGAGTTTGTTTTTTTCACTTGCCAAGTCTGGTACAACAATATTGCCATACATTTTTTCTTCGCTTTCTGCGGGCTTTACAATAACCGCATTAAATAGGGCTTCTAATTTCATATTCCTAATTCAGTTAATTTACTAATATCTTGTTTAAGTTGATTGTACGCAGTGATATATTCTTGAATTGACGAATATTCTTCTTTCAAATTAAGTTTGCTTTTAGCCACACATTCAAGTGCTTTTCCAAAGTGGGAAAAATGACCTACAGGTTTTTCATAATCTTTACCTTTACTACCTTCTTCTAAATTTTTAGCATCAGGAGTAATTACTTCATATACTGTATAACAGTATGCATCCTTACCAATGTAAAATGGCTCTAATAATTGATCTTTGATAATTGTCATAACTTTATATTTGACGTGAATATACGAATAATTCTTGAATAAAACAACCCTAGGGCGCGGGGTTTTACTTAATTTTTAAAACTTTTGGTTTAGCTTCTTCAGCAAAAGGGACTGAGATTTTTAGAAGTCCATTCTTCATCTCGGCGGTTGCTTGGGGTAAATTAAATTTAGAAGCAATTTTATAACCTAGATTAAATGAACGTTTTGCTACTCCTCGGTGAATGTAGTTACACTCATCAACTTCGCAACAAGCTTCTTCTTGAGGTTTATTATAACTAATTTTTAAAACATCTCCCTCAATATTGATTTCAACATCTTCTTTAGAAAGACCAGTACAGGCCACTTCAAAGTGGAGACCGTTCTTGTTTTCATAAATGTCTACAGGGTGGGAGATTTTGGCTTCAATAGCCGGTTGAAAATTCAACTCAGACTTAAAAAAGTCTTTAAATAATAGATCAAATGGTGAGAGAGTTCTCTCAAAAAATAATGTACTCATATCATTAAAATTTGTGCTGTCCGAAGATCAGCGGGTTAAACATATAAATTGCGCCCTTGGGTCGTTTACTATACATACATTAAAAATCATTTTCTTTAATTTGTTCTTTAGCAACAATATAATAAGTACTTTTTAAAGTGTCATTTTCGAACTCGAGTTTCATGTGTTCTGCTTCTTCTTGGAAACACAAGCCCATTGTGCCTGAGGCCATGTCTTTATTACAGTACATGATTTCTTTAAGAAGGTTTGAATCATAATGCTCATTAAAATCAGGTGTTTGAATATTGACATCTGGGAGGTAAAATGATACTTTATTTGATTGTTGGATGTTACCACCAAAACATAATTCTAGTCTATCTTCTCCATCAGCATCCGGTGAATTTTTAATAACAACAGTATCAGTATCAGTAAGTGCTTGTTTTGCTTTTACAATAGCCGCAATACTTTCATTATCAATCTCAGCAGTAGCTGTGTAAGGAAAATCATCAGCTAATTCACCAGCTTTAGGAATGTATTCTAGTTTAGTTAAAGAATAATCTAGAGTATACTGGTTATCTGCTATAATTAGTTTGGTAATTAGTTTATGTTGCTTGAAATACTCTAAGTTTAGATAGCCATTAGTAATAGCAATTAGTTTGTTTAATTGACTTGTTTTAGAGAAAGCAACAGTTGAATCTTCTAGTGGAAAATTTTTGTATTCAATTTTACCTAATAAATCTTTAGCAGGTGAACTAAAGTTAACTTTTAATACGTTATCTTTTACGTCCCACCTAACAGCTTCTACTACACCATTTAAATGGTATTTTGAAATAATTGAAACTAGTTCTAATTTATCGATCATGTTAAAACTTAAAAATATTGTTTATTTTTCTATTAAATATAGGCATTCCCCAGTTAATATCTTGGTATACGTTTTCCAATTTATTTTTAATGACTGAATCAAACAAGCCATCTCTATCAATATATTTTTCAATAAATTGTAGTATTTCAGGAGGATCATTATAGCCATTAAAACCAATCACATCTATTCTATATGGATTTTCTTTAAGATACGCAATATACATTTTATCTCCAACCTGGAAGATAGGGTATTTGTCATCTAATCCTTTAAATTTTAAAATATCATTGTAACGAATTGCTGCTTTAGTATTGATAGGACATTTTTTCTCTAATTGAGTAAATATCTCCCCAGCCACTGGAGAACGTCCCATATATTGTTTCATTCGTTTTAGGCCTGTTGGTTTTAAAATTCGTTTCCATTCAACAGTTCTTAATGATTCTCTAAATTCAAGTACTTGTTTATCGATTTCATGTTTTGGCTTACCAAACATAATTTCGGTTAAAATATGTTCACCAAATTCTCTAAACAATGGAGGAAAATTTGATTTCATTAGATCAAGTCCCTTCATATCTAGTTCTTCAGTTGGTACACCTTCTTTATTTACAATAAACTGGGCATATCTACGTTTACCGGAGAAATAACCCCTTTCAAGTACAACTTCTTGTTTCAATTCAAAATAATGTGACTCGTCAGGGTATTTAATATTAAATAACTCTTGAGCCATTATGTGAAGATTATCGTTTGCTAGTTTTTGAATTTCTTCAGCCACTTTAAGTGTTTCTTCTACAATAGTTTCCCTATCAGCATTAGCTAATTCTGGTTTTCTGTGTAGAATCAAATCTTTTACTTGGGCAAATAATGAATCAGTATCTGAGGTTACAATATAATCCTTATCGGTACCTAATTGTTCATTCAACCAGTTATTGACAAATTTAATTGAATCTTGAGTTAATCGTTGGCCTGTAAGTGTAATGGCTTTACTGATCATTTTATGTCCATCAGTGTATCTCCAACCATTTTGGGCGAATACACCATAGACATCATTCAATTTAATTTTATACGCGTGTTGACGTTTATTATAAAATTCACCCATAACCGCATCACCTGATTTATAAGCGGCTTTCATTTTGTTTTTATATTCAACACGTTTAGCAAACCAGTCAGCTAGAATTTCACAAACAACACTTGATTTATCTTTACGGAATATTACCCCAGGTGCTGAAACTAGAAGATCTTCACGTTCAATTTTTTTAATAAGTTTCCAAATAGGGATATTTGAGTGACGTTTAGTAGTATAATTAGATTGAAGAGTTTCAAATGTAACTGTTTCCTTGGGATCCATTTCTTTGAGTTCTTTCAAAGACCATTGATTGTCATATTTACCATTGTTTACAATACGACCTACTAATGTTTCTACCCCAATATTAAGTGATCTAATAATAGAAGGATATAGTGAAGTAAAATCTAAGTCAATCACCCATTCATATAGTCCTGGGTTAGGCTCTTTAAGGTAACCACCAGCATATTCTTCTTTTTGATGAATAAGTGAGGGATTATAAGTAGTAGGTTTATTAGGAGAAACTATACCTTTACGTTTAAGATAAGTAAGAATAGCTCCATCATTTAATACCGTTGAATAATAAATAGTTTCATAAGCGGTATGACATAAATGACAAATATTAACCGTTAACTCAATAAACTTAAGTGAATTTTCTAATTCAACAATAATTTCAACATCTCGAAGGTTATAATCAATAAACTTTTCTACATCAGTCTCAAATAATCTATCAAGTGATCCTTCATACTCAATTTTAGATAACTTAGCATATTTTTGACCAATATCATCTAATCGATAAGATGGTTCTTGTTTAGTGATAAATTTCTGAAATAGGAGCATGTAATCAAGGTGATTAATTCCTCCTAGCTGGACTGTGTTTATAGTATTACCTGTTTTTCTATCTTTTCTTTCTTGAGGATTAATTTTTCCTATAGGAGAAAGATAAGCAGCTACATCTTCACTTAATACTTTACAAATTCTATAATAAAGATAAGGAACGTCAAAATAAGCACTGTTCCATCCTGTAATGATGGTTGGGTCTAGTTTAATCCATAGATCTAAAAACCCACTAAGTAATTCTCGTTCATTATTATAACGAATAATTTCCTTGTCCCCTTTTACTGGTTGGATTCGTTTAGATTCATCTAAGATTAAACAGTAGTATTTTTTACTATTGTTATCGTAAATAGCAATTGAGGTGATTTTACCTTCAGGATCTTTAATACTTTCTGGGGTTAATGCTCCTACAATTTCACACTCGATATCAAAATAAACAAGATTGTGATATTCAGGAGTATCATCAGATTCATAATACCCATCTACTAGGAGACGAGTATCCATATCAATATCGTTTTCAAAAAATTGGGGGTCTTTAAATTTAAACTTTGATGCTTTGGATACTGTCTCTCCAAAAATAGTAGTTAATTCTCCTTCAGGATCTTTTACATAACGATCTCCAATGTAAGAAAATTCTTTCTTCCATCCTTTTTTATCGTCTCGTAAATAATATTTGTAGTCGTTTCTGTCGTAAAAGATCGCTTGATACATTAAAAGAACTGTTTAAGATCCGGACGGAAATAATTAATATTTTTCATTACTTTTCTGTCACGACTTCTATAGACAATATAATAGTCTCCAACCTTTTCATAGTGACACGGTTCGCCCTGTTCTTTACTTCGGAGTTCAACAGTCGCTTGTGCTTCTTCTTCGTTAAGGCAAGCCTTTGACATATTGGACGCTTGTACTTCTTGATAAGCGGGCCATAGCTTATCTTTAAGACCATGTAGCATAGCTCCGTTACCAATGGAAACGTAGGCAATGTCACATAAAGCATCAAGTACTTCAACAATGTCATTCGTTTCACAAGCGTGTTTGTACTCTTCAAGTTCCTCAAGGATGAAATTGTAAACAAATTCCCACTCGCCTCTTT
>Ga0208898_1000465_pt1 | contig 31577 bp, 44 predicted proteins | sample VirMetDEL_Mar_4_FD_184513 | JGI IMG/M metagenome (GOLD analysis project Ga0208898, IMG submission 184513) | Aqueous microbial communities from the Delaware River and Bay under freshwater to marine salinity gradient to study organic matter... | ecosystem: Environmental > Aquatic > Marine >...
CGAACGAGACAAGGCATTGAGTCGCATTACACGTTTTCTGGAAACTTGTGAAAGTTGGCGTGAACTTTTCCCCGCAGACTTTGCATTTCTTGGCCATGTCATTTGCTCACCTCGGTCAATTGGAATCCCTGTTCCCGCAAGTGACGTTCAACCATATCCAGGAACTCGCTGTGCTGTTTCACGTTCATCAAGTTTGTCACCTCAAAGTTGAAGGGCTCCACCATGAACGATAGCTTTTGCTCGTAGGTGTAAGGCTTAACGTCTCGATCATAAACAGCTTTGAACTTCTCGCTATCTCGTCTCAGAATAGGGATTCCAAAATGCAGTTTACAGTACGCCCGATACTCCCACGCCTTCATATCGCCCTGCTTCTCACAATCACGATACCATTTGTTTGCGGTGTTGTTCTGAGTAGCGGTACGTTTCTTCTTGTGCTTCTCTATCTGAACATCGACGGGAAACTCTAACTCGATCTGCCCTAGCATGTGCATCATGTTGTCCAGACCTTCTTGATTCTGGATCGTCATGCGTACACATTCGGTGGCTAATCGTTCTTTACTGATGACTTGCATTCACTTCCCCTAACACTTTGACCCGTTGCAGACTTAGCTTGTACCGGCGGTATTCTTCACGGCTTGGCTGGTGTCCCTTGCTCAATTCATTATCGTATATCGATATGAAATACGCATCTTCCAAAGCCTGTTCGCGCTGATCCTTAGAAAAGTAACTGTTTACTCCCGTCTTTTGTGGTTCATCATTAAACAATGCCGACTCACTTAGACCTACCGCTTGGACTACTTCACTACCCTTGGCCCCGCAGGCATGGCAGTAGATTAATATCCTAGTGCCTTGCTCGCTGATTGACATTGACGGGTTGTTGTCTTGGTGCACTGGGCAACATGCCACATAATTTTTACCTGCCTTCTTTACCTTATCCAGCCTGTCGAGAATTTCGTTTAGCATCCATTGCCGCCTTAATAATTGTATGAGTTATGTAATTCCTGACTTCTTCTGTCACTTCTGCACTCCAATTAGCCTCTGTTTTATCGGCTCTAGTAGGCCAATCCCCAAACTTATCCTTGTATTTATAATACGCCCATCCTGGCTTATAACCTTTTGCTTGGCCGTAAGACTGGAGTTGAGAAAGCCAACTTACTTTAGTCTGGCCAAACTCTGCAACCTCTCGGCGTCTTTCTCCTTCAAGTATTCGATTTTGTTCCGCCACTTTTAGTTGCCATTCTCGCAACTTCTGTGCGCGTTCTCGCCGCGCCTCTTGACGCTGTTCTTCTTCGTAAGCCGCTATTTCTTCGGGGGTGTGCCGTGTCAGTTCCCGTAAGATCTGATTGTCAGACTCAACAATCATTTTAATTGGGATCTCGTACCCGCACTCGCAGCTCGGCATCTTCATGATCTGATAACACATTGGGCAGTCCATTGTGTCGCGTTCTTTCTGATCTTTCTTGACTTGGTTGCGTTCTGAATACTTCTTCTCGCCTTGATCTAGTTCTTCAGGCACAACATCTTCGGCAAACCCTAGCTTGTCTACATTGCCAGCATGGTCTAACACGATAGCGAACTCTTTATCTTCATGCAGACGGAGCACACGTCCTACCCGTTGGACATACTGCGTGATACTTTTCGTTGGAAAGGCATCGATCAGGCACCGGACAGATGGGGCATCGTACCCAGTATTTAATAGCCTGCTGCATGACAAGACTTTAAACTTACCCTCATCGTGCTCACGGAATAAGATCTGCCGTTCTTCATCTGGCATGTACCCGTCAATGTGTTCAGCGGGTATGCCTGACTTGTTGAACATATTTACCAGTGCCTTGGATTGTAGGATAGATGGTGAGAAGGCTACGGTTTGTGAATTTTCAGCGTACTTGAGCCAGTTTTGCACAATGTCACCCACCAGCTCGCTGTCTTCTTCCATCCTTTTGGCTAGTGCATTTGGATCATAGTCCATTGCACCAGTCTGTAGCTTCTTAGTCTTCACGCCCTTAAGGTCTGGTCTCTTACCACCGTAGTATTTAACGGGTGCAAGATAACCTTTGTCCATTAGCTCTGCTGCCGTAATGGGAACTATTAGGTTGTCGTAAAAGTTTCCTAATCCCTTAGAGAATGGCGTAGCACTGAGACCGATGAACGGTACTTCTGGGTATTCTTCCATTAGTCGGGTGTGGGTTTTGTAGTGGACGTGTGCCTCATCGATGATGATGAGATTAGAGTACGGCCAGATCTTCCGTCGTGCCAATGTCTGAACACTAGCGATTTGAATCTGAGCTATCTTGTTTGACCGAGGATGATCCCACCCTTGGATAACACCGACCTCAATCCCGTACTTATCGAACTCATCGACCGCTTGCTGTACCAACTTAATACGATCACAGATAAACATGCCGTAGCCACCCTTCTTGGCCACCTCTGCCAACATGTGCACCGCTACCATTGTCTTGCCGAAGCTGCATGGCGCTGCCAGCATGACGTTTTTCTTACCCTTGCTGATTGAATCGTTGACCATTTCTATGGCCGCAGATTGATGCTCCCTTAGTTCCATCACACTCTCCTTTTTAAATGTTACTCCTGAATCTTAATGCTGATTGCTGGCCCCAGATGCTAATGAGTTCAGATCTGAGGAAGTTTCTGGCAACACTTACCCTAAGAGATTAGCCTTCCGACTATTCCCTTAGTGTCTTGCCAAGATGCTAATTGAGACGAGATCGTCGTTGCATCTGGAGCAGCTCGCATTGCAGTGCGCTGCCTGGAGTGATTACGACTTGCAAGCCGCCCAGCTAGGTCACTCCTGATTAGATCGCCACTTCGCCCAAGGTTTCCCAATATAGGCATCTCGGTATCACTAACCCACTCATCCCTTCCAAGGCTTACTGGATCCCCTTTTTTTACATGGTGGGTGAGCCTTTCACGGCGACGTATCCATGTGCTTGGAGTCAGCGAGCTAGTGTTTAATGATGATTGCGTCTGTGGTAGGATTTGAATCGTGTCGGTTGTGACCACGATTTTTCCTTGTTTGCAATCGGACATTAAAGGGACTGGTAATCCCGCCGACACATTTAATCTAACACCTTCCGGTGATAAATCAAACCTTTTTTCTAGCTCTGTCATCTGATATGATTCCATTGTCGATGTTAATGCTCTCTTGCTGATTGTTGCTCACTCGACCCGCCGTTCCCCTCACGGCACTCCCACGGCCCACTTCGGTGGGCCTTTTTAATACACTCTCTTTTCTATCCTAAGATTGATCTCAGTCACAACCTGGTTGTCATCGAACTTGACGAAGCAATCGTTGCGCTTCTTCCATGCGTGCATCTTCTGTGGACTGATACCTAACTTCATGGCCAGACCATGATTAGTCTGCTGGGTCAGTGCCAGGAATGACTTTAGTTCTAACTCTTTCACGTTATGCCCCTATCTGATTAAACAATAGATGCAACTCTACCATTAATTATTTACAAAAACAAGTTGACATGCGAATTAGTATATAATATTGTTAGGGTTCATCAGCAAACAGGAGTAGACATGAACGAGAAACAACAACTAAGCATGATCGAGGACTTGGAAAATTTCGCATTCGAGATAGCCAGGTTATGCCGATCAGGATTTCCCGTCGGCGTACAAGACATGGCCATCATTCAATTGTGTCACCGTGAACTAGACCGTATCTCCGAGCAGATGCTTGAAGATGAGGACGAATGGAACAAAATGAAACAGCATGAAGCCGAGGAGAGCGACGTTATTATTAATGCTTACCTGCAATCAGTGCGGGGGGTCTAATGATACCGGACTGGATACTATCACTACAGGCGAGTGCTACGTGCGCTCGTCGGTTAGAGATGCGACGTAAATTCGTGTGGGACGAAGACGTTGTAAATGAACTGCGGATTACCGCAAACCACCTAGAAACTTTATTGTCCGAACAAGAGGGGATATACGATGACCGTATGGAAAACACTAAGCTCAATTAATGTTATGGGCCTGGGCATGGGCTGTCACCAAACAACATTACCCAGAAGCAACCTATGCTTTCCTGGATAATGAGATCCACAAAGATGAAACGATGACGGTACACTGTGTTGTCACAATCGATAACATCAACCATGAAATGTGGTTGCCCGTTATGGATCATCGCAACAATGCAGTAGCCAATCCTAATGCCTTCCAGATCAACACCGCTAAGATGCGATGCTTGACTAAGGGCTTATCAATGCATGGACTGGGTGCCTACATATACGCTGGTGAGGATCTGCCACAAGCAGCGCCAGACCCAGATGCTGCCAGAGATCTATACGAAGCTGTGTTAGCAAAGCTGAATGAAGGTAAGCCATTAGAGTTTTTAGAATACGTCTGTAACATGTCAGATGAAGATGTTACGGAAGCCTTTAATGGTGCGCCTAAAGGTCACAAGACAGCATTCAAGGATCGATACAGAGCCGAGACTGGCAAGGCAAACGTGATGATAGCGGACTATTGCGTTGATATTAATAACTGCGTCAATGAAGAAGACGCTCTAGGCGTTAAAGAAATCACTAACGATCTAAACCCATACATTAAGAACGTGGTTTTCAATCGGTTCAATCCAGAACAGAAAGAAAAACTTACAGCCCTAATGACAACTTTAAACACTGAAGGAGAAAATAACGATGAGTAAGATTGGCGTAAACTTTTCAATTGATGTCACAAAGCTAGACAAGTCTAAGTTCTACAAAGGCAAGAATGGATCTATCTATGCAAACTGTACAGCCTACATTGATAGTGAGAAGGATAAGTACGACAACAACGGTGGTATTCAACAATCACTGAGCAAAGAAGAACGGGAGCAGGGTGTCAAGGCTCCGTACATTGGCAATGTCAAAACTTTCTGGAGCGATTCAGGTCAATCAGCACCTAAACAGGCTGAACCTGCTGCCCCATTGGATGAAGAAGACTTACCTTTCTGACGCTGTATAGGGGTCTCTAAGGCCCCTTTAATACACCCACAGTACGGGTACAGTGGTACGAGTATCGACGTGTATGAAGCTCTTATGGATGCCTATGCCGCTGAAACCTAGCCTAATAGCGTTGCTAACAATAATGAAACGCTCAGACCCGTTAGTAACAGCAATATCAGCAGCAATGCCTCTAGCGTGCTGTCCTGGCCCGCTAGATTTCTTAGCTTCAAGGCTATGTTTCTCACTACGGAACCCGCTAGTAATCCGAAACGGTATGCCGCACTCGTGGCGCAACGCATCCAAAGCATGGATGAACTCATCTTCCATTTCATTTTCGCCAGTCTCCTGACAGTCAAATTCTTGACGGGTAAAGTACTTAAACGTCATCTCTTGTACGCGGTCTTCGCTGCACTCTTGAATGCCTTAGCAGTGGGAGCGCCCTTTGTTCCTGGCTTACGCATCTTCTCGCCAGATCCACCAGCGATACGAGCACGTTTAGCTTGGATGTTTGCGTACAATCCTTTCTTTGGTTTTCTCATTACCATTTCACCTTGTTTGCCCAGTAAGCCGCAGACATTTTGCCCTTGGCTATGTTCTTTCTATGACGTGCCTTGAATGATTCACGTCTCTTTCTGCTAGCATCTGACTCGCCTTCACTTGGTGGAGACCCGCTAACACCCTGCTGCCCAAACCGAATAGTTTTAATCGTATCGCCAGACTTAGCCACCACAACGTGAGACTTAGTAGGGTGCTTGGGTGTACGCTTAGGTTTGTTGTAGCCAGAGACGCCGATACGACTTAGTAACGACTCGCTCACTACTTATCCTTAGCTCGGAATACGTTAAGAGCTAGAATGTCCACGACCTTGTACAGCTTAGACCATGCTTTTCCTAGCCTGGATACTAACTCATCATCTTTAGGAGTCGGTGTCATTGCCGCTAACGCTGATGCACAAGCAATGATAACTGGCACCATTTCAATGTATGTAAAAATACCCATGTTGTTCTCCTTATACGTTATTTTACAATCGCATATATGATTGTGAAACAGGCATACAATCCAGCAGCGACCAAGACGCAACCCGCTGCAAGACCTGCGTAGTGCATTCGCTGGTTGATCCTTTGGATGTGTGCATTCTTAGCCTCTAGTCTTGCCTTGCGAGCCTTAGCTTGAAACACAATAAAGTCGTCCCACAAGCCAGCCCGTCCGTAGTAAACCATAAAATCTTGCAGTTCCTGCTCTGCCCTAGCTATCGTCTCAAGGGCCATGAACTCCTCTGCATCATTTGCAAACAAAGATTTCTTATTCCTTTGCTGGCGTGATTTCAGATCTTCTTTAGCGTTGACCATCTGGCCGATCTGGCCAAAGCAATCGTGCAAATCCTTGCCGTTAGCAATGAATCCTTTCACCACACCAAAGGCGGCATTAAATGCGGCTAGTTCAGCAATCATTAGCCATCTCGTTTAACGAGCTTCTGAATAGTATCAGACTCCCAGATACGCAACGCTAACCAGATGATCGTGAACAAACTAGCGACACTAGGAAGCCAGCCAGCCAGTGTAGCCACAGTGCCGCCTACTGCTAATGAATCCATAACTGTTTTAGCTTCTTCTTGCATGGGTCAAGCTACAGGAACGCCAGTAATCCACTTGCCACCAAATCGTATAAAGATGTTGGTTCCAGCACCGAACTCTCCAGCCTTGATCCCAGCACGATAGTAAATTAGCTCAGGTTCATAGCCTACACTCTCGCCGGTAGACGTGAAGGTATCAACGTCTAGCCAATTAGAGTTGTCCACACTGCGCTGTACGGTGACGATAGTACCAGCGTTGAAGAAGCCTCGGATAGAAAAGTTAAAGTCTCCCTCGAACCTAGTTGACTGGCTAAAGGTGTCTTCGGCAAAGAGCTGTTTCTCAATATATGTAGTCATTATTCAGCCTCCTGGGCAGCAGCATGTGCAGCCTTGGCATCATCCGTGAATACTGTGCCAGCAATTGCTACAACGTCAGCATCTTCGCCAGCCAGGTCTGCATCTGGCGTCAGTACATGACGGTGGAATGTACGCGAGATTTCTACGTCATCACGCTTGATGATCGTTGCAGTACGAACTTGGATCACTGGATAGCCAGCAGCCAGTTGTAGTACCTCGATCTTGTCGTTCTTTGTTTCTTCTGTAAGTGCCATTTTATCTCCTTGGTTGGACTGTCCACCCGTTACGGGTATTAGGTTTCAATAATTGCCGCATTTCTGAGGCTAGTCAATAATGTCGCGATATCTGTAGCTGTTGCGCCCTTGCCATATAGAGGGCTTTTTGATGCCGTTATTGCAACATCTGACCTAATACCCGTCGATGTCCCAAACTCTGTCACTGGCCCCAAGACTGTGCTTGTAGCATTTGCGGTAAGCCAAAGCGCCTTATACAAAGTGGGAGCTCCGGGAGCTACCTGAGTGTCAGATACGATATTAGGCCCAAGAATGTTGGATGCCCCGTTTAAATATATTCCTGCTCCTGTTGCTATGGTTTGAGCTACATCTTTTATATTATTATTTGCTATAACATTTCTTGATCCAGATATGTTCAGGCCATTTCTCATGCAAAAAAATATTACGTTATCTGAAATAACATTATCATCGTTCCCAGCCCCTAGAACCACGCCATCATAGCCGCCATTTACAATATTGCCTTTTATGATTGACTTGCTACATCCAATTAGATCAAGGCCGTATGGCGTTCCTGTTTCTCCAGTTATCTCAAGGACATTGTTAGTAATAACTCCATAAGTAACCGTTGCCGAGCTTATAGTTATACCTCTACCATCAGCAGGAACTTCAACCGTACAGCCATTGATAATTAAATTATCTTGATTTCCCCCAATCTGTATTCCTCGCCCAGTGGCTATTAGGTTTAATACTTTTGTGTTGGATACGACATTATTGCTACCAACACTATCAATAATTACCCCGTAAACATTTGCGCTCCACGGCTCAAAATATAGTGAAGAATCCCAAACGCTTGGGTCTGCTACATCCAATGCCGAACAATCAGATACCGATGAGTATCCTGCTTGGCTACGAATTGAATAAGCATACCTTCTCGTTTGTATGCTTTTACATCCACTAAAAATGGTGTTTGTCTTTGAGCCAACCGTACTATGTTGGGTGCGAAAACACTCAGAACCACCCTTTAATGAAGTGCAAGCATCAAAAGTTACATTGAGAGATGAGTCTGAAAGGAATCCATACCCAGCAGATTTATCACTAGCCGTTGCTCCAACAGGATTATAGTGAGCACCATCCGAAATGGATTGAGAAAATGTTATATTCTCAGAATTTAAGGCAAGAAAACTGTTGTAAGTTGTTTTTGCAGAACAATTAGAAAATATAATTTTAGAGCATGAATTTTGCGCGATAAATCCTCGTTGCAAATTTTCTGCTCGGCAATCTATAGCCACGCAATCAGTACAACCATCGAATACAAGACCAGCTTGATAACTATTATCACTTGCAGAAAGGTCTAAATGATTACCATAAAAGGATAATCCGCTCACGGATATGTTCGTACTGTTCAGAATATATAATGTTTTCCTAGTTCCAGTTCTACCTGTCGTAGTCTCAACGGGCTGCGTTAATCGAGCGCCGTAACCAATAACTGAAACATTTGACAGACCATTAAAAGATGAAGATCCTGTACCTCCTTGATAAATGTAATTACCAGAAGGAAAGACAAGCGATGAATTATTTGTAAGCGCAGCTATTGCAAGATTGATTGCTGAAGTGCTATCCGTTGTTCCGGTTGGGTCTGCCCCATAATCTATGACGCTAATGCCTGCGCCTTCAATCATGCGTGGATGTGTTTTTGTGAGAGCCATAGATTTATACCCTGTATGTGAAACTCATATAAATATCGGCGCTACCACTGGTGCAATCGCCAACGGTGACATAACCAAAACTTGCTCCTGACACGCTATCAGCAACAAGCGCATAAGTTCCTGTGCAATAAGTTGATAATGACCCAGAGAATGTAACTGCATTCACCCTAGCTGAACCATGATCTACTCCAGCCCCTTGAGAAAAAGGAAGATTTCTAACGTATAAATTATTGCCCGATGTCATTCCTGTTGTATCTATGTCGATAAGCGAAATAGCTATAGTCACAAGCCTTCCGACTTTTGTGTAATATCCTTCTGCTAATGCTGCTGATCCTGTATTGCCACCAGAAGAAGCATCTGCAATTTCTGGAGTAAATGTACCCTCCTCGTAATCATCGAGCAGCTCAGAGGTTCCAGTGCCAGCGGTAGCAGAGAAGTCGATGCCTGAGCCAGAATTCATCTCCAGATTGCCGGAGCTATTGAGTATTAACTTTTTGACATTGCCAACTCTGAACTCTAAACCAGTTGAGGTATAGCCCGTGTCAATAATGCCTGTGCTGTTACCACCGCTATACGTTAATTTAATGCCGTCAGTTCCACTTCCAAATAACGCTCCACCTTGAACCTCAAGAGATTGAACGCCTGAACTTTTGCCAATACCTACATTTCCTGTAAGTTTAGATGTTCCTGTAACCTCAAGATCACCATCTACTTTAAGGTCAGAGTTAATGTCAATGTCCCCATCAAAAGTTAATTCACCTTCAATGGTTACATCGTTGAAAGTTGGATTGCGGCCAAAGACTCCGCCTAGTTGCTTAATTGTCATACTAATCTCCTATGCGGCTGACTTTTGCAGCTGAATAAAACCAGTCCATGTTATGCTCGTTGCTGCAATTCCAGTTACTTGAATTTGCACATCATTACCACTGACTACTATTGTTGCATCTAAACCAGCATCGTTTTCAGCAGTGGCAAGACTAACTACTGCTGTTTGAATTACGGCAGATCCCGTTGCGCGATAAACACAAGCCGACACCTTATACCAGCCTCGATAACTGTTTGTCCTACAAAAAACTGTAGCGTCTACGCTCCATAGTTGATTCGTTCCTAACGTCTTGGTGAACAATGCAGTTGGCGTTGCATCAGCAGTTTGAACTCTAGGTTCTGCTTGAATAAAAATATCGCTGTTCGTCTTGTAATATCCAGGATGAGCGCCAGGAATCGACAAGAGTCCATTCGCGTATCCTGTAGCTTCATTGCCAGAAAAAGTTAAATTTGTCGATGTTGTTTCTATGCGATAGCCAAAAGTATAGGAGCCTCCATGAACTTGGTTATTCAATACTTGGCTTTCAAATGACCCGTCTAATTGCATTGCATAACCAACATAAGATTGTTCTGTTGCTAAGTTACCGCTAACAATAGAATAATCCAGATCAGCAAAATTATATGATGCAGCAGCAGAGTTTAAATGAACGGTGTTGTTGTTTACAACTGCATACGCTTTATCATATCCGGTATCAGTTATTCCGCCCGAACCACCGACAACTCCGGAATTATAATTAACCGAAATTCCAGCGCCAACAGATGAAACGACTTGATTGTTTTCAACAGTTAAGTGGGAGCCAGATACAATGACGGCTTGACCACCGCAATTTCTAATGTAGTTATTGCTAATTATAGCGTCTGCTGTTGCGGTAACATTGATGCCAAATTTAACAACATCAGTTAATGAGTTTTCAGAAATAATGACATTTCTTGGCGTAATTTCTGCTCCAGTTGAATAATCCCGAGTAACTAAAATTCCGTATTTAGTTGATCCTGCCCTTTGGGTATTAACCGTATTTCCAATTATTTTTATATCACTTGCTTGCTTGGCCTCAATACCGTAAAGATAATTTGTGACAGTATTATTTAAAAATCTGACGTTGTAACACCCTTTGTTTGCTACCGAACCATCACCTTCAGCATAAAATGAAATAACGCCTATATTGTCAGCAGTACAATTTGACACCTCAACATTAAAGTTTCCGCCATTAAATTTAACAGCAACACCGCCAAAGTCTTTAAAGGTGCAATTTCTGACTAAAATATTGTCAGCCCATATAACCTGTAATGTTTGTTGCCCACCAGTTCCAATGGTTGTTGCAGTAAATCTTCCATTTTGGAGAATAACATTTTCTTTTCTAGCTCCATCCGAACCTTCAATCTTAAAGAGAATGCCATTACGTGCGGTGTTTATTTGAGATTGATCAAATTCAACGATTGTATTGCTAGGAATAGCTACGGTTGCGCCAATTAAATATGTGCTGTTAGGAAATAATACAGTTCCACCAGTTGCGCCAAGACTGTTAAAAGCGGCCTGTATAGCCGCCGCATCATCCGTCACCCCATCGCCCACAGCACCAAAGTCTTTGACCGATACTGATTCTTGTAGCTTGAGTTGGACATTCCTGCCGTAAGTAGAACCCGCTTGAGTAAAGGATACTTGTGACGCAGTAGTAGCGCCTACTGGCAATACCTCAATGACCATGACCTCAATGGTGCTGAGATTAGGTGGTGCAACAGAGAATTGTACGACTGCACCAGATACGTTGTAGCCATCTTTTTGCTGGTACACACCGTCAATATAGACCTGAGTATTGTTCTCGCCTCCAGGCTCCATGCCTAGAGTGAAGTTAACTGTAGTCCCATCGCCCGTAAAGTTATAAACATTCATGCCAGCAGCGGTATAAGCACCAGCTATGCTGCCAGCTTCAGGATTACCAGTAGTATCGTTGAACTTAAGATACTTGCCCAGACGAGTAGCCTTGTCAGGGATCGTCATATTAATGTTAGTGGGATCAGTATTAGGCGCTACTAGGGCTCGGTTTGACGTGCCAGTATTCTGCTGGAGTGCCAACCATAGACGGTCATAGTCGTTGTTTACGTCTGCCGCTAGGAAGTCACCGCCATTGGTGTAGGACGTAAGACGCTCTAATGCCATGTCACGGTATAGGGTTATAATGTCCCCAGACGTTGCACCAGTGACCAGTGTGACCACGCCGCCTGTGTCTGAGCCTACGCCAGTAACCGCATATTCGCCAGCACCAGCGCCTAAACTGAGCAGTACGCCGTTCTGTAAGACCGCAATATCACCTTCAGCAGCGATCTCAAACGTGTATGAAAACGCAACTTGACCACCGGTAGCGGTGTATTGGTCTCTTGGAGTGTTGTCTAATACTGTCATAGGGCACCTGTAATTCGTTTGATTTTATCAAAAATATCGGTTAATAACGACCTACTATTTTTCATCTTCTAGATTTCTAATGTTCTGATCTAACACTGCATTAGCTCTTTTAGCTTGTTCAAGAATCAAATCATCAAGTCTTCTGAGTTCTTGTTCTTTTTCCTGGCCAGTCATCACCAAGTTTTCATAAATTAAATTTCTTCTTTTATTTAACCGGCTAATATTTTTAGTTGCAGAATTAAAAGCTCTTTCGGATCTGACTAATGCTATATTTTCTTCTCTGTATTCTCCACGTTCTTCGCCTCTAAGATCGTCTAGCTTGTTGGTTGCTTGTCTAATTAACTTGGCAGAATCATAAAATAAAGTTGTGCTTTCTGCTACCGACCCCGTTGGCGGTCTCATTGTAAAAGCTCTAATTAAAGGCGTATCTAGTGGGCTTGTTGGCCTAGCTGGAATTTCTTCTCCGTTCCATTTATCTACTTCATTAAGGATGTAATCGCCAGCATCCGTAACATACTGAGCACTACCAGCCAAAGTTCCCCGCAAAGCATTATCTACTTTAGCCGGTGAAACGCCTAATATATTCCCAATTTCTTCAGCAGACCTGCTGCCATATCTGGTTTTTCTTTCTTCTGGCGGAAGATCGTCCATCCATGGTGGGTAGATATTACGTCCTTGGAAATAATTATAATTGCTAACATTTTCAGCAGTAACCTTAACTAATGGCGGGAATATTGCGCTAGGGTCATATATTGGACTAAGAGAGCCAACAACGCCGCCAACTAATTGCAACCAAAAGTCTTGAACATCTTTAATGCCTTTAGATTGACCCCAGGCTAAGAACCTTTCTGGAACAGATCCGAAAAGATACCCCAATGAAAATGGCTTTGGATACCGCACCCATTCACCATCCATCTTAAATATCCAGAACATATCCTTCTGCCACTGTGGGATTTCAGAATATTCTTCTCGCTCATCATCTGGAGCAGCGTACAAATAATACCCTGCCAATATCAGGCTGGGCATAGTAATTGTGCCTACTGCCCACATGGTAGTTGCTTTTGGGTTGTCGCGCATAGATCGATATAACTTGTCTACGCCCTGCATCCCAGCGTTAAAGAATGGAATATACCTGTTGACCATTTTAGAAAAACTGCCACCTCGTGCAAAGTCTAAAGTAGCATCCCTAGACTCAAATGCAGCCTTGGTATCTGACATGCCTTTTCGCTTGGCAGCAGCAAACGTACCGATTCTGACAGCTTGCTCAAACGTCAAACTTATATCTTCAGGTATCCGTAATGGATTTTTTAAGTACCTGGCTATCTTCCCGTCATTACTAAGAAGTTCTTTTTGAGCTCTAGCCATGCCGTTGTCGGACAATTCCATATAATTATTAAATGAACCACCAGATTGCATCCACTGGTTATGCAAGTCTGTCTTTCCAATAAGCGCCACTAATCCGCGAATAGGATCAATAACAGGAATAGGTCTAGCTTCAGACTGAATGAATGCACTTTGCATGTCTCGCAATACGTTACGAACCCAAAACTCAGGAATTAATGTTGCTCCTGCACGCAATATTGACGCTGGAGCTTGAAAGAATTTTTGAACAAAATTAAATTGTTCTGGTCTCATCTGCTCGACAGCTTTCAATATTGGTGGTGCTACCCTGTAATACTTTCTTTTCCCATCTTCAAAGACAGTAATAGTGCCTTTAGGAGCCTCTTTAGCTGGACGTTTTACTTTTTTCCCGTCTACTTCTATTGTCTCCATTAACGGGCCGATAGGCTGAATGTACTCAGGCATAATGTCTGCAAGAGAAGAGATAGAAAGAGCAACCCTGTTTTGAGCGGCAAGGTCTACTATCTTAAAAGTATTTCTAATAATAGATTCAATAGGATCTTTAATTTCTCGCTCAGACCCTACAATTTTCTTTATAACTCGATTGATTGTAGCGTTAGTGAATACCTTGCCTTGTCCAGCAGAATCGTACTCGCCAAATTCTTCATCTAAAACACGCTGAAACGGAATGTAGTTTTGGTTTTTATCGGTAATATTCTTATAGGTTTCTTCCTTCATATTGCCAGAATCAACCGCTATACGCAGGACACGCTTCTGAAACTCATAGATTTCCTTGGCAGTCTCATCAAACCATTTCAGACTATCGCCATATTTCATAGCCAAAGAATCTAGCGTCTTGGCAGAATTTAATTTTTGCTGCTCAGTAACCTTAACGTCTTCTCGTTGTTGCAGATCGTTCCAGTACCTTCTGGCCTCTAAATAATCCTTTAAATCTTGGCTGCGCCGGTTTTTGTTAGGCTCTAGCCGAATAATAAGATTGTCAAAATCATCCAAGATAGAACGCAAACCCCTGCCTGTAATCTTTATTTGACCGTCTGGATTTATAGTGTTGGTGTTGACCGTTAGTATTTGCTTGGCTAGTCCAGCAACAGAATAATATTGACGAATCAAGTAATCCGTAGTTTGCCCGTCTGCTAACGTAGCGCCCCGTTTAACAGCTTCTCTAGATAGGTCTACTAACGCTCCAAGCCTATCAAAAAGAGAATAATATAATTCGTTAAATATGCTTTGATTGGGATCTATATTTAACCCCTCTGCTTCTAGTCCAGCATCGGTTTGTGCTTCTAATACAGGATTATCCAAAGCCAAACTTTCTTGTAGCGCAATATAATCTTCCATTAACTTCATAGAAGCATCAAATTCTTCCAGGCTAATAGTTGGGTATTCCTGCTCTAAACTTGCTTCAAGCTCATCTAGGCTAATCCTTTCTAGTTCCGCAGTTTCGACTTCTTGACGAGTCTGTAAATTCTTATAGTAGTCTTCAAGTTCTTCGTTTTTAGTCTGCTCAAGAACCTCGATTTCTTTTTCAATAATGTCCAAGTCAGCTTGTTTTTCGTTATAAGCTGGCAGCTTTGGGTTTGCTACAATCTGGTCAATAACTTCTATTACGTCAGCTAAACTTGACTCAGGCCCCCAGTATTCAGTTTGCGGCAGACTTTCAACTATTTGGTCAATTAACATTCCACCTTCAGCTCGGAATAACGTGTAACCTAGCTTCTTATTGATTGATCTTAATTCTGACTTTTCAGCGCCAGTTTCCATCACATAGGAATCAATGTTGATCCCAGACTTAGTATTGTCTTTGCTTTCACCAGCAGCAGTTTGAACAGTAGTTTGATTCACAAACGCTATAAGTTTTGCCAACGGAGTATTGGCCCTAGACGCATTAGTTCTGGCCTTACCCAACTTCTTTAGGCTTTCTTCTTTTGCCTTGTAGGCTTGAGTTATGTCTCCTTCTTTTAGCTGGTCATAAGATTCTAGTATTGCGGACTGAACGCTAGTAGGAATTTTGCCAGTAGCGGCTTCTCGTTCTGTTTCTACTACCGCAGACTCTAGTTGCAACTGACCTTCAACAAATGCTTCTTGCTCAGTCATTGCCATGTTACTGACAGTTTCTTCTGCTTCCTTTCTAGTAAAGCCTTTTTGAATAAGCAAATTAGTAGCAATATTTGATACAGCTTTAACGCCGCCCAATGCAGAAATTAGACCAGCCTCTAGCAATAATTGGTCTTTTGTAGGTGTAATCCCATCTAACACTTGGTCAAACGTATAGCCTTCTTCCAGTACAATGTTAGTTGTTTCTCTCAACACATCGGCAACACGTTCTTCGCCTAGTTCTGCCAGCATCCCGTTCCACCCACCAGCGGTAAACGCTTTAGATATGGTGGCGTTAGGCTTAATTTTCTTGTATGCCTCAAACAATCCCAGCTTTAAACCTTCTGGCAGATTGTTAATCCCATTGATTAGCGGTGTTTTTAACCGTTTAGTAACAGGATTGATTGCGTACTTAGCAATAGTGGCGCCAGACAATTCACTAGCCACTTCTGCGCTAACATGAGCATAAGCCTTTAATGCACTCAGGGCAGGGGTATCTTTAGATTCCGTAAAAATCAACTGACCTTTATCAGTAACCATCCAAGGCCCAAGTCTTTGCTCGCCATAATTGGCAATTCCCATTGGAACCATAAGACCTGACTGGGTAGCTACTCTTGCTACTCGTCCAACTTGTTTTGCAGTAGCTTGTTGCAATGCACTTTTGGCAACACCCTTTGTTATTGCTTGTACAGTCGCAGTTTGAACGGCCTTTCCTGGGCCTCCAGATGCAGCAAATTCAAGCATGAACGCTGGCATTTGAGATCCGTAGTACCGAAATTCACCACCATAAGTCATGCCTCTTACGGACATTTCTATTTGCTTGTTAACAAATTCGTCTAATGTAGACTGTTCTGAAGTGGTTAATTCTTCTCCAGCTTCTACTTTTTTTGAGACAGAAAGGATATTTAATGCTTCTACGCCTTGGGCAATGCCGCCTCCAGGTAAGACTTGAGACCAAGTTAAAAAATCACCAGTCTCACCAAAACCAATTGGATTGTTTTTCCATCCTTCTACTACATCAGGCGGAAACCTAGTCGATGCTAAGGCAATCATTTGTTGCCGTTGAGCGTCAGCCTCATCTAATAGCTCTACGCCTTCTGGATCTTTTGTATCAGGCTTGATTGTATTTCCCAGTGCTAAAGAATTGGCCTCTGGAATGTTGACTTGCACAGGCTCGGATACATCTAATGACACGCCACCAAATGAACTTTGTTGAGCCTCTCTAGGTTCTTCTACTGGTATTCCACCAAATTGACTAGGCATTAAGGCTTCTCATATTGTACGCCATTTTCAATAAATTTAGCGCCAGCAGGTAACGCATCAAATTCTGCTTGAGTAGTAACTGTGGGAATTGCAAGAATTCTGTTAACTCTTTCTATTGATTCTCCACGCCTCTTTTCTTGTATACCGGCTACCACGCTAGGCGCCAGCTCTGACCATAAATTTATTTCTTCTCGCCTACCTACTGTACGACCTTCGTCTTCAATTTCTTGCTTTCTTAAACGAACAGCGTCTAATAAGTCTCGTCTAGCAACGCCCCACAAGTCTGGCTGTAATGATTCTTTGATTGTTCGGTCTGCTTTTGAATTAACATTAGCAATCTCTGATGTTGCTCCTGCAATCTTTGCGGCAGTTAGAGTCTTTAACTGATTATTTAACTTTAGTTCATCGTCAGAAGTTAGATCGCCTTTTGATCTGGCAATTAATATGTCTTCTCTAAGATTGTTTACGCCTTGCAAGTAGTTATTTGAGTTAGCATCCATGTCAAAATCGGCATTTAGATCGTATGCTCTAGCTACAATATCCCCCATGACTTCAGAATTTGTAACAGCATTGAGGGCCTTAGCTGACGTAACGTACCTTCTAAGCAATACGGCTTCTTCTCGCCCAATGTTTCCTTTCATTTCTGATTCAGCAATAGAAAATAATTTATCATTATCGCTTATTGAAACATCTTGAACCGTTTCCATTGCAGAAGAATAGTTAGAAATTTGCGTAAATCTGCTGGCCTGAATCTCTGATTCAACCTTCTTAATTTCTTCAGATTCAAAGTCTTTTAATTCACTTTCTAGATCTTTTACAAGAGCATCTTTTTCATCAGCATCTAGCGTAATCATCTTTTCAGGATCAAACGGGTCTTCTACCTGAAACGTATCTCTTTTATTAATTTGATCAATTACGTTTTGACCAGATTCAATTCGCTGCTCTACTGTTTGATCTTCATTTCTAATTATTAAATCAAATCTTCCTAAAGCAGACTGCGTTGCTAATCGATCTCTTAATTCTGTTGTTTGAGTAGCAAGTTTGCCACTATCAATTAAACCTTTAGCAACTCCTTGTTTGCCTGTTTCAACCCAAATTAACGCTGCATTACGCAATTGTTCTGCATCGTTACTTCTTGCAAGATTGACAAGATTTACAGATTGATCGACTAATGCCGTTTGAATTGTTGCCGAATCAATATCGTTCTGCTTCTTCTGTTGAGCCTTCCAAATCCTAGATGCAGAGGTTTGATTTAACTGTGAGAAATAGCTTTCAAAAGCTGGACGCATTTCTTCTGGAGCAACACTAAGCAAGCCGTTCATACCGCTCGACGTTAGGTTTCTATACCCTTCAATGTCTTCTGGGTTTGCAGCCGCAGCTCTTGAGACTATGCCAGTTATTTCGTTTTGAATCCCAGCAGTATATGCAGCTTCAGCAGTAGCGTTAAAAACCCTATCTTGCTCGTAAGTTTTAACATCATCGTACTCCCTGAGCTCTAGCGGGGTAGCACTAAGGGCAGACGCATTACCAGCAAGTTTTGCCGCTTTTTCAGCAGCAGCTATATCGTTTTTTTCTTTTAAAAAGGCTTGTTCTGCAACTTTCTTTTTGCCAAATGCAGCAGCAATATCGCCTACCTGTCCCGCTAAACCAGCAAGCGCCTCAAACCTTCGTGCAGCAGACGTATCTACTCCCGTGGGTCTGAACTCTCCGTAATATCCAATAGGCTTCTGGGCCATTATGTTTCCCCACCAGATTTTCCGCCAGGCACTAACTGAGCCACTTGTGTTGCGCCACTTAATAACGTAGACGCAGCTTGTAATTTTCCAGTTTGACGCGCATAACCAGCTTGCCTTCGCAATTGTGCCTGTTTTAACTTTTCAGATAATCCGATAGTAGACTCACTTAAACCGGCCTTCTTGGCACTGGCCAATGCAATGCTGGCTGGCGTACCTTCTCCAGAAATCCCAGACATAGATTGACCTACTACATTAGCAGCAAGTGCTCGGTTTAATTCTTCTCTACGTTGCAATTCACGGCTTTGAGCAGCTAGGCGTTCTTCTTCAGCCTGTCGTTTCAGCTCAAGCTCTTGAGTTTTCCCAGCGACGTATTGACCTCTAGCACTTAATGCAGCAGTACCAGCAACCGCAGTACCTACCGCAGCAGTAAATGTGCTAACTCCTGCCGCTGTTGCTATGGCGGTAATTACCCAAGCCATTAGATTGCCTCCAATTCGATAATTTGCTCTGCTATCTTATCCACATCTGTTTCCTCGGTAACGTGGAATGTAGTCCACACCGTATCAGTAATTGCGTATATTACTCGCTTCATACCTGGTTGAGTCTGCCCCATGTATGGAGCCTTGATTTCTTCTCGTCCTTCGTGCGTTACCGCTACACATTCGCCCTGAGACACCGTAAATAGGTGGTTGGTCTTGTGCAATGCGCCTACCAGACATACCCCAGCAGGAATGAATAACTCACGAGCATAGATCCCATCGGCAAAATGGTGCCTAGTCTCGGTCTCAGCCTGTGGCATAGACAGCATAACGTTCTGTGCCTTGTAGATATTGCTCTGTAACGCTACGTTCATGATGATTCAACCTCGTATTCAATCATCTGTATAAATACAGGAGTAGGGTCTGGTGCCGTTATCGATGGCATTTCGTCTCTAGTCCAACCTATATTGTTTAGTACGTCTTCTATTATGCCAGTTTTAGCGTTAGGTGACGTGTTTAACGGTGAGTCTATCGAATAATCAAACTCTCTAATAGGCACTGGCTGCCCGTCTACATAGTAACCGTAGGACTGGTAGACCCTGATGTTCATGCGGACGATACGCTTGATACGCATCTGGTTCTCACCACTGCCGATATTCGTATTGAGCGGCATACCAGTGATTTGTACAGGGAAGTTTAGACCTACCTCGACATTGGTATAGCCTACTTCTGCCGCTGTTAGTGTAATTTGACCAGCATTAACGGTTCTTTCTGGAAGAACAATGCCGTCTGCTACGATCTGAACGGTCAATCCATTCAAGTGGAATAATCCAGCAATAATGGTGTCCGTTGGCCCAGGATTAAATATGGTTGAATCGTCCATTAAATGATCGAATGACCATCGTTCAATGTGGTATTCAGTCGTGTTGTGAGCATCTACCTTTCGTTTAACAATCATGTACAACTGATCGTCTACCACCGTGGCGTTAGTGACTATCCCAGCTTCAGGGGTAGCGCCAGGATACGTTGTAGACGCAGCTTCCCATCGTGTAAACCCGTTAATGTCTTGCGCTCGTAGCGTGTTAAGGATTGTAACCGTACCGTCAGTATTCGTTATGAATAACCAATTAGCATCTTCGCTAGTCGTGCCAGACAACATAGCCATATCTGTGGGCTGTTTAATCAGATGAGACGATAGTACCGACCTATCATGAGACACATAAGCATCTTCGTTGAACGAGTAGACAAAATCGTAAATGGTCTTTCCGTTCCTATCTACGAATATAGTAGATCCATCCACATCTACTACTTCTACATACGCAGCACCATGATTTGTTTGCGGCGCTATCCCTACACTTGTAGGCGTGACCGGCTTACTGGTGACAGAAAACTCAGCCCCAGACGTGAATATCTGCAGGTTTCTGCCAGGATAAACATCGATGATTTCGTTTAGCTTACGAGATGAGATAGTAGCAAAGATACCTTCGTCATCATCGCCATCGTCAATATCAAAGTCAAAGAACGACCCAGACTTAGAAAAAAATACCGATGCAGTCTTGGACTTAGTGCCACCAAGAACTAACCGACCTTCAAAGAAACATGCAGTCTTGGGATAGCCCCTAGTAGCAGACCATACAGGTTCTTTTCTAGGCGATCCCACTTGGGTCTGAGTAAATACAAGGGTGTTATCTACATTACCGGCCGTTGGAAAGCCTGAAAATAACTCAAAGGCTTTGGTAGATTCACCGCTAATAGTAATTGTGTACTGTCTTGTTCCTGTTCTAGCTACTGCAACACCTGTTTCTCCAAACGTAGGCATTTCTTGTAGATTTTTCTGAATATTAAATACAGTAGAACTTCGTTCAGCAGCAGTGCCATCTCCTGCAAAAGTGATATTTTTTGACAATACACTTTCAACATCTATTTGGAATTGATCGCCAAGCTCCCAGTTATGTCCGCTACCATGCGTTAATGTCATTACCTGTATTTCGTTAACTGGAGTAGGACTAAGCGCATCGTCAAAGTCATACGTCGGAACATTGGTGAATGGCACTTCATCCAAGAACCAATCTGTATCCGTACCCAAGTTAATTAATCGCTGTGGCGGCACGTCTTCCTGAAACAACAGCATCACGCTTTCTGTTTGCGTGGCTCTGACCGTAGATACTTGACTAGAAGTAAACGGCATCTTAACTGATGCAACGTAATTGCCAGGATTCTTGTAGATGTTGATGTTTCCATCGGTCAAAACTAAAAGATAGTTTTTGTCTGTTTCAACGCTAAAGTCTATTAACTTAGCCTCTGATGGATCAACAATACCGCCAGCTCTCATAACCGGAGCAAACCCTGCCAACGTAACAGTAGCCGAACCTAAATCTGTAGCCCCGATACGAACTAATCGCCAGTACCGTGTAGACAATCCTAATTCTGGAAGATAAAACCTGAAGTCTTGCGGGTTTGGCCCAATCAAAGGAACGTTAGCAGCATCCGTCCAAGTAGTTCCGTTTGTTGACTTCTGAACTTTAAACTCGGCAGAAGTCCCAGAAGATAAACTAATGCGCCGTATATCGATAAACAATAAGGTTTGTGCTGATACAAAGTCTAACTGAGCGACTACATACGGATTTATTACGCCAATAGGGGTCGTTGTTGACGTAGTGGTAGCGTCATTTTTATCTTGTATTATTGACGGAGTGCCGCCATTAGGCATGGTCATGTTGCCAAGACCACTGACTATTATTTTTTCTGGAGAAACGCCAATAAACTCAGTGCCAGGACGACGTTTAACACCGCCCTGTGGGACTAGAACAACGTTGTTAGCTGTCTGCAACCCTTGGTAATACTGATTAATATCAGTACGGCCTCGCATTAATGGGGATAACTCTCCACTAACAAAGTTATTTTGGATAAAGCGAGACTTGGCCACTAGAACCTCACGTTAACAAAAGGGTTGCTCGTGATAGGTGTCATTGGGTATTGCTGGGAGTCTGTGTATCGGGCCATCCTAGAAGCGTTTACATACTCAGCAGACATTTCTTGCCGTGATGCTGAACTGTCTCGGATGCTCGTTGCAAAATCTTTAGCCAGTGCATACTCAATCATCTGAGTAAAGTACGGTGGCCATGTTGATTCTGGAGCGTTATAAATATAGTCGCAGTAAAGTGGGCCTGTATTGTTGGCGTACACTTTATTGCCATAAATCTGGTATCTGATTCCTGGATATATCTTAATCAGGAATAATAAATCTGAAGGTAGCTGATAGATTGAGTCCCATTCTTGATCGATTGGAACTTCCGTTGTAAGCGATAGCTGTGCTTTTACTCTAGCAAATCCCCATCTGTGCTTCGTCAGCTCAGACCGGACAATGCTGTCATACAACGTATTAGCAACTTGTTGCGCCCTAGAACCGCCGATTAGTGAATTGATTGGAGTATCCCCGATCAAGACTAACGCACCATTAACTACGCCAATTTTAGTTGCCATATTGTTACCTGTAAAAATGGGGGCCATATAGACCCCCACGTTCTTTACGCAGTGATTACATCACCAGCCGCACAAGCAATGGCTGTACCATTGTTTGATTCAACGTATGAAATACGCGCAGTTGGAGTCGTGCCAGTTGTGCCTACAATAAGCAGCACATCTCCAGCATTTAACTCACCTAAAGCGTTTTCTACAGGAGGAACAGCGTAGATATCGGCCACTTGACTAAAATATCCAGCAGCAACTACAGCAGAAGTAGCGTCAGCAGTAGAATACTGCCAAGTGCTACCGCCAGTTCCAGAACCACCTACGCGGCATAAACCGCTTCTTTGAAATGCCATTAGTAATTCTCCTTATGCAGTTTTGTCATACTGAACTTTAACCAAGCCGCCTTCGTCGCGAACGACAGCGCCAGCTTTCAACATACCATTACTCAACCAAGAGGTACGTTCAGCGATCCAGTTAATTTCAGTTTTCATGTCAATACCAACGGCCAAGCCAACAGCAGGACGCTGATAGAACCATGAATCGACGATGTTAGCAGCTTCACTCAAACCACCTTCAGTCCGAGTTTCAATGATGTTGAATCGGAACCCTACGAGGGTATTGATCTCACCAGAAACTAGAGCCTTGATGTTCTGATAGTCCGAAGACGTTGCCAGTTCATCGTTCAACAAACCACCTAAGCCTTCAGCTTCGATGACTGCGAACAGGTCAGTGTTGGGTACACCTTGGTCACGCAATTCAACTTGGGCTTGGATTACCTTAGCCATAGTTAAGTTTGCAGCACCAGCAGGTACAGTAGTTGTTAATGGAGTCGAGGCATCCATAGCATCGATAACCAACTGGTCACAACGACGGCCCAAAGCACCGGCAATAGTCATTGCCAATTCTTGTTTCTCATCGAAGTTAACGTCAGCTTGGTCGAAGATGTCGGTGTACTCGGGCGCATTCCAGTTAGCCAACGTAGCAGTCTTGAACTCATGGCTTACGTCCATAGGAGTTACGAGATCTGAAGTTGATTTCTGGTTTGCAAGGCCCTTGCCTTGACGACGGAATTTGTAGGTATCACCTACGACGTTGTTGCGTACAGTTACAGAACCTTTCAGCAAGCCCATGCCCTGATAGGCGTGTTTAACCATGCTGTCAAATTCTGTTACCGCAACAGAAGATAATTGTTTTGACATTAGTCTAATCCTCAAAATTTATAATAATCTACACAAGTGTTTCACATGAAACATTTGCTGGTTATGAGGTTTCGACTGAGTGCCCGACAGATCGGTCAGCCTTCAACCCAAATCTGTCAGATCCGCGATGGGAGTCCCTGACAGACATATAATATCATTTTACTTTATAAAAGCAACTAACCGAATACTTGGACATTCGGCTTGTCACCACCAAAAGCAAACATCATTTCTTGAATTTTCTTCTCATGGTTAGAGTCTACTGACCGCAGAAGGTTGCCGTTCTCGTCCTTTCGGAACATCTCTTTCTCAATGTCAGGCCACGTAATTCCACCAGGAACAACATGCCCGTCGATAGGTAGCTTTTGCGGAGCCGTACTCTTAATCAATGCCTCTACCAGCATGATAGATTCAGCAGAGTTAACAGCATAACGAACTTGCTCGTAGACCTCAGCGTCCAGATTATTCTTCATAAACTGTTCTACGGTCTTGATACGATCCGTTGCGTTGTCGCCTAACTTGGCAATTTCAACTTCAGCAGATACTTCTTCTACGGCCTCTGATTGAGCAGAAAGCAATTCCCATGCCTTATTAAAGTAGTCTTGAGACATATTAGTCTCAGCAGCAAAGCCCATTAGCTCTTGCATCAACTCGTCTTCTTGGTCGATACCTTCAGGCATTGAGTAGCCGTCTTTCGGAGCACCCTTGAATGCGCCAAACTTTTTCTCTAGCTCAGTATAGGCAGCGGCTTGATCGGCGACTGACTTGTATCTGTCAGACTTGTACCACTCTGGTGCCTCACCGGTTCCCTTGATCCCGTCAGTTAGGAAGTACTCACCCTCAGATAATTCTGGCTGGGCAGCATCTACCAAACTAACTGGTTGTGCTTCTACTGCAACATCGTTTTCTACTGATTGTTCACTCATAGTTATCTCCACGCATATTGAATTACAGCCCGTTTAGGACTGACCGCTTGATGCTTCAAGAGGATTTCGTCAAGCCTTCTACCGCCGTTAAGCAAAGATAGATCGTTAATGTCGATCCAATCTAAATGCTTACCTTCTCGGTAACATCTGAACGCTTTAAATTTATGAAGATACTCGAACTTATCAAACCCATACTGTGCCGCAAGCAGATCTAGCCATTCAAATTTAAAGTCTCTGCTTAACAAGTATTGCCGTTCGTCGCAAACTACCTCGACGGATGGGGTTTCTTTCTTTGGCCGTCCTTTCTTTTTAACTTCTTCTACTTCCATTACTTCTGTCATAGTCTCTCCGCTTGCTGGATTTGGTGAACAATAAACCTCATGACGCCAGTCTCCCCGTTATGGTAGGCGGCTTCATAGTTTATATTCTGTGCAGCAAGAGAAGTGTCGTTCTCTAGTAGAAAGCGTTTGCTCAGGTCTTCTAGTACCCTGTTACCGTCGTCAGTTGCAAAGCAACGGTTATAAGCCTTGGCTAGTTCGGCTTGTTTTTCCCTGATTGCGCTCTGTGCTTTCTGTGCTTTCCCCGTATCTATCTCTAAGTCTTCCCAACTCATTGAACGGCCTGTAGTTGTGGTGGTTGTTGAGTAGAACCTTGCATCTCCATCTGTTTAGCTTCCGCTCCAGCTTGGATAATGCGTTGTTTCTCTGCGTCATCACGGACTAATTCAGAACTCATACCTGTTTTCTCTGCTACCCAGGTTCCAAAGTCCTCAATCTTGAAGGCCATTTGCACTTGGTCAGGCCCAGCAGTCGATAAAACAAACTCTACGGCTTGTTGTACCGCTAGAATGTCTTCTGAATCCTGTGCTCGTGCTAGTGGTGACGTGAATTTGATTTCTACATCACGGCCATCCAACTCAATAGGCGTGATTAACCCGCGACGAATTAGGATAGACACGACTCGCTTAAGGATTGGGATTAATATTTCAGTCTGCAATCGTCCAAATGCTGAACCAATACGCTTGGCTAGTTCTCTGGACTCGATGGCTATCTCTGTTGCAGTCCTAACCGGCCCTGCTGGGTCTCTCAGATCGTTGAACATGGCAAGTTTGATAGCATTTTGCAGTTCTACAATCTCGAATTGTGCTAGTGCTAGGCTACTTGACGTGTCTAAACGTTGTATAGACGGGTTGTTGGTGTTGTTAGAACCTACTGGAATAACAATACCTGGCGCTATAACCATATTGTAGGGATTAGTAACCCCGTCGTCCGTTGCAGTGTACATTCCCGCTAGATCAATAGCGGCTTTCTGCAATACAAACTCTTTGGCCTTGTTCAATGACCGTACATCTGGCAGCGTTTGCATGGCTGGCCCACGACCACGAACCTCACCAGAGACTTTAGTGTACCGGCCCGTTACCCAAGGCGATGAGACACCAAAATCTTCTGTCCAAGATAGACGTTCTTCCTGTTTAACCCATACACAACCGTAGTATCGCTTGGTCTTGGGGTCAAAAATGACACCTTCTGACAGTTCAACCTCTGCATTGGGCTGGTTATCGATCATTTCTTGGATAGTGGGCGATGGTTCGAACCCTTTCCACATCCGCTCTAGCAATCTGGCCTTGACCTTGAACCGTCTCCAGTGGGTCTCGATGTTTCCATACGGGCCTTCCTCAAATGCGATACCTTTCTGCGGTACGCAATGGAAGACAATCGGCATATCCTCGTCGTCGGTCTCGTCAATCCGTAAGGTAGCAGTCCCGATCAAAAGATCTAGTGCAGCCTCGTAGAATTGAGTCCCGAAGTTAGACCGGTTGATATAATCAAAGACGATAACGGCCTGTTCTTCTAGGTTCTCTCTAATCTGACGCTCGCTAACGTTGAAGTCGCCTGACTCTAGCAGCTTGAGGACTTCATTCGACGGGTTGAATGTGGCCCACCTAGCCCAGATCGGTGCAATGTTCTCCTGTAACTTACTGGCCCCTTGTTGGATAGACGTTAGAGAAGTGGAGTCAAAGATACGCTCCATCTTCTTCTGGCCTGTATCCTGATTGTCGAACAGGTTCCGTTGGGGTAGGAAGTATTCGTACACATCCGACAGTTGGTCGTGCCATAAATACTCAGCATCAAAGGCCCTAGCCTCACGGGTCTTGAGATCCTGCATAGATCCTAGATTGGGTGGAAGTTTCATGTTATCTGCCCATTGCCGAAGTCATTAATCCAGCTTTAACCGCACCAGCAGCCCCACGTCTACCAGCACCAGCTAAACCGCCTAGCATTGATCGTCCAGCACCAGCAGCAGCACCCTTGGATGCCCTGCCACCCATAGCGGCCTCAGTCCTAGAACGTGGAGCGCCACCTAACAAAGATGCAGAGCCTAGTTTGCCTCGTGCTAGCGCCTTGAAGCGTTGTTCTTGTTCTCCAATCTCCTCATCTAGCGCCCGTTGTTGTCTCTGTGTTACTGCTACTTCTTGAGCTGATGGTTTTGGTGCCTTTGGTTTCTTCATTTTGTTTTCTCCAGATACTTGTACAGCTGGTATGGTGTCCAGATGAACGGTCGGTTAATGCCTAGAATCTGTTTAACGTGTCCTACGCATGTATTGAGCATAAATAATGATTGCCTCGCGGTCTTACGATCGATTTTGACAATGATAACCTCCTCGATTTTATCGGGTTGTCGATCGATAGTAAACAAGTCGACGTAGTGCATTGACTTGCCATAGATCAACCATCGGCCTCGGTCTGCGATCATCAGATAACAGTGCTTGATGAACGGATGAAGGAACCTTGACCACCAATGGCCTGAGTCGTTAGTGAATACAATGTAAGCATCAGACACTAAACTGCGGTTAATATGTTCATTAGAAGACACTAAACTGCACCTTGGCCTGTCTCGGTTGTGGCCTATGTCCTGAGACCATTGACTCCTGCCATCCTAGTGCAAGGGTCTGTAGTGCATCGGCCCCATGTGATGCCCAGTCATGTACAGGTGTGTCACGGAACACTTGGCGCTTATCGTCGTATTCCCGATGGTATGAGGCTATACAGTTGTAACCGTGTTCGGCCTTCTCGTCATCGATCCAGAATCTAGGAAACATCCGTCTAACGGCCTGTATGCCTTCAGCCTTTGTTCTCGGTCGCTGTACTGTTCGGAAGTTGATGCCCATCTCTCGGGCTACTTCCTTCCTGCTACGGCCTGAGGTGAGCTCTCTGACCTCTATGTCATGCGGTGCTAGATGTGATCCTAACATCACGTTGTTGGTCGTCGCGTATTGGTTCAACCATTGGATATAGTGCTCCATGCCCTTCGACGTGTTCTCATAGTACCCAATCAGTCGTATCTCTTTGCCCATGGCTTGGAATAGCCAGATTGACATAGCATCGGATATGCCCAAATCCCATGCCGTGTGAACCTGTAATGATGGCTCTATCGGTAGCCTTCCAACCCGTCCCTGTTCCTTTGCAGCTGTCAGTTGGTCAGCATAGTATGCCCCTGCTATCTGAGCTTCAAAGGATCCGTAAAACTCCTGCTGGATCAGCGCCTCATCCATGCCTTCCAATCGTTCGTTGTCGATGATGTCACTACTGATAACAGGTGATCCATCGGCCCGTTTGGTGTCGTTCACCGTTAGATTCTGGCAAAACCATTCGTTAGACTTCTTGGCCATCTGATAGAGACTGTGGCCGTGATTCTTTCCCCGCGGCGTATAGATAAAGACCGCCCATCCACCGTTTTCTGCCAGTATGGGCCTGATATATCCCCAAGCATTTGGATCACACAATGACCATTCAGAAAAGACCACTCCGACCGGATTAGAGCCTACAAGGGAGTCGTAATTGTCCGACCCTGCCAACTGCCATGTAGAGCCATTTACAAGCTCTATGAGCATTTCTTGGGTGCTTGTGCGTTTGCGTATAGACGGAGGGAATACTTGCTCTAAGATCGGCCTACCTTCGCCGTCAATGCCGTTCCAGATAGCCTTTCTGGATTGATTGGCCTGAGGGAATAGATGCCAGTACGACCCTTTACGTTGAAGCATACTCTTTGCGGTGTAGTTCAATGCCGCTGAGTCTTTGCCAGCCCTTCGATGCCATACCACGCAAGCCCTTTTAGCCCCGCCATCCATAGCCTTAAAGAATGGCAGTTGATGCGGTCGTGGTTCCCATTCATGTGGGATCGATATGCTAGGCACTCTTGAAGTCTGAGACCGTTATAGACAGCTCACCGCCACCCTCACCCGTGATTTCTGTCGCCTTCAGCTCTGGCAGATATTTACCGAGCATTTTATGCCGTACATCCACCACCTTAGAGTATTTCGCTAGATCCTGTTGAAATGTCTCAGAATTAGGGTCTAATTTCTCGATCTTCTCAATGATATCAAAAAGATATTGAACCGATCCCCTTTCTTGCATGTACTCTCGCAATGCATCCTGTCGAGCTAATCTGTTTCTTGTTTTGGTGTGGAGATTCTTACTAGTCATTGTTCTTACCCTTACCAAAGATTCTATCCCAGTTGGCCGAATATCTAGCCCTGGAATCGGTTGAACTCTTCCTGGCATGATCACCTTTACCGCCGTGAGACCAATTAGGAAAATGCCTATCAGCAGTTTTTTTGTCTAGCTTATGGCGCATATCAGGCATGTTTAACCCTATTTTTTACGATATATGCTGTTTGGTTCTATGCTTATAATAAATGGTTCTAAACAAAACTTTGACATCTTTTAACGGACATGCGATCGTCTGTAACCAGTGGTATTCATTATAACTCAATCAGCAAGGAGATACACATGAGAATTACACGAAAAGTTTTAGAGCGGCAGGTTGCAGAAATTAACCAAGATTTAGGCTTTGCTACTGAAGCATACACCAAATGCGCGGACGGCAAGTATAGAGCCAATGTCGGAACCTATTACTTAAACCATAGCGGAATTTATGGCGGTTATGAGATTAACCAGATTTGCAATGAAGGCGGCGGCTGTCGGGAAATATTCTACCACGGTAGAGTTAGCGCCAAAGAGATGCACCATATCTTGACAGTATACCGAGAAGGCTTAAACCACGGCTTTAATCTTGGATTCGGTCGCGGCAAAAACGTTTCCGCAGCAGCCTAACACAACGGGCCTTCGGGCCCTTAACCAATCCGAGGGGATATATCATGGACAAATTTAACGACTTCAAGAAATTAGTTTCCGGTCTCAGTGATACCGACTGGCTAGTAGATTGTGCGGCCATGCCAAACGATCACGTTACACAAGCCCACGTTGACCAAATCATGCTCGAAGTAACGGGCCGCATTTGGGCCGGTAAGATCCCAGTGCCAAGCGAGGTGACACAATGAGAAACCACAGAATTCACAACACCGTGGCGGTTCGACTGCTTACCAATAACGATCAATACGGCCTGTTTTGGCAGGACGGTGACGGCAACAACTCGGACTTTATTGTCGCAGTTCACGGATTCGAGAACGCGATCAGGGTAGCGAATGGCATAGCCCATCGGCAATGCGAGTTTGTCAAGCACCCCTGCTTTAAATCAGACGAGGTGGCAGCATGAACAAAGACAAGGAAATGATTCATTTTTGCCGGTACTTGTGGGACTACTACGGGCCGCAGGGTTTGTACCCAATATCCCCGACAGTTTGCACGATGCACTTACACGCCGCTTGGATGCACGTCTTACAGTTTGACGGGTTCTGTGGCGACACCATTGACCGAGAACGTGCGCGAGATTATCTGGTAGACCAACTAGGCTATCAATGGGGGCAAGCATGAACCGATTAACCAAAATCAGCATAGCCGTGGCAGTTGTCGCGGCCTTGCTATGGGTCTCAAATTGGGACTATGACCACGAGGTCACCATGTCCAAAGAATACCGGTATAACGTCTGTCTAGGCTATTGGCCGGACTATGACAACTTGAAACCAAACTGCGAGGGCATACGATGAGACTTAAAACAGGAGACAGGAGCACTCTACTTTTCCTGAAAGAAAACGACGAATTATGGTCTCAGAACGATTGGCCAGGCGTTGCTTTAGGTTTAAAAGATGACGACGGAAATCTAGAATATTGCGTTTTCTTCTGTGAAAGTTTGGAAGAATGGAAGGCAATACTTCCTGTTTTTTACGCTATTCGATCCAGAACTGATACTTCAATTTACGATTTTGAGTTATTGCTACCCAATATGAATTGGCATCCAAGATCAATTTTTAATTTAGAGCCCGAACCAGAGGATTTACAATGAAACAAGGACGACCAAGGGCTACCGGCCCATTTGAGACACATGCCGAACTCGTGGCGGCAGTGCTAGAACGTCACGCCAAGGGTAAAAGCTCACCCAATATTGGGCGCATTCTGGGAATTAGCCAGCCAACAGCAATGAAAATCATCAAGGAGAATCAATGAGCCTGAGACCAACCCGAACCGAACTGTTAACCGCATGGATGACGCTAGTCAAAGTGCGCGAGACTTACTGCCAGCCCGAGGTCGACCAATACGAACAGACCGTACTGCTAGACGTGCTTAAAATGCTGGACAAACTACAACAAATCGAGGGCAAGAAATGATCAAGAAACAACTTGATAAGCTAATGGTGCCACGCTTCACAGGCGGGGCGATGATCGTGGCCTTCCTGCTTGGCTATGTGATTGGAGCAATCCTGCTATAACCTACCAAGACGGTTTTTTTGGTTCATCCATTGAGGCCGTCTTTTCATTTAACTCCCGCTCAATCAAGATCTGAGTGTAGTGCACCACCTTTCGCAAGTCATCGACCCCACCCTTGGCACGCCACCGGCTAATGTACTTCACAACATTGGCTTCGCACCATCCCAAATTGTTGGCCAGTATGTATTCAGTGGGCTGAATCATCATTAACTTGTAGTGGTTGCCGCCTATCTGCTCGTCAAATGCGCTCATTTAATCCGCTCCACGTTTACTTTTAACCGTCCTTCTTCCCCATAGTCTTTGTGAAGAATCACGCATGTCATACTTCGAGAACTGGCATAG
>Ga0208898_1000469_pt1 | contig 31409 bp, 55 predicted proteins | sample VirMetDEL_Mar_4_FD_184513 | JGI IMG/M metagenome (GOLD analysis project Ga0208898, IMG submission 184513) | Aqueous microbial communities from the Delaware River and Bay under freshwater to marine salinity gradient to study organic matter... | ecosystem: Environmental > Aquatic > Marine >...
TGCCAGCTACTGTTCCAATGTCTGTACCATCGGCTGCTACTGTCGTTACGTCTGCACTGATACCAGCAACAGTTGCTACATCTGCTGATACACCAGCGACTGTTGTAACGTTTGCTGAGATGCCAGCCACAGTATTAACGTTAGCAATGTTTGTTGCCACTGTGTTGACATTTGTAATATTAGTACCTACGGCATCCACATTACTAATGCTGTTAGATACAGTGTCAATCTCTGATACAGCTTCGTTTAAATCATTAGCTGCTGTTTCGATTTCTGATATGGCTTCATTTAAATCGTTAGCAACTGTAATGACATCAGCAATGTTAGTTGCTACAGTATTCACAGCAGAGATGTTGGTTGCCACTGTAGTGACATTAGCTGAATTACCAGCAACAGTAGTGACATTAGCTGCAATGCCTGAGACTGTAGTTACATCACCAGCAATGCCAGCAATAGTGGTAACATCGGTCACTGTGTTTACAACTTCAGGGTTACCAGTAGAAGCATTGAATGATAGATACTTACCTTTACGATCATCATCTTTAGGCAAGGTCATATCAATAGAGGATGGATCTGTGACTGGTGCTTTGATCGCACGGTCAACTTCTTCTTTGTTTTGCTGTGTGAATATGGTTAAGCTATCAAACTCATCATTGAGTGAGGTAGCAAATAGAGGACCACCTGTAGTAAAGTCTGTTGTACGCTCGATTGTTCTAGCACCAACAATGGTAATACGATCAGAAGCAGTAGGAGTAGAGGGAACATTGGTACCAGTTACAATAGTGACTGAACCTGTACCATCAACATTGATAGACACAGTAAAGTCTGTAGTCAGTGTTAATGCTGTATCATTGAAGTATACATCAATGTCAGTCTGAGCTAAGACTTCAAAGTTAAAGGCGTACGGGCCTACACCAGCAGAGCCAGTGTAAACTATACGTCTCGTTGTGCTTGATATATCGATTGCCATAATAATCCTCTACTGTATTTTACCCTTATTGTGATAAATAATCTACTAAATGATATCTATTTGTTACTTAATTGAGTATCTTTTTACTGTTCTTGCTTTATTAATCTTCTCAATTAACTCTTTATACTTACTGGTTTGAATGTTTCCATCCTCATCTTCCCATTCCCCAGTATATCTAATATACTTATCTGGAGTTAATGTATCCTCTATTTCTTCTTTTTCACCTAACATTTGACGTTTAGCTTCAGTGCGATACATACTCACAACTTGATCAATCTCTGCTCGTACATCGCCTACAGGTGGAGTCATTCCTTCTTCAGCATATTCCTCTTTTAATGCTTTCACACGAGCTGGAATAGCTTTCTCCATATTCATATACTCTTCATCACCATCGGCATTAATCGCAATAGGTAGTTTTAATTCCTGACCATAAAGCTTTTTAAAGGCATTATATTCTTTAGAACCAAGTTCAACATCATCCCAAGTCTTAGCTGGTTTAGAAATACCATGATAGTTTTCTGCTAACACCATATCCATTTCAGAATACTTTTCTTTAGACATTGATATAGATGGCACAATATTAATCCAATGCTGATGAATTGTATTTTGATTATAGATAGGTCTGCCCGCATTATCTAACTCATCTTCCAAATCACCACGCAATACAGGAACTCTCTCTAACCAAGAGTTTTGAATTTTATCAATGGCTGCAGAAGCTTGTTCATCTACACCATAAGAAGGTTTATCTGCGAGTTTACTTTTTTGATTCTCATCAATCAGTTTTGCAATATGACGTGCAGAAGATGACTGACTCATGCCAACACCTGGAATAGTTAATGCTAAGTTTTGCCCTGTAGCAATAGTCATTCTTTCTAATAAATCTACTAACATATCACCTTTGTCTTCATAATGTCCACCTACTAGAGATGTCATTTCGCCAATAAACTGCATCATAGGTAAGTTCTTCATGAATTCAGCAGAGCTAGTTGCATACGCAAGAAATAACTCTTCACCTGTCCCTGTTGTGGGATCAGCTTTAGCAAAACGATATGCATCAAATAAGTCAGCACCCATGCCATAGATTGGTGCAATCATATCAAAACGTTGATAAGATACATAATACTTACCATTACCTTCTGTTACATTGGTAAGGCTTTTTAATGCATTGATGGTTTTTACAGATAACGAATCTTTATTAAATACTAATGAATAAGGTTGCCATCCTGTTTTCATTAATGCAGCTTTTTGTGTAAAATCATTTGGACCACTGCCTGTGATTTGACCATTAATTGCATGCTCATATCCAAAGCCAACTGCCGTTCCACCTACCACTAATCTTGATATAGCACGATCTGTGTACTTACCACCACGACCAATGTCTTTATAAAACTGTGGTGAAATAAAGTTCATGCCTGGAATGCGTGATGCAGTTTGGTCTACAATCTTAGTTAAAGTATTTGCAAAAGGAGTAAAGAATCGAATCATTGGTTGATTCAACATATCATTCACATTACCATAAAAGCGATCTAATCTTTTAGTACGATCCCATTTGTAAGTAAACTGAATTAAATCTTTTACCTCTTTAGTAGATGCATAAATATCAGCGGGTTGTGTATTTACAAAGTCGGATATTTCTTTAACTAACACTTCTCGAATTTCTTGATCTGTTTTCCCTAATTCTCTTAACTCCAGAGTTCTTGTCTTTGCATAGACTGATGCTTCTTTATGTAATGCCATACGAGCCACTGTATTACCTACAATTTCATCACCAGCAGCTAATGCACGCATTGGAACAGACTGTAAGAATCCAATCCCATCAATCATCTTACCTACCCAGCTGTCTTTTAATTCACTGGTATTGAATTCGTATGCTGTTTTAGTCAATGGATTATTAATCTTCCACTGATCGGGTAAGTTCTTAGATGAGATCGGATCAAACTTCTCTCCTTTAAACCCAGCACGCTCTCCTGTTTTAATCACGTGAGCCGCACCTTTCCACCCATCCTTTAATCCAGCCCAAAATCCTTTAACCCCTGTTAAAACATCATCTAGCTCTGCAACGTCTTTTGGAACTTCCTTTCCTCTAAACTTTCTTACTGCATTAGCTAATGGACTAACAACTACACTGGATACCATATCTTCAACAGAAATTAATGCACCATGAATAGTAGAACCCACAAAGTTATCCATCCATGTTTTAGGATCATTAAGCAAATTACTTTGGAATGTATAGTAAGCTGAATCTACTAAACGATTCATGCGACCACCATGCTCATTAATTAATGCATTCTTAGCAAAATCATTTTGCGCAGTATCATACATATTAACAAAACGATTAAACGCTACTTCATTATAGTTTTCATCTAAGACATTTTTTAAGTCTTCAATCTTAACATTTGGGCCTAAGCGTTGAACATCTTTAAATGCATTCAATGCAGTACCAATCTCACGACCAGCACCCGTTAAATCTCCACTAATCTTAGACATAGCAGCCATATCAACCATCAAGTTATAACGCTCTTCTGTATCTAATCCACTTTCTTTATGTTTCTTGATTAGTAAATCAACACGTGTTCTGCGATTACGATATTCTTCTTTCATAATAGCAATTTTCATTGCTAAATTATTATCTTTTAATTTGACATCAATTGGCTGTCCTTGAAAGATACGTTGTAATTCTTGCTCTTTTAGTCCTAATGAGCCAGCATCTTTAATCAGGTCATTAACTGTTGTCTTTTTAAACTCTTTAGTTTTCACAACTCTTTCATAAATTGCATGTTCTAATGCTCGCATCTCTTCATCAGTTGTTGCAACTGTGTTAATGCGTGACTGTAAAACGCCTTCCCCTTTTTGTTTTGCAGTTGGTGATGGTGCTGTGAATGGTACGTCACCTTCCTGTAAGATTTCATTTTGACGCTTAATCACAGCATCAACTTCTTCAGGTGTAGATGGTTTAAATGGTTTTGTAACAGCTGGATCTTCAGGAGCTGGGGTCACAGGTTGTGTTTGTTGTGTGACTACTTCTCCATCAACAGGTGTGTCTGTTTTTGCACGACGCCCAGCCTTGACTTCTTGTGGAACAATACGTTTACTTTCTGGTAATGCCTCTTCAACCAGTCCTTTTAAGATTGACATTTTACCAGCAACTTTAGTTTCTTCTCCAGTAAATACACTATCCATACTAGGATCAACTGCTTCTTGATTAATAGGTATATTAGATTCAGCAATGTCTGTACCAACGATCTGACTATTCACATCATTTGCTGAATTTGATAATTGATCTAATCCTTTATTAATATCTGCCATAGCTATTTACCTTTAATTTCTATTTGAGATGAATCAAATACAATGTAACGATTATCCCCAGAAGAACTTACACTAGATGGAATTGCAATCCCATCATATCCTTTATCTTGTAATCTTTTTATTGTATCTGGATCTACACTCCATGCGTTAGATTTCATAGTACGCCCATAGTCTTTTGATCCAAGCATTCGCTTAATCTTATTTTTCCAAATCTCAAATTTCTCACCCATTCCTGAATCAAATCTGAAGTCATCAATTACATATGGGTTTTCTAATTTAAGTTGCACTTCTTTCATGTTCTTTCCAAATTGTTTTGCTTGAGTAGGATTGTCTGTAAAATATATACCACCACTTGCATTTTGAAATGTATCAAATTTTTTATCTGTTCCATGATAAACTGTTGATGGTATATTAAATGACTTTTTTGCACTACCCATACCTTTCTTTACCGCATCTGTTACGCCTGTAATAGCTTTTTTACCATATTTAAAATAACCACCAGGAGCTAATAGTTCACCTACCAGATTTGCACCTTCATTATCAAACTGAACATCGTAGTTTTCTTTTAAATATTGTTGGACGTCTTCGGTTGTGGGTAATACAGTATCTTGCTGTAAGCCTTCTAACAATGCTTCTAATGCTGTTCTATTTTGTTTGTTACTATATAATTTATCAATTACATTACCGACACTTTCTAAACCAACTTGTTTTGATAAAGCACCTAATGTTTGAATAATGTTTTGCTGACTAGCTTGTGTTGCTTCAGATACTCCACGACCTAACATCTCTACATCCCCTGGAGTGCCAACTACAGCAGTGCCAAATCCTTTAGCAACTTCCCCATAACCTGTTACAGCTTCTTTAGCCTCACGCTTTAATACATCTTTCACCTTGTCAGGATCACTGGTATTCAGTTTACCAATATAACTATCATATTCTTCAAATAGATCAGCCATTATTCTTTATCCATTTCTATACGTATTTTTTGTATGTTTTGTAGTGCAGCTAAAATAATCTCATACGCTGTTTCATCTTCATCTTTAATTTGTTCTAATATTTCTAAGACTGATGGATCATCTACATCAACATTTTTACCAAACAATTCTGCATTATAAAATTCAGATATAGTAGTAAAATTGTCAAATTGTTTCTTCACATCTTCAATAGCAGATGTCATACGACGTTGTAATTTTTCATTTGCTAATTCTTGTTTGACTTCTTCTGCTGCTTGTTCAAATGGCATTTCTTTTTGATCTTGTTTGTCTTTAATGAGTGTTTTGATTTTTTCTTCTGTTTTTTTCTTTTTAGTAGCATTTGCTTTATTGCTTACATTGTCTAACATAATAGAAGTAATAGTTGCGTTTTGATTTCTTACTTGCTTACTTGCTAATTCTTTATTAAACAATCTAGTAATAGTCACTGTATCAAACCCTTGGTTCTTAGCAGCAGTTTCCATTTCTTGGTATGTAGTATACTCACCTAATCTAATCTTCTCTAAAAACTTCTGCGCACTTGGACTATATTCAATTGCTGGATCAATATTGTATTCACCATCTTTAATCTTTTGTACATCTTCTATCTTACCAACTGTTGGATTGTTCAATGACAAGTCACGTAATTGTTTTAGAATTTGATTCTTTTGAGCTGGAGTTTCTGCTTGATCATGTGCATCGACCAATGCATTCCATTCAATAATGTCTTCTTTAGTTTTCACATCTAATGCATATTTTTCATCTGCATATTGGGTTTTGTATAACTCACGTAAGTCTTTGACTAATGCTTTTTTCTTTTCTGGAGGTAATGATCCATACATATCTGTGTAATCACCTACAACTCCACGTTGTACATCATTAATATATTTACCTGGGTTTTTAATAAAGTCAGAGTTTTCTGAATATGATTTAGTAATAGCTGACATGATTGTATCATTTTGCATTTCACGAACACGCTCAATTGTTTTAGCTTGTTTAGCTGCACCTAAAAATCCAGACTTATTAATGATTGCCATTGCATCACTCATGGTTTCTGTTTTAAATAAATTAGGATCTTTAATGGGCATTGATGTAATTTTATCTTCCCATGTACTAGCTGTATCTAAAATAAAGTCTTCAAGCTCTTGTTCAAATAATGCTTGTTGTGCTTCAACAATTTTACCTACACCATATTGCCTAATTTCTCGCCCACGCGTCAATAGTGATGTTCTTAAGCCTAATCCTTCTTCAGCATCAACACCAGATAAGAATCGAGATTGACCATTAATAACACCATTCAATTCATTATCTAAATCGGTAACATCTCTAATTTGTCCTGTTTTAATTAACTCTTTAATAGCTGTAAAATCTTTACGTGCTTCATATTCTAGTTGTGCGCGCACTTGTTTGGCTTGTACTTTTTGTGCATATTTACCAAACACAGTCGTATCTGATTCAAACAATTCTGCTGGAGTAATGCCAGATTTAACGGCTTGATCCAATTCCTCTAATGATGGTGCATTTTCAAGACCATACTGCATGCCACGTTTTTGTTGTTGCTCAGTAATCTCTTTAAATGCAGTTGCTGAGATACGATCTAATGCTTGCTCAAGACGTGCAGATCCTTTAATAGATTCCTGTATATTACTTAAACGTATATCTGGAACATCTGCTAACTGTATATTCTGCCTTGTGTATCTAGGATCTTGAGCCATAATCTATTACCCAATCAATGTTGTTTGTGAATATGTGTTAGGCGTTCCTACAATGCTACCACTGCTTGATGCCGTGCTAGTAGAGCGTCCTTCAAATATTCCTGTTTTATATAAACCATAACCTGTTTCAGCAATCTTAGCTGCTGAAGATAACATGCCTGATCGTGATGCAATATCAGATGCCAAACTATCTACTTCAGATTGTGTGTTACCACCCAGAATCGCAAAACGTGCATTACTAATGTCATTCATTATATCACGACCCGCATTACGCAAGTTTGCAGTAAACACTACATCTGCTTTACGGAACGCATTAGCTGACGCATTAGCTGCAATCACACGACGTAATGTTTCATTAGCGCGTTGTTCATATTGGGCTGCTTTTCTTTCGCCTTGAGCCACAGCAGTTTTTGCTTGTATGTCATACATAGCAGCTTGAGCGCGAGCCTGTTGTTGTTGTTGCATAACGCTAAATGTTGTACTTGCTGCTAATAATGCGACTTCCCATCCCATAATTATGTTCCTTGATGTGTTGCTACTTTATATTCTAACCCAAGCAATGTAAGTTTTAAAGGTGCAGATTGTGTCACTGTAATCTGACCTTCATTGCTATACCCTAATATTCCATGTAATACTTTTGTTCCTGTAAATACTGGTGTGCCTGAATCTAAAACTCCAGCACCTAAATTTCTAATTGGCACTAGATTGTCATTGATAACTAAATTCTGTGTTTCATATAATAATGCATTGACTTCAACAATACGTTTTCTAAAGCCAATTCGAGTACCTGATTGAATTCGTAAATCAACAGGCATTGTTTTTATAATCACTTCAATCGGTAATCCTACTTGGCATGATGTAGTTGGTGGATTTGTAAAGGTCACTGCGCTATCAGCTGTTTGATCTAATTCAACTAAACCGTCAGATAAAACATTTACTGTTTGTCCATCAATATGTGATGCATCTAAACTTGCATTATTTGTACCAATGATAGCACTATCTGTTAATGCTGCATCATCAAAAACTTCAACATAGTATTTTAATGTGCCATTGTCATCACGCTCTACGACTGTATAAATATCAGTAATGTCAACACCAACGTCTTTAAATTTACCAACAGTTGTAAACTGACTTGGAGCAATAACATTCTGTAATCTTAATAATGAAAACACAGCCATCGTGCCATCATCACCATTAACAATTAATAATAAATCATTTTCATCTGTTGCCACTGCACGACGAATATCCATGCCAGTAGGATTCTTTAATAAATGTCCAGCCAGTAATGAGATCTTTGATGTAATGTAAGTTAATTGTGTATCAGAGTATGCAATCTCAGATAATTGCTTGCCTTGTCTTTGTATAAATAACACACCAGATTCTAATTGTTTAACTCGTATCCCTTCTTTAGAACCATTACGTGATGTTGATGATAGAAAGAAATCATTTGGAGTAATCGGTGTCAATCCTTCTTGCGGAACATAGAATTCACCACCCGTCGTAAATACTTGCAGATCACGTCCTGACAACATATCTGTCACTGCATTAAAGGTATTTGTATCTAATGTGGCTTCAACAGCATCATCATCTAAACCTTCTACTGCTTCAAAGTCAAAGAATAGACCTACTTTAGAACCCCAAATAGTTGATGGTCTTGATTTAGATCCACCAAAGAATAAACGTCCTTGATGAAATGTGACTGATCGCGGCCATCCTTTGGATGCTGACCATACATCTTCATATCCTGTTTCTAATTCCCAATTACCTGAAGTAATACCAGAAGTATTAAAGAATGGAAACTCTGTGACCACATTGACTGAAGTAGAGCTATTGTATTGTATTATCTTTGCTCGTCCTTGCGGTTCAGCATTAATATACTGTCCAACATGAGAAGCACTAAATACACCAGATGATGCAGTAATGGTAACTTTACCAGCCACATCACTTGGAGTAATGGTTGCTGCTGGGTTAGAGGTTGCTAATGTAAATGCATATTGAGGGATAGATTCAAAAGTTACATTAGAAATAGTCCATGATGCATCAGTAGCTCCACGAACAATCTTAATAGGTTGAGTATCTTCATCAACAATAATTAAGGTATCAGCCGACTGTGTCCAATTTAAATGAGACAAATGAGTGGATGTTAATCCATACCCAGTGGTATCTAAATAGTCATTACCTGAAGCGTTAATGTTAGTAATCAGAGCTTTGTCTTTAAAAACATACATGCGATTGTTTGTAAAACAAAGCATATAACTGTCTTCAATTGAAAATTCAAAATGGATTAATCGGACACCGTCAGCTGGAGTACCACCTAGTTCTGTAATAAATTTAGTACCTGGTCTTCTTGTCACTCCACCTTGAGGTTGACAAATAACATTTTGTGCTGTTTGCAAAGCATTACGATATGCATCTAAATCAACACGAGAACGAACAAGTGGATCTAGCTCACCTGTTGTAAAGTTCGTTTGTATATTTACAAAACGAGCCATTAGTACCTCACATTAATTAATGAGAAATCTTGTATTGCGTTTGTTGGATTACCCTGTCCATCAATGTTCATTGCTTGACGCATGTAACCACCACGACCATTTTCACCTGGCGTCCCTTCTGCAATGGTTCTCCAATAGTCTGATTTGTCAACTTGATCGGTAATCGGCATTGCTAAATGCCATGCCATTTGATATTTGAGCAATTGCACAAAGTAATGTGGTAATGCATATTCGGGTACATTGTATTGATAGTCAATGTATACGACTTCATAGTCTGTTAATAGTTTGTTCCCCATCAGACGAAACTCTCTGCGTGGAGGTGCGCCTACGTCATCTGAATCATATACGGCATTCGGTCTGCCAATAATGTCAGAGGGTAGTTGATATTCATATTTGTATTCATTAGCTGGTGTAGTCACCAATCGAGCTAATTGTGTTTTCTTAAACGAGAATGACCAATCGTATAAAGTTAATGCACGAATCTTAATGTCTGGATAAAGTCTATCGCAAATGTTAGATTCATCTGTACCTTCAGTAAAAGATGATATAGGATTTGCACCAAGCATCAATAATGCATCGGAGCATATTTTAATATCGGTATCACCTGTAGCCATTTTCTTTCCTTTAAATGTGCAAATAGGTAGGCACCGAAGTACCTACCCAATCTGCATTAAACAACTTAGTCAGCGTCTGCAACTGATAGTGCTGTACCGTCAGATACGTCAACTACGCCAGAAGCATTAGAAAGTACAGTAACTAAAGATGATGTAGGAACAGAAGCGTCCCATACATGAATTAAGTCACCCACTTTTAATACAGTGTGTGCGTCATTGAAGTAACCTGATGTATTGATATCAGCAAGTGCATCAGTGCCTGGTGCTGTGTAACTCCACATTTGAGGAGCATTACCAGCTTTAGCCTGACCACCTATTGGTTGTAGATTGTCTTTATTATAAGCCATGTGTCATTCTCCTTAAGCTGATTCACGACATGTGATTTGAACAATACCTTCAGCATCGATTGCTACGGCACCAGCTGAGAACATTGAATTCACAAGGAATGATGTTTTTTCTGGAACGTAGTTAATCTCTGTCTTAGGACCCATACCTTCAGCATAACCAACTGCATCTTTGTGGAATGCCCAAACAGTTCTGTCTAAAGAACCGTCAACAGCTAAACCACCTTCAGTTCTGTCGCCAAGTACGTGGAATGTGAAACCTAAGAATGTATTGATTTCACCAGATACTAAAGCTTTAACTGAAGCATAATCAGAAGATGTAAGTTTTTGTTCTGCTAAGATTGATGCTAAAGAGTTAGCATGAATCACCATGTGACGATCTTGTGGAGGTACGTTACCTTTGTCTAACAATTTCTTAGCTGCAAGAAGTTTGTCTAAGTTAAGGTTTGTATCTGTACCACCAATGTCGTTTGACACAGTGTTTGATGTTGATGATGCTGTTAATGCATCAATAACAAGTTGGTCTTGACGGCGACCGATTGCATTAGCCACAACTTGCACTAATTCTTGTCTTTCGTCAAAGTTAACTTTTTGTTGCATGAAGATGTCAGAATATTCTGCTGCATTCCAATCTTCCATTGTTGCTGTTACTTGTGAGAAATCCACATTTAACGGTGTTACGTCTGTTTGTGGAATACGTAATGTTGCTACGCCTTTACCCACTTTAGGAAATTTTGCTGTTGAACCCTCAACGCCACGTCTTTGTCTCACTGCAGCTACAAGCTGTGCTTTAGCTTGGTAAGCCTGTTTAACTTCGGCATCAAATAGGGTAACAAAAGCATTAGATAATCCAATAGCCATTTGAGACTCCTTAGTAATTAATAAAAATATGTATTAATCGCTGTGGTATGCCAGTGAAACCTGGGCCAGTGCTTGCTATTTACGATAGCCATACGACAAGGTTACTTGCGTTAAGGGTTGTTTTGTGATAAACAATGGGCCTTATCCCCGATTCTACTCGAGAATAAGGCTTTTTGTCAAGCTTTTAATTGAAATTTTGTTGGAAAGCTCTTTCGACCTTAGCACGGAAACTAGGATCTGTTTTGTATCTTGGATCAGCTACAAGTTGATATAACTCATCTTTAGATGGCGCACCCTCAACAGGTGTTGTTTCTACAGGCACACGACCTTCGTATGATGCTCTGAGTTTTTCTAATGCAGCAATACCGCGAGCAGTACCACCCATTACTTTAAACTCTTCAAAATCATCTTTACCCCATACACCTTTGTTGACTAGACCGCTTGCCCATTTTACCATACTCTGAATGCGAGCATCTGCATTTGGACCTAGCATCTTACGCTCTTGTTCAATGTTCATAGATGCTTGTTGATTGCCAGCAAGACCCATTTCAACAACTTGCCCTACCAAATCATCTAATGCAGCTTGACTGACTTGATATTCTTTTGCCCAATCCATTACATGATTTCTGACAGGATCGTCTTCAGGGATATCACCAAATGCAGCCGTATCATAATTACCATCTGCTGGTGCTTTGTGTTTACCTTGTGATATTTTCTTACGAAGATCAGACCATGATTTAGCAATGCCTTCTAAGTCTGGAGCAGAATCATCATTCTTCCAAAAGTTTTCTGGCCACCAATCTGGTCGTTCTAATGGTTCATCATCGTCTTCCGTATTTTCAAACTCTTGCTTTGCTTTTAGTTCTTCGGGATCGCGATGATCTATTTCTACTTTCTGTGGATTTTCTTCGCTAGCTTCTTCGACTTCTGGAGTTGCTCCATCGAGTAGGCCAGTGCTTTCTTGCTCCACACTAGGCTCGAGTGTTTCTTCCATTACATTTTCCTTGCTCTAATTAACCTTGCTTCTAAATCCCGTACGATACTATTTTGTCCTTCACGGTAGTAAGCGTAGCTTGGATCGCTACCTGGCAAGGCAACAGGTTGCTCAACGACTGCTTCACGCAGCCATTTTAATAACTGTTCACCGTCCTCACCCCCAAGGACTCTTAAACAAAGACGATCTACATCATCTCGTTTTTGTTTTACATCTCTTATATCTAATGGTAATGCTTGTTCTAAATCTTCCCATCCAGCCATTATTGTCCTTTCATCACAGCATCAGCCATTGCTGGTATTGCCTCTGGTGCTTGTTGTGCCATTTGCTGTGCTGCTTGCATTGCTTGCTCCTGAGCCATTGCACGCTCTTCTGGTGTCGTTCTCACACGAGCGGGTACACCTAACTTGTCTGCAATATAATCCATCATCTCACTGACTTTTAATGTAGACTGAGCTTCTGGACCTGACTGCTGTGCAATCTGTGCATACTGCAACATATTCTGTATATCATCCATATTTTGTGCCATAGCTAATGGAGCCACAGGTGCAATCTTAATTTCAAGACCATTAACCTTTAATGGTAAATCAATTATACCACGCTGATCCATCACTTGCAGTATTTTGGAAACTAATGGAATCATGGTTTCATTAATCAACCGACCAAAGGCAGAGCCTAAGTTTTGTGATAACTCTTTCATACGCTCAACAACTTCTGTTGCGGATCGTGCTGACATGTTATCAGGTGGTAATGATTCATCCAGTAAGATGCGTTTAATGTTTTGACGCAAGTCATTCATGATAATTTGAGACACATTAAAATCACCTGAACGTGGTAATGGTCTGAGTGATTCACCTTGTGGACCACCATTACGTGCTACAGGAATAATGGCACCTGGCATAATCTTCACGGTGTTAGGATTCAATACACCATCATCTGCAGCCGTATATACTCCACTAATTGCTAATGATGCATTCTTTAACACTAGCTCTAATGTTTTATTTAATGTCTTTACATCAGGTAATGCTGTGATTAATGGACCGCGCCCATAGATCTCACCCGCTACTTTAGCGTATCTTGATACAATCCAAGGACTATAATCCATACGTTTATATACTAATTCAGCTTTTGACTCTTTATGAATCACATGGTAACAATAGTCACCACGCTTTTGATCCAGTATAGTTGCCTCAATTAACTCAACATCGTCTGTTGGTTTTTGATCAATTTTTGTTTGTAACTCTTTGGGTATTTCAGCATCAGGCCATTGACGTTGTATAGATTCGCCTTTCATTCTAATACGTCGATACACATTATCTACTTGACCATTTGCACCTTCTTCAATAGATACTAAATATTGTGGTACAGGAATAAAGTTAATTGCACTGATGTCATCACCTGGTTGCACCATCATCACGGCTGTACCTACAGATAGATCAAGCAAGAACTCACCAATTGCAATGTCAAAGTTTGATTGCTTCAGTGTTGCAAACATACGATCATTGTAAATATCTAATGCAGCTTGTGCTTCTGCTTTACGCTCTTCAGGAATGTCTGGTCCTGGTTCTAATCGACACCATTTACGTTGTGGTGGGAAAATGCCTGATTGCATACGGTTAGCAAATCGTTGTGTCGAGTTGATGGCTGTAGAATCAAATACACGATTCATCTTTTTCGTACCACCGACTTTACCATCGTAATGTCCATCATAAAGATTACGTTGTGGTAGAGCAAACTCATACGCTTCTTCGTACAAGTTTCTAAAATCTTCTTTTTTTATTAATGCTTTCTCATGTCTTTTTAACACATCTTCAGCAGTTAACCTCATCATATCAACCATACTTATCCCTTTTTATGTTTTGCAGCAAATGAACGTGCTGCTTCTTTACTACCAAACCCCCAAGCACTTAAAGCTTTTTTTAATCTTGTAGGTCTCCCTTTAGAATCTTTTAACGGACCATCCATCCCACCAAAGCGTGCAGCAAAGCTGACACGACGACCATCTGTCCCAGATTTTTGTGGTGGTTTAAGATCTCCACCATCTTTGTTTTCAAAATGTTTACGTCCCTTTTCATTCAAACCACCTGTAGGATTTTGATATTTTTTAGCAACCATTATTCATTCCAACTTAATATAATTTCAGAAGCATGAGCATTGTTCTGAGTATCTGCATTAGTTAATCTAAACAAGTAAGTCGTCAATCCTTTTAATATTAAGTTGTTACCACCAGCCTCACCTCCAGCACCTTTTTTACCAAGACCACCTACTAAAATTTCTTGCAATACTAAAGTTCCTAATGAAGTAATCGTTGGATTAACAATCGCTACACCTTGGCTAGTAATGGTGCTTGCTCTATTTCTTTTTATAATAGTCAATGGTGTTCCACCTGAAACGACTGAACCTTCATATAAATAACCAATCGCATTACCAGAAGATAATCCTGAAATACTTATAATAGGATTCATACCGCTTGGAAATGCAAGTGCAATGTCAATGCTTTCTGTAGCTGGCAATGGATCTAAAAAAGTTCGTACATATCCTAACGAAAAAGCCTGACCTTCAATCAGCCGTACTTGCTCAATGTCTCTTGTCGAATAAGCGTCTCTATATCGTTCCATCTATTTTTTTTTCTTTGGAAAACCAGCTAACATATTTTTGTAAGCTTTAGGTGATATTGTCGATTCAGATTTTGAACGACTAATGCCTTTTTTCTTACGCTCATTTATGTTGTGATACAAACCTTTTTTTTCCATTAGTACCCTTTCTTGGCTTGACCAGATTCAGACATAGCAATTGCAATTGCTTGTTTACGGCTTTTTACTTTTGCTCCTGATCCTGACTTTAATGAACCAGATTTATATTCTTTCATGACTTTACGAACTTTCTTTTGCATCTTATCCATGATTAGTCCTTCTTAGATTTACCCATAATTTTTTTAGCAATGTCTGCAATAGGATTGTCTTTCATTTTAGCTTTAGTCGTAAAATGTTTTTCTTGCAAATCCATAAACAATTCACGATCATTTTCCCATGCCCATTTCATTGAAGCATTTGTTGGCTTACCACTCTTATCGTATTCAATATTTTCGTATTCATCACTCATAATTCTAATCCTTTTCCTAATGCAGTTGTTGTTAATCCTAATCCTATATCACCTAATGATGGTAGTCCTGTTGCTGGTTTTTCTCCAGGCAAGACTGCTTTTGCTACTAAACCACCTGTACCCCTTGCAAGTCTGCGAGTAGATTTTTTAGACTCTGCTGATGCACGTTTTGCTTGCTCAGCTCCACGTTTTGCTGCTGCTTCAATCTCAGATAATTCACCACCTGTAAAATATGTACGTCCTTCATATACAGGAACTGTTCTGCTACTTAATGCTCTACCTCCTGTTGGATCTTCATAACTAATAGATTCGTTAGCTCTCCATCCACCCATTGCTGCTGCCATTGGGCTAGTTGGTGCGCTCGGTTGCATTGGACCATAATTACCATAAGGATTACCAAAAGGTGAGTTTGCGTATGGTGGTGTATATCTTACACTCACATTTCTTCTGCCTAATTGATATTCACCAGAGGGTAATAAAAATTCACGACCTTCTTCTTTATACTTACGATATCCAGATGATACTTGTTCATCAACGGCTTTGTTCCACCAATCTTCAGATTTAAAAATGTTACGACCGCCAGCAAGATTTAATAGATCTTGTTGTGCTTTTTCAGATGTAGGCAGCATTCCTCTTGATAATGCCATCCCAAAATCAAGCGCGGCCATGCTAACCTCCTAATGTGGTTTGATTTTCTTCGTCCAGACCCATTTCTGGAGTTAAACGAGATTCAGATAACAACATACGCTTACCGCCACGACGTCTTGCTCGTGCTTGTGATGCTTGTTGTTCTTGTAATGTTCTTTTTTCTTCTTCTGTCTGTTTACGCATACGCGCAGTTTCTTCACGTTGTGCAGCTAATTGTGCTTCTGCTGCTGATGTGTCTGGCTTACCGCCACCGAATACACCACCCATTAGATTCTCCTCATTATAAATGTATCATCTTTGTCTGCACTGTAATTTAACATAGTACCTTCTTCTACAAAATTCAAATACCTTGCCCATGAAACAGCACGTTTATCATCACACTTTACAGTAATTTGTATACGATGTAAATTAAATAATATCTGACAGCTATCAAAAAATGCAATTGCACCTTTTGTCATAGCTATGGGGTATCTTCTGGATTCCTTTGTGAATAACGACCACGCTTCACCCACTCCTTGCCAGAGAAACACAAGACCAAACACAGCGACAGGACGACGATTGACAAACGCAGTAACACTAGGACCAAGTTGAGACTGGTATTCCAAATATTTGATTCGATCTTCAATCTTAATTGATTGAGACCCATACTCCTCAATCCCTTGAAAATTAAACACATGACCAATTTCAAAGGGTAAATAGTAGCCATGACGAACCTCAGGCATTGCTTTGAGTATTTTATCAATGTTGGTTAAATACATCAAAGTCACTATTTACGACAGTTTGTGAGATTAACGTATTTGCACTTAACCCTGATTTAGTCATACGCTTATGTTCACCACCACCTAAGAGCAAATAACCAAATGCGTCACCAATGTGTGAATGTTCGTTTTTATTGGGACTATCTTTAAATCGTTCTTGACCCGCACCAACACTGACTCGTTTAAAATGGTAACCACCCGCAAGTGATTTGCGTAATCGTTTACATGATGTATGTACCATGAGTCCAGGTTTACCCGCAATTAATCTTTGCATGGGTGCAGCGGCAGCTTCACGCCTTACTCTAAAATTGTTTGATGCAGTCGGTTGTGCTTTGAGTCCTAGGGTTCGTAAGTAGTCAAATGCAGTCACTTCATAAATCGCATCCCGTTGCATACCCGCTGGGTCACCCCATACCAGTATTTGTGCTTTTGGATATTTAGCATTAATCTCAGCGAGTAACTGTTGACCAAATCTTTCCAGACCCATATCTTCTGTCACAATCTCATGTAACACCACCCATCGACCGTTAGCTAATCGTTGCCCGATTGCAGCGGCTGGTGTTAAACCAAAGTCTAATCCAATGTGAATGGGTAAGTTTGGATCGTAATCAACTTCAGCTGTACTCATCATTTGATCATCATATTCAGGCCATACAGGTCTACCTTCTTGGACATAAGTATATTTACCTTCAGCATAACAACGTATCCAATCTAAGTTTTTACCACCTAACATTTGATTGTAATACCCACTAGGTAAGTTATTTACATTCTCTGCTTTAGAGTTTATTGTCCACCAACGACCACCCGAAAAGATATGATCGTTGGCTTCAGGATTCTCAGGTAAATCTTCAGGGGATACTTCTACGACGCCACCAGGTTGTTTAAAGAAGTCCCATCCATACTTACCTGTGATCGGTTCTTTCTCACTTAGGCGGAACCACCAATGGTCGTCATCCATTGGGTTAGTATCCATCCAAACTCCATGCCAAGTCGGTCCACCATCCCGTTGTGTAGGATAGCGACCAACCCGATGAGTAAGACCATCAATAACAGCTTTTGGAAGTTCTCGTGCTTCATTGACCCATGCTCCTGTAAGTTCAAGTGACAATAGTTTACGTACGTCTTTAGGTTGGTCCAATGCTAAAAAGATTACTTCACAATCGATGCCAGCGGCATCACCTCGGGAGGGAAGGCGTATATGGTGAGTAATCGGAGGTGTGTATAACATCGGACCAAAAGTGTTTTCAGGAAATAACTCTTGCCATGTCTTAATGGTTGTCGTCTTAAGTTCTGGGTATGAGTTCCTGACAATCACAAATCTGGTATAACGAATACCATCAATCGGAGATGGCTTCTGTCTGACAGCTCTCATCATGATTTCAGCAGCACACGCGTAGGACTTCCCCGAACCTACAGGACCCATCAAACCTCTCACAAAAGCATTGCTTTGTAGAAATTGATAGGTCGTCAGTGCGCCACTGAAATCAAGATCAATGCCTGGACCAGCCAGTGCTTTTTTACTGCGTTCTTTTTTATTGCTCATTCTTCGTCATCAATATCTTTGAACTTCATTGTAGCCAAGCGTTTGAGTTCTTGATTCTCTTTCCATAGCGCATCAATAATCTCCATGACTCGGGTATTATTCATGTGTGCCATAGCGAACTCTTCTCGCAACTGCTCAATCATTGCTTTAAGTTCCATCTTTAGTCTCCAGTTGTTTTACTAAAAATGCGACATAGTGTTGTAACTTCTTCAAATCCTCAACACCCCCTTTATCCCGCCAACGCAGTGCGTACTTTATAATATTACCATTCAAGAATCCTTCATAGGCCTCGTCTGATAAATACTCTTTCATCACATCTATAGGTTGGATAGCATGTCGCTTGTAATGGTCGCCACCAACTTGGATGTCTTTTGGATCATTAGTCATTATCTATTCCTAATCTTCGTGCTGCTTCCTGAGCAAACTTATTCACTACTTCAAACTGTTGGTTAGGATTATCTAATACTTTTTTAATCCAACCTTTGTATCTGTCGTATCCTTTTACCTTGTCTGCTTCTTGTTTAATAATTTGCATGTATTTATCTCGTGCGGCTTTATTCTTCATTGTCAAATGTTTCTGGTGCTTTTACGTTAATGCCAATCACTGATGGTTTATCTGATTCGTCAGGATTATCTAATAGACCACTGGCTTTCGCTAACAGTCTTAATGTTTGTACTTTATCCCACAACTCAATCTCAATCTCACCTGTCTTCGGATTGGTCTTGATTCTTTTAATTGCTTGCATCGCTGTATCCGAAATGTCTTTACTGGCTTTTACTTTTACATTGCCAGCTTCATCCCACTCCATGATATCAGACAATTTAGTATTCGCCATACACAGCAACGAGTAGGCAACGGCCTCTCGGTTTGCTGCGATGGTCGTACTACGTTCCAAGTTCTTCTGTAATGCTCTCACGCCACCATAACCAGATAGACTTGGAATCGGTTTATTTTTGTTTTTAGTCTCAGCCATTAGAAGGGTAAGTCGTCTTCTAATTCATTTAAATCATCGGACGTAATCTGATTCGTTGACTGCGTATGACGTACTGGTGCTTGCCCACCTTTGTTCGCCACAGGATTACCAATTCGGATACCTTTGTATTCAACGCCGCTTTTACTCACGTTGTCATACACATCTAAGTAATGCTCTGTGCCGTCAGGCATTAAGATCTTACCACGCCAATCAGCATGCCAATCTTCAGTTTTATTATCGTTTTTAAATACAGAACCTGTTCCTGGTTTTGCTTGATATTCAGCCATTATTCTTCTTCCTTTTCTAGTTCATAAATATGGACGACGGCTGCGCCACCATCCCTTGCCTCACCTCTGGCAATCTCAATGTATTCAAATTGACTATCGTCATCATACACGTTAGCCTTCATCAATGCATCTAATATTGCTTTTAAGGTATTATCTAAATCAAATATTCTTTTTGATCTAGGATGTATCATCACACTGATCCCAAGACTCTTATCACCAAACCCTTTATACCCAGCTCTTCTGACTATAGCATCTACCTCTTCGGTAAATTTTTTTCCAGCGGGAGAGATATACCTTCGCTTTCCCGATGAGTGCCAGTAGTTGTTTACACTGGGGGGATATGGCAATTCAAATCTTAGGGTCGGTGTCATAGTCGATTTAATCTTGAGTTAATGTCTTTAGTACAGTACGTCTTGATCGCATCGTTGATAATGCTTGCCTTAGTCTTCTCTTGTTCCTTCGCAGTCTTGTTGAGTAATTCAACACTTTGAGGAGTGAGACGAACTAAGAATGGTTTTAGATCACTCATACAAGTCTCCTACATATTTATTGCGGACCTTTTTCGGACGTCCACGACTCCGTATTTCATTTTCATGTTCTTTGGCTACATCACGCTTACACAACTCAACCATCTTCAGATACTGACTGGCCCCTATCATCTTCAAGCCATGCCCGTCAAAACCCTTAGTCATTTTCCAGTAGCCACCTGGATCGGTAAACTTGTATTCCAACGGTTTACCATCGTTGAACTCATTACACACGAGTTTATAGAATTCACGTAATGTTTTGTAAGACATGTTTAATCACCTCTACTGTCCAACCATTACCTAACATCTTATATCTTTGTGTATTAGATACACCTTCTGTATAACCATCAGGCACAGTTTGTAATCGTTCACATTCTAATGGTGTTAATTTTCTGTAATACATTTTATCTTGAGTTAAGACATTATCTTTTTGTACAGATGTTAATGTGTTTGTTTTATTGTCTTCACGCAACTCTAACATTTGTGTATATTCTTTTGAACCAGGCGTAATTTGTCTTCCACGCAATGCACCGCATGCTATTTTAGGTTCAGTATTACCTCCACCATGAGCATTTAATGTTGGTGATTTACCTTCAGAACTATAAATTCTTTTTAATATATCATGTCCATTAATATTATCAGCCATACCAATTTGCATTGGTTTTTCATTGTTATTATTTGATTGTTTTTCTGTAAACGTATTGGATGTATTTACAGGCATTTCTTCCACAATATCCTTAAGCACAATACCACGGTCTTCAGGTTGGGTAATGTTAGGTATATTGGTCCAGTACAATCGTACTCGATTTTGTGCAGACACTAATGCACTGTTAATCATAATCGGTTCAACACCGAGATGTTCTGTAATGACATCCTGATATTCTTTTTTCATTCTGACATTCTCTAGTAAAAAGTATTTAGGATTACATTCTTTTAATAATCTGACATACTCAAAGAACAATGCAGATCTTGGATCATTAAAGTTTAACTGTTTACCCGCAAAACTAAATCCTTGACATGGACTACCCCCTAAGAGTAAATCAATTTTTTCTAAATCCTCACCTTTAACTTTGGTAACATCACCCAAATGAATCGTATTAGGATAATTCTTTTTAGCAATCTGAATTGCATATTTGTCTATTTCAGATGCATAATAATTATTTACAGGTATACCTAACTGATCTAAAGCGATTTGACCACATGACATCCCATCAAATAAACTTAATACATTCATTTCTTTTTACCAAAGATACGTTCAAAGTTCTCTTCAAACTTCTTACGATCTTGTATTGGTCTAGGTTTATCTCCTTTGCCACCTGGGCCGACTCCATCATTATTACTCATTTAATCTCCTTCTTTAGTAAACCTTCAGGTAAGTTGATATAATCCTCATGCAAGCAACTGGTATACTCTGCCTTTGGATAGTTCTTTAAAGCATACTCATTCGCTCGTGTACAATCTACAAAATGTCCCACGTATTGTGGGTGTTTCATTGTAAGGTATACAACAAGTACATACTCAAACATCTTTCATCTTTTCTATTTCGTTGTACTTCTTAATGTAATTAATGTCTTCATTGTCCAACATGTAACCTTTCACATCATCCCACTTGACGGTACTGTCATACACAATTCGTCTTAAGTTACCACGAATCCCTGGATATGATGATCTGGCTCTCATCTCGACATATCCTAACTTCATGAGTTTCTTTAAGTGTTGTTGTATGTTAGGGTAAGAACACTGTAACTGACTTGCCAATGTCCTTATCCCAACAATACTAAACCCTTGCTTGTTACAATACGCTGCTAATGCACACAAGACTCTTAAGTTTCCATTCGTGACCTTCTTATCAATCACTGCCTTATACGGGATGACTACAAAGTGTCTGTGATCTTTATCACGATACTTCTTAATCTGTATTGATTCAGGTATCTTGTATTCCATAACTAATAGTATATCTAAAAGATAGTTAAGTGCAAGTCTTGTTTTAATCTTTAGTTGTGCTAATATATTAATAACGGGGCTATGACCCAGCCCTCTGGAATGTAGATAGCGACAGACCAGGATAAACGTGTTTAACCGCAGAGGTGTCTCCTACTAAGAAGTATTTAAAGGTATCGGGAATCGTGAAAGCGGACATGAATTGATAACTCATGGTACTAGATAAACGAGAGCTATCCATCGAAAGATGTTTTCCTGAATACCTTTTTTTATTCGGGTTTGGTTCTATGTTTCTAACTATCTGTGTTCATGTTTCGATAACTACTGGTTACAATACATGTTAACACTTTTTTATATATATAAAAAAGATATGACTGACTCCCCATGCACGTTTCAATGTAAACTGGTTACGATAGACGATCTCGAGCTGTGTGCTTCTTGTGGTCGCACACGCTCGGAAATCGTTAACTGGCGAGATATGGACGATATAGACAAACAAAATGTCTTTAGGATATCGAATGAAAGACTTTTGAGAAAACTGGCAAAAATTTGAGTATGGTACCTATATCGATAGGCAAGGGAGTGGGGGGCCATAAGGTCGTTTCCCACAGGATATCCACACACTTATCCACAAGGATATCCACATAGTTATCCACAAGTAAATGGATGTCATCTAACCCCTGTTTGAATTTGGAATTGAATAACCCAGGTATGGTTTAAAGATACTTTTAACTTACTTAATTCTAACTAGCTTATATCAATCCCTATTTAACGTGATAAGTAAACCCTATCATTAACACCGTTTCAATAAGTCATTGTTATCCATAAGTAAAACTTATCATTATCCTGGCCTTGATACTATTTTCAAATAACTATTGACAAGCTTAAAACAGATATCTAATATCGTAACTGTAATATCATTTTAATAACTATGAAAGGTAACAAAATGGAAATAACAACAAACACTAAAGTAGAGCAATCATTAAGAGAAATTGGATTCACTATTCCAATGTATCCATCAACAGGCGATGTATTATTTCACAATGAAAAAGTAGGTAGAATGAGTAATTTCTACGGCTTAATTCTAGATGATTGTAATTCAATAGCATCTGTATTATTAAAAAGCTTAGAAAATAAACTTGATCTAGCTATTTGGAATAAAGATACAAATGAATAATAGGGGTTGAAATATACCCCTTTTTTTATCATTTATAAACTATGAAAGGTAACAAAATGAAAGATTTAAGAGAATATTCAAACAAAGAACTATCATTAATAGTATTCAATGATCATTATCTATATTCTAAAATGATGGAATATTATGATAATAAGTCAATTAATACCACAATTGCATTGATTGATTTACTCACTAAAGAGGGTTATAAATACAATAATAATCAATGGTCATTCTTTATACGTGATGTTAACTCACATATTAAAGAATTAAAATCAAATCATTAACAAACCATGAAAGGTAATATTATGAAACTTAATAACAATGTCATTACAGATATTGAACAAGCTATGCAACCCTTAGAAGAGTTAGGGGGGGTTCAATCTACAGAAGAGTATATTTATAACCTAACTTATCTTGAAATGATGATAAGAGAACGTATCAAAAATGCACGCGAACATCTTGAAAGGGATCAATAATGAATAAGTTACCTATCAATATATATTATCCAAAAGGGTTTGATCATTCTTTAACTATTGATCAATTGTATTTATCCTATGTCAATGATTTTCTAACCGTTAACGCGTGGAAAAAACACCATTACCTAACAGATACTATGGTGAAATTTATACTTGATCAATATCAACCAATGAAAGAAAGGGTTTCAAATGAATAACTTTGACCGTTACTTATCAGATATTAATTCTGAAATGCTACAAGATATAGCTAAGAAAAGACGCCTTAGAAACGCCATTATGGACGTTTTAGGGGGTTTTATTTTGTTCTCAATCTTAGGCTTTATCTCATATTTTATTCTATTTTTACCCATATAGGAAAGGGAACGCATGAACCAGGAAAGGGAACGCACAAGCTATTGTGGGTTTGATGATGGCCAGGATTGGTTGGATGATCTTGCCATCGAAGACTACTTATTAAGAAAGGGAACGCATGAAAGCGAAACTGAAAACTTACAGTCTGATATTCCTTAGTGGAATGTTAGGCGCATCAATCTATGATCTTGCAATAAATTTAAAGATATCTTATAATGAAAGGGAACGCAGCATTATCTGTCAAAAGGGAATTGCATTTGAACAGATAAACCCTGATGCGACAGTCTATCTAAAGACTAAATTAGAATGTATTAACGAAACCGAGAAAGGTAATGATAATGACAACTCAACAAGAAAGAACTCTACTCAGAACTAAAATCAGACAATTAATTAACTACGTCTTTGAATTAGAACGACGTGGTGATATTTCTATGGATGATTGGTTTGCAATGGTCAATGATCTTGACAATTTTTTAGAACTATTAAATGAAAGGGAACACAATGGTCGGTAAACTTACACCGAATGACCAACTCTCAGCGTCTGAAGTGCCTGTATTAATGGGTGCATCACGCTTTAAGACGGTCAATGAACTACTCAAAGAAAAGATGGACGTGATCAACGGCATCGAGCCACCGTTTCAATCCAATGAATCAATGGACTGGGGCAATCGTCTCGAGTCTATGATCCTCAATGAATCAGCGGTGCGGCTTGGACTTGGCAATCCAAAGACAAACCATGATAAACCTTACCAACATCAAACCTTACCTTTTGCTTGTAGCTTAGACGGTTCAGTCAAAGGGAACGGAAAAACAATCATGACAGACATTGACAAAGGCATTATCTGTGCCAATGCCGATCAGATTGTGATGAAAGGTGAGGGAATCTTAGAAGCTAAACTCACGGCTCATGACGTGGAATCAGCGAATGAATTACCCCTCTATCGTGGTGTGTTACAACTGCAAATGCAGATGGATACGTATGGCGCAACATGGGGTGCCGTGTGTGTGCTATACAAAGGAACCACGCTAAAAGTCTTTATATATCAAAGAGATGAGGAAGTGATTGCCCGAATGCATGAGGCCATCAAAGACTTCCAACGTCGCTTGGATAAGTATAAAAACAATGATGAAGTGGAATGGTATGACATCCAGGACACAAGAGAAGCTGCATCGATCTTTGATGAAGCTGAAAAGACTGAGATTGATCTCTCTGATAAAGCCGATCATGTTAAAAAGATTGTTGAAATCAGAGACATGATTACTGAATTAGAAGAACGTCAAAAGGAACTCGAAGTCGAGATCATGAAAGACATGCGTGATCATGCCTATGCAAAGGCGGGTGACTTTCATGTGACTTGGACGATGATTAACTATAAAGCCACACCTGAAAAGGTGGTACCCGCTAAACCCGCACGAACAATCCGTGCATCTAAATTACGTATCAGGGAGGTCGGTAATGGATGACTTGCAATACTTGTACGAAACTGTCATCAGACAGGAAGAATACGAACAAGATAAAAAAGATGATGAGATGTTCTTACAAATCATTTCACGTCGCATCGTCGATAAACGTAGACGTCGTGAATTAATATTAACTTACTTTGGAGATAATTATGACAGAGAAAATTTCGGTGACTGCTAAGTCATTTGTAGAAGCACAAAGAGAGTTTGCACCCGCACTCAAGACATCAACCAACCCACACTTTAGATCAAAGTATGTCGATCTATCAGGGTGTGTTGAAGCCGTGTTAGATGCCCTCAACAATCATGGGTTTGCCCTGATACAAAAGACTCATGACTGTGATAATGGTGTGAAAGTAGAAACCATCTTTATGCATGAAAGTGGTGAACAAATCAGTGGTGGAACGATTCATGTCCCCGCTGACAAACAAAATGCACAAGGTTATGGGTCAGCATTAACTTATGCAAGACGTTATTCATTGATGGCCGCCTGTGGTATTGCGCCTGAAGATGATGATGGTAATGCAGCATCCAGTAAGTCTATTGCAGACAAACTACCACAAAGAAAGGCACCTGAAGAAGTAAAAAAGTCCTAAGCCTCAATCTACCTGGCAAGGATCCGATTGAGGTGAAAGACAAGGATGCCATGAAGAAGACGATGATTGAAATGTCACAGAAAATAGGTGATAGTCAATTGCCATCGGAAACAAAAGCAAAGAAGTTAGCTGAATTCTTTGAGTTAAATAAGATGGCACTCAGTGCATTAGGCCCTGATACATTCATGGATATTAAAAATGCAATCAGTGATGTCATGAGAAAAATTAGTAAGGAATAATCATGAACACAAATGCAGACCCACTCTATAAAAGGATGTTTGATCGAAGTTTTGCAGAGGATGATTGGCGCGGAAGATTATTGCTTGGCATTTTAGAGAATGCCTTGCATGACTTCTTAGGTTATCGATCACCGAAGTTGTTAGTCGATCAAGCGGCACACTTTATCTATGATGACAACGTGATGTTTGAATTATGCATGGATGTTATCGGTATGGATAAGGATATATTTAGGGAGCGTATTGCTCAGATGAAGATGAGAAGCGAACGCTTAAGAAGAACCAGTGAAGGAAGCGGAGGGAATCATGTCAAAAAATGATTGGATTGCTGTGATTATTATTACAGCGTTGATCGGTTTTGCAAAGGTAGTCAAAGCTTGTGAAACCAAAACCATTTATTTACCTGATGGATCAATGCAAGTCTGTCAGATATGTAATGATGTCGTAGTTTGTTATTAACTTTATAAGGAAATATATATGAAAACAATCAATCAAGTCATAACGACCAATGATTATTCAATGTTTAAGATTATCGATGGCAACAGAAGTATCAATAAGTTGCATCTCAAACGATTAAAAGAGTCAATCAAAGAGAAGTACATTACGGTTCCAATCATTGTGAACCATAAGTTTCAGATCATTGATGGACAACATAGATTCAATGCAGCAAAAGAACTAGGTAAACCGATTAACTATATTAAAGTCAATGGGTTAGACCTAGCTGATGTGCATCGATTGAACACCAACTCTAAAAACTGGACTGCTGATTCTTACATGGATGGTTATTGTAAGTTAGGTATGCAAGAGTATATGTTGTATCGTGACTTCAAAAACAAGTATGGTTTTGGTCACAATGAAACCAATGCTCTGTTGACTAACAGGACGAGTGCGGGTGGTCATCACATCGAAGCATTCAATCATGGTACATTTAAAGTTGCAGATTATAATCTAGCGACAGAAAATGCAGACAAGATTACCCAGGTAGCACAATACTATGATGGGTACAGACGTCGTGGTTTTATCTATGCTATGCTGGAAGCATTCACTCATCCTAAATATAATCACAATGAGTTCTTAAGTAAGTTATCTTTTCAGAAAGGCAAGCTCTATGATTGTAGTAAGGCTGAACAGTATCTTGAATTGATCCAGAAGATTTACAACTTCAAGCGATCAGATGATAGTAAGATTAGATTAGTCGATGTATTCTAACAAAGAAGGGGCGCAAGCCCCTTTCTTTATTTGTTACATACGTACATTGTAACTTCAAAACCGAAACGCATTTCAGTTGCTGCTGGTTTAGTCCACATAATAGTCTCCTTGTTAATCGAATCTTTATTATGCGCCTGTAATACATGTAATACAGTAGTAAAAACTAGGATATATGCCTACGGCTTTTCATGAGAATCACTGTTAAACGATCGTTATTTTATGATAGGTTACCCTAGGCTAACATGAGATCGTGCAACAGAGAGCGATTGTGTGGGTCGTTTTTAGTGTGTGACCTTAGGTTTTGCATTAACGATGTACATATCCATCCCTTCAGCATGTAAAAGAATGAAATCTGTCTCTTCATCTTCCGAGAACATAATCTTTACCATCGATTGATCACCTTCTTCTAAGACTTCGATGTTCCAAATCTTTTTACCGATGACTGAGTCAATTGCATTTGCTTGTTCGGAATCTAATTCAGAAATTAAACTATCGTTTTCGTCCATCGTCCACCATCCTTAAGTATCATTGGCATGAGTTTAGGTTGCCCCTCTATTATCATACCACAACCGATGATGAATCTGGATTTAAAATTCTTAGCATATTCAAATGCTAATTCTTTTTGATTGATGAGACATCCTGTTTGCATACCCCAGACTAACTTGTCAGGATTAGAATAGTATTCAATCTTAAACTTAGAATGATAATGCCCCTGGACAGTATTCATTCCATATTGTTGGGCCACCTTCATGACATCAGCTGACATCCCATGCGTAAAGAAACATTTGTTGCCATCAGACAAGGTTACCTTAAGGTCATCCACCCACTTCCATCCTTCATGCACCCGTAAGAATTCATTGTAGCTTTTCAGATACTCCAAGCTTAAGCCATGGGCCACGGCTCGACGATAAACTAATGATGAATGATTTGAATGTACCAAGGTCATCTCTGGAAAAATTTTCTGCAACTCTTGACAATGCTTTCTCGCTTCACGTAACTCATCACCAGGTGACTTCAGGTCAGGGTGGTGATTATGAAATGAAATAGCATGTTGATCAATCTCATCTCCAATATTGACAACGAGATCTGGCTTGTATTTCTTCTTGAGTTGAGTTAAGAATTCAAATGCATCAGGATGATGATAGGGTATATGCAAATCTGATATAACCAATACCGACTTGTAACTCATAAGTAAGTTCCATGTTATTTGTTATATCTATTATATATTAAAGTTCTTGTGGGTCAAGGAAGTACATGGCACAGACTTGTTTGTTGTAGGCATCAAACTTCTGATTGTGTTCTACGTATTCTTCAGACTTTGGATTGTCTAAATACATACGCATGTGAATCATCTCATGCAGTACGGTATAGATAACAGCTTCGAGGGTCTTACAATACTTGGTCGATATGAGTATGCGGTGCGGTTCAGGAGTGTACTCTCCGATACAATCATGATTGTAGACAACTTCAAACTCAACATGAATGCTATCAGGAAAGTCTTGGAATGGTTTATGAATACGGAATGTATTGTAAAGATGTTCAATAAAGCTATGGGTTATAAATCCTTGCGCCTTCACGGTCGATTACCAATACCTGTCTTCGAGGTTCTGCACCTTCGGGTGGGAATGAGATGTGTATCCAGGAATCATATTCTAATATCAGTTGGTCAAAAGGAATAGAGGAGTCTGCGATTACCTCGAATACTCGTCCAACATGAGCATAACGATCACAAGTGAAATCACAAGCAAGACCCATAATATGTTGGCTGGTCCTTTTAGATCCAAGAAGATCGTTGAGAGCTTCACACCTAAAACCACTACTAATAATAATAGGCAAACTATCAAGCTTAGTCCTAACAAGTTCCATTCCTTTCGCTAACGTTTTTAAGTTATCCAACTGTATGTCGTTGGGTTTATTTATTATATCATGACGCGCAGCTAACTGCGACCTTGTCATCTCTTCCAAGGTGAAGTGTTCAGATAACCTCAATGAGTGAGACCTTTAGACTTTTCCCAAGAACGTAGGCCCGCAAGACCAAGTAATGCAATGGTCAATTCCATTAGCACATCTGTTTGAAAGGTAGGTAGAATTACATCCAAGCCAAGTAATGCACACACCCACTGAGCCAATGGTTGGAGTATAAACACGATAAAAAAACCAGCAGCAGCGCACCAACCAAGGCAAGGACGCCAACCAGCAACCCAAATAGAGCGATGACCAGCTTCGATCTTATTCGTCTCAGCCTGAGCAAGATTAATCTGTGCTGCATTATCAATGAGAGCCTTCTCAATGTCTGCCTTTGCTTTCTCTTTGGCATTGTTATCAGGTATAACTTTATCTAGGACAGAACTGACGACTGATATGATGGGACCCCACATCATTTAGACGCAATCGCCTTCAACCAATCGCTCAATTTTATAAGGACATTCTTGATCATGCTTACGCTTGGCTTTCGGATAACTTCGTAAGCCACGAGTATCAAGATAACTATGAGTATATAGATCATCCACATTTTGTATTCCCCTTCTTAACATTTGACATAGTCTTGTTAACATTATAGTTTGCTCACCACAACAGCAACAACAATAGCACCGAAGCCAGTCATGCATCCCCAAATCAATTTGTTAAGCATAGCTTCAAGACGATCAAGACGATAATGCAATGTTGCATATCGTTCTGCACATAACTTCTCGTGGGCTGCTAGCTTCTCGTCTGGTGTCATGATTAACCTTTAGGATATTTAGCTTTCACTGCTTGACAGTCTGCTATATATTTATCTATCTGAGCTTGGTCACCTTTTACAATGCCGTCTAGGTATTCTTTAAAGTCAGGATACTCAGATGCTCTTTTAAATTTATATGCGCTCTTGTTTACTTCTTGCTCTAATACTAGAACTTGTGCTTTTACATCACTAACAGAATGTTTTGTGCCAATTACATTGTGAGCAATATGTGCTTCTAATTCAGCATCAGTTAATGTTAAAGGTCCTGGAGCTAGTATTCTTTCTACCCCACCTAAACTAATTATTGCTATATTATAATCCATATTATATCCTTTTAACTTACTGCCATAAATTCAAGTCCAACTCTAGTTGTTACATCTGTTCCTTTAATAGTAAAGTCTCCATCGTAAATAGCATTAATACCTGTCGATGCACCTACAATGAGTTGTGCTGTTTGTGTTCCTGTTGGAATACCTAATCTTATAATATCAGCATTAAAATTTGTTCCAAGAATATTACTATTTCCTGGACCGTACCATCCTGTATCAGGTCCTGCATTAATAATACTATAATTACCAAGAGTATTATCACCACTTGTAATAACTGGAGCATAATATGTACCAAAATAAGAGTTTTCATTTACTGTAAACCAATAATTTGTACTACTTATTCTTAATCCAAAAACTGGCATAGAGTAATGGCTTGTTTCATCATTGATTAATTTAATAACTAAATTTTTCATTGCAATATATCCTGATGTTGGAATATCAACAGAGAATGTAGAGCCTATTGTACTGTATCCAGTATCTGCTGTTGCTGTAACAGCAATGTCAGTTGAGTCAGTAATGTATTTTAAAGTAGGACCAGCACTAATTCCTGTTAAAGCAGAGCCATCTATTGCTGGAAGTGTGCCAGTAAGTTTAGCTGCATCAATGCCAGATGCTATGTCAGCATTAACAACACTACCATCGGTAATCTTGTCTATCCCTGTATCGCCATTAATTATAACTGCCATATATTATTCCTTATTATTAAATACTATATTTAAAACTACTCTTGTTTTTTCTTTTGTCGGTGGTGTTGCTCTATGCCTTAACTCACTGTCAAACATTATAGCTGTGTTTGCTTTTGGAG
>Ga0208898_1000470_pt1 | contig 31281 bp, 42 predicted proteins | sample VirMetDEL_Mar_4_FD_184513 | JGI IMG/M metagenome (GOLD analysis project Ga0208898, IMG submission 184513) | Aqueous microbial communities from the Delaware River and Bay under freshwater to marine salinity gradient to study organic matter... | ecosystem: Environmental > Aquatic > Marine >...
TTGATCCGGGGTTGCGTTATCTCCAAGGGCATTTCTCTCACGCAAATAATCCTGATACCTGAGGCGGTCAGGAAATTCCTCTTCTTCTGCGCCAGAGCCACTCATAAGCGAGGAAATTGCGAGACCCGCAGCGCCAGCAATACCGGCGGCAGGTAAAGGCTTTTCTTTAACAAACTTGCCGATCCTAGAGATCAGACCACTACCCGCAGCAGCATTAGTTTGGGCATCAACGCCAACAATAGGCGATCCATAGTTGGAGCGGGCAAAGTCGATGAAGGCAGGATCATATGCCGGAACAGCCTGTGCGGGCATAAGGCCACCAATGCCGGGGATGCCACGGAAGGCACCCTGAAGTTGGCCCTGAAGATTCGGGGCAAATTTACCAGCCCCATAGCCCAGAAAACCGCCAATGGCCGCATTCGTAAGAGCCTGCCTTGGAGAAGCACCGCCGACTAAAGAGCCAAGCCCAGAACCGATTGCAGCGCCAGCAGGGCCAGCAATAGCAAAGCCAATCGTACCGGCAACCGGGGCGGCGATCTTCTTGACGAGGCGCTTGATCTTCTTGAAGAAGAACTCAGGCTGACCAGTGATTGGGTTGACGCTATTCAGGCCGCTGCCAACAACGTATCTGTCCGGGTTCTCAATGCCCATAGACCGCATCTGGGCAAAAAGCGCCGTCTTGAGGATGGGATTCGCGTCCAGAACATCACGCGGCACCACGGTTTCGCCTTCAGCGGCGTGAACCATATAGGTGTCCTCGTATCGGCCTAGGGCGGCTAGATTGTCAGCTAAGTTCTGGATTGGAGTCATGGCTAAGTAACCTCAAGCGCGGCCATAGTAACATGAAAAACATTTGCAGCAGAAGGAGTAACTTTCAAAGCATCCGATTCTTCAAGCACAATAATCGATTGCCCATCAGCAGTAGTCGAAGTGTCTTGGCCGAGCATTTCTTGTGAAACGCCTGCTGCAATACTTACGTTCTTTGAAAAAGTATATGTGGTAGAAGCACTATTATCTGTTACTTCTACTGTAACATTACCGGTAGTTCCGGTCGTGACGTTTACAATCCTCAGGGATTTCACGATTGCTGTCGTGACTGAGGGTGACGTATAGACTGCCGTAGCACCCGTAGCCGTCAAATTCGCAAACGCATTTCTGTAGGTGTTAGCCATTACAGACTCGTGTTCTTGATGTAAAGAATTTCCATTCCAGCGGATATTGCAATATCAGAGCCAGCAGAATCGCCGATGGCCCGCCATTCGATGTCTGTTTTTTCATCAAAGCGAATGGGAATGCTATAGACCTGAGTCGTGCTGCCTTGAGATTTTACAAAAACATCCTTCACCTGAAAGACTTCCCCATATGGGCGAGCAACCAGCTTGGCGGTGCAATACTTGTTGCTCTGAGTCGTGGCAAGAGTAACATCTGTCTGAGGAAGGAAAGCCGTATATCCAGCGGGTACTGTCCACAAAGCCATAAGGGTCTGATTGTCACCAATAGCAATAGACAGGTATTTATTAGCGGGCACACCCGCCGTAACTGTTCCTGTCCCGGCGTAGATTACGCCAGCATTCTGACCGCCAGAGCCAGCAGACCTAACTATGCCACGGTTAATCCTAAGATAGGAATTTGTGGTATTGACCGCCGTCTGTCCGTTCAACGTAACAGTTTCAGAGATTTCATTGTAATTGCCATCAAGGCCGAAAATCTCAACGGTTCTTGCCCCGGTTCCAGCAGCCGTATCATCCGTACTTGAGCTTGATACTTTCAGAATAGTGGCGGCAGACAAGTAGCTGTATAGGCCCCCCTCCGCCCATATGGTTTCCAGCGCGTCGTCAACATCAGGGTTGAAACCAAACTTGAAGATAGTCTCATGGCCTGCAATCTGGGATCGGGCAACCTGAAGGTAGAACTCTTCGGTAGTTCCAAATCGACTTATGCTGCTTAATTGTCTAGACATGACATCACCATTTCACTCTGTCCGCCCAATAAGCCGCAGACATCTTTCCTTTATTGATGTTCTTACGATGACGCGCCTTAAATGATTCGCGCCTCTTTCTATAAGAAGGAGATTCACCCTTCTTTTTGGGAGAGCCAGAAACACCCTGCTGCCCAAATCTAATCAGTTTAACCTTGTCGCCCTTTTTTGCGAGAACGGCATGAGACTTCTTGGGATGGCCCGGAGTCCTCTTTGGCTTGTTATAGCCAGCAAACCGCTCTCCCCTGTAATTGATTGTCATGGCTAACCCAAAAACCAAGCCTGAGCTTCAGACTGGTTCCTTATCTCCTGAGGAGTTGGGATGCTCGCAAAGATCAGTTCAATCGAATTTATGAGCGCAGAGAACGTGTCTATATCGTACTGATCCGGCGCAGCCGGGAGTCGAGACTTCGTAAGGATTTGGTCCTGCTTGCTCATCGCTGACCATCCTGCTGAATATCGAGTCTATTGGTGCCAAGACGCCAAGACACGTTGAGATCGCTCGATTCAACCCGCAGAGCAATCTGCCTAGCGCGACCGCGAATGTTCTTCTGCCCAGTGGTCGAGCCTACAGTAGCCGTAGCTTTGGTAGAAAGCGTTTCTCCGGGGGCGTTTCTTCCCTTAACGGTATATGTTGCGGTTGGGTCATTTGCCGTTCCGATAAAGGTTATGTCTGGCAGAAGACGCTTGAAGAACACGAATTGCTGACCGTCTGAGGCATCGATGTCGCTGCTCTCGATGTATGCAGAAATCGCAGACCCATCAGCCGAGTAACCAAACTCTTGGTAATAGAGATAGCCGTCAGTCCCAGCGGCAACCGGCTGCGAATACAGCCCGCTCTCAAGCCAAGCGGTTCTGTTAAGGGTGCCAATCGTCCACACTTGCTGACCAAAATCATATGTGACGTATTTGTCGATGTTTTCACTGTCAGCACTTGGGTAGAACCAAGTAATCTCATTGTGATCCTTGTTGAAGGCAGCAACAATCTTTGGAGATTGATTAAGGTTAATGTCGTTAAAGACATACTCCTTAACGGTGCAGGGGATCGGCTGCACACGGCCTGTGTAGACGTAGAACTCCTCCCTATCCATCCAGAACACGGCGTTGTCAGCAGACACGGCAGCATTTGGCCCAATGATGCTAGGCCCGAGACTTGCAATCTCAAATCTGTAGACGAGGTCTCCACCGACAAACTGCATTGAATAAACACAGGTGTCTGTCCAAATGAGGATTTCCTTCTGTGTCTCGAAAGCCGTAATAATTGCGGAGCCGTTAGACAGAAGCTGCCGTCCAGCATTGTTTTCGAGGGTCGGTGTCCAGTTTACCGCCGACTCAAAATCAGAATACCGGACAAGCATCAGGTCTTGGTCGGAAGAGCCAATTTCATTAACGCCAAACGAGACAACCTGACGCTGCTGGTTGCTGACAATCGTCTTTCTGCTAACCGTTGGAACGCCACTAGCCCCACCAAAACTGCTTAGCAGTACGCCCCGCGTACCGGTCCCGGAACTTTTGTCCCAGTAATAAATGGGACCGTCCCTGAGATTAAATATCAGGTCTTCACCCCAGTTATCCTCTGACCAAAGTCGAAGTATCTGACCAGTCGTCGGGCTTGTAGCGGCGGAACCCCAAGTGCCACGACCCCAAGTGCCAGCACCCCAGCCCGTCCCTGCAACAGTTGTGTCAAGGCCCGTGTTGATCTGGTAAACGCCAACTACAGATGCCCCCCCATTGCCGGTGTCAGAACCATCAGCATTTACCGTGGTTGGGACAAGAACCCCGCCAACCGTAATATCTACAATGCTAGATACGGTTCTGGCAGTAATAGTGTAGTTGTCTGCATCGATGACGGTTTCAACCTGATATTCTTGATTAAGAATAGCAGCAGTAATCTGACCACCAAGGCTGACCGCCCCACTGAACGTCACAAAGTCGTTCTCAAGAGCGCCGTGGCTTACATTGGTTACCGTGATCGTTGACGACCCATTTACCGCAGCAAACGTAATAGCGCCCGCAGAAGTAGTCGTTCTGATAGGGGTGATGTCGTAAAACCCACCACCCTCGTCAACGTAATACTTGATGTTCGTTCCAACAGTCAGATAAAGCTCAGAGTCAGTGGCAACCCAAGCATGGAGGGAACGACAAGACCCAAGAAAGCTGTTGGTAGTCTTCTTTTCCCAACCACCAATGACTTCTGGCAGGCCATTGTTGAAGCGCACCTTGTCGCTGTCGAACCAGCCCCCCTCGTTCGTGTAGTCAGTTTGGTCCTTGTTGATGCCGGGACGAAATTTCATTGAGAAGAGAGGCATAGTTAATCACCAGCAGATTGTCCGGGAGCAGAAACAGCCTCCCAGCCATACCCCTTTGAAAGCTCCTGCCATCTCATTATCCGAGAGTCCATGTACATCAAAACCCAATCACCGCTGGCGGAGTAAGAGACATTGAATATGGAGCCATCATTCAAAACCCCTGTGATTCCGCCATCATTATTTTGAAATTGAGTGCCAGTACCGACTATGCAAAGAAGACTCGGTTCATTTTTAGGGGTCATTAAAAAAGTCCACGCCCCAGAACTAGCCGCATAAATTGTTACATAACTCTCAGATAGCCCATCTACTCCATACCCAATCTGTTTCTCACCGTAATCCCTAACCACTTTCTCCAAAGACTCTCGCGAGGCGCATGATTGTCCGTATGCTGCCCCCGCCAACAGCGCCAACAACGCTATGGCGGCAAGCCTAAACACTACGCTGGCTTGGTCGGCCAGACCGGGCTGGCGGGGTCGCTGGTGTTGGCAGGCAAGTCGCGCAGCGCGGTGCGGTAGGCTTGCCAAGCGGCAGGCACTGCCTCGCCAGCTTCCTGCGCTTTCACGACAACCCAGTCGCTTGCCGCCAGAAGCCGATCACGCTCTGCTCTTAGAGCAGCCCATTCTTCGCTTTCGTAGAGAGCGGCAAGCCACCTGTGTGTGCGTAGATCAACCTCATCGATGTCTACTTCCTCATAAACAGTAGCAGCATCAGGGTAAGTCTTAGGTGTTAGTTCAACTCCATCAGCATCATAAGTCGCTGGGGTTGCCTTGGCTTCCATTAGCTTTGCGATGGTGGCCGATGGGCTGAGAGAGTGAATGACCGCTCCATCAGCGGTGACGATGAGATTATTCATCTTCGAGTTCTCCAAAGCAGATTACCGAAACCCAAGACGGGTCTGTGTAGCTGCCAGCGTCATTGCGAACATAAACCAGCACGCGATCCTTGTAGAGACCAGCGGGTTCGCAGTTGTAAGTGGACGCAATCGAGGACGACACAGCAACGTAATGCGTCAGCCCAGTTGTATCGCTGTCTTTGAATGGCACAGAAAAATAAATGTTGGTCTTACCGCTCGCAACTCGCAAGGCAGACTCAACATTGTAACTGGCTTGAATGACTGCCGAGCCGCTGCTCATGTCCCAAATGCACCAAGCCTTCGCCTTGCTGAGATCAACGCCCGCCGGAAGTTCCGCCGCCATTGAACGGACCATCTCGTTGACTTGCCGTTGGTCAGTTGCCGGAGTGGATGCGAACAGGTTGGCGTCGTTGATTTCCGCTACCGCATCGCCCCATAACAGGCCGTGCTCAAACGTGGTGCCGCCAGCCGCGATGGTGCGCTCAGTTTCAATAGCCAGTCCGTCGAAGATGTCTTGCGTATCGGACTGAGTGACGATGTACTTGCCGGTGATGGGATCAATCCGAGCATCTAGGACGGCGTCGCTTGCGCCTTGCAGGAGGCACTTCGCGTTAGCGGCGAACATGCCCTTTTCGGCTTCGTAGGAACGCCGCACTTGATTGGCGCTCAACGCCACGCCCTTCGTAATTCTGAACAAGGACAGTTCACCGTTAGCCAAAGCTCCGGCTCCATCGGACCGCTGACCTATGTGAAGAACCGCCGAGGCGTCGGTGATCCCTGTAACGCCTGTCGCGTCGGAACGGGCGCGCCGAACGCCGTCCACATAGACCTCTTGATAATTGTCCGAGGTCCGTTGGACCACTATGTGGTGCCAAACGCTATCATCAACAATTAGACCCGACGACCCGGTTGTGTTTCCGCTGCTGCCATCATCAATGCGAAAGCTAAGGGTGCCAGTTGTCTCAATCCAAGCTGTGAAATACGCGCCAGTTCCATCGGTTCTCCATCGAGCAAACACGTATTCGATGCCGCCGGAAGTATCCCCTTGCTTAAGCCAAAACTCGACACAAAACGCGCCGCTCGACATATCGAAATCGGTATCGTGGGCGCGGCTTAGGTAATTAGTCCCGGCACTAAAGCCGCTGTATGCCATCAATTCCGCGCCAGTCTCAACCGCTGCTGCGGTGATGGTGCCGTTCTCAGTTAGCGTGTTGGATTTGCCGGAACGATCAGCGGTCTTTGAGTTGGCAAGGGCGGCGAGAACACAAGAAGCGTCAACTTGGCCCGGCATATATCCCGAGTTGTAGCTATTTGTAATAGCAGCGGTTGCCCACGCCTCAGATGTTCTATTTCCCGCAAGAATTGAAGCGGAAACAGAACCGGGTAAGTAGCTACCAAAGTAGCTAATCAAGCCATCGCTACGACCAACAAGAGTTTGTTGAGCGCCACTACGAATAGTGTTGACTGTGCCCGTTAGAGGATAACCACCACTCCCGTCAAGTGCTGCAATCGACCATGATGCGTTGTCTCTCGCGTAACTAATAGACCCATAGTATGTGTTGCCAGCGGTGTTGCTTTCGTAAATCAGAAAGTCGTTGTGAACGCCGACAATGTTGCTCAGAGATGTGTTCGCTGGGGCTGCGACAACTGTGCCGTTGTCCATGATGCCGTCGAAATCTTTTGTGGCACCAAGCCCGATAACAAAGGTTGGCACAGAGCCACCAGTGCGCGGATCATAGGGCGCACCACCAGCAATCGTCGCATTGACAGACTGAACATTGTTATCAGAAAGCGCGGGGGTGGTGCTTGCCGTCAGCGAACGCGGCCAACCATCGGTACGCTCGGCCCACGCCCCATCATGCGGGTCAACAATGTGAAAGCCTTGGTCGCTGGTGCCGACAATCACATAGCCCATGCTTGCTGCAATGCTCGTCGGCGTGGCACCCGTCAACGTCAACGTCGCAAGTGGCGTTGCGCTCGCAAGCGTACCAGCCGTCAAATCCCAGATGTTGACTTCGGCATTTGCGCCACTGGTCTCGACCGTTGCAAGCATTAGTGAGGTCCAAACCGACCCGTTGCTGAACGCGCCAGCCCACGCCTTGCCATCAACTGATGGCCCGACGAGACAGGTGTCAATGAAACTTGGGTTGCTCTGGATGATCCCGCTAACGGCGCTTGTGTCTAAAGAAGTAAATGTCCCAGCACCGGCTGTGCTACCGCCAATAGTAGCCCCGTCAATCGTTCCTCCATCAATGTTGACCGAAGGAAGAGCAAGATTGGCAAATACCTGAGAGACAACAGCACCAGCACCAGCGCCATCAAATTTCAGAAGGACATCTTCGCCATTCAGAATTTCATAGTCATTACTGGCGTTGTAGGTTCCCTGAAAGACAATGATTGATCGGCTGGCAGAGAGACTGTTTCTGATGTGAACGATCTTTTCGGAATCGTTGGGCGTCAGTTGGACATAAGCCGTCGCGCCAAGATCGCCGCCATCAACAAACTCGATGAACTTATTGCGGCCATTTGATACCGCCCCGTCTGTAATGGGGAGCGAATTTGGCGATCCGCTAGAGCCAGCAGAAGCAAGGGTAATCGAGATGATGCCGTCAATAGACTGGTCAAGAATATCAAGATTGGTATTTGTGGTGTTTCCCCAAGTACCCGATTGCTCGCCAGTAGCAATCTTCTCGATGCCAAGATTTGTAGTATATGTGCTAGGCATTGCTTATCTCTCTATGCAGCAAGGTCAGTCCAGCCCGGACTCTGCGAATCATCCACAGACTCCCAAGTCGGGGTCTGAGTAGTCGAAGTAGGTGCCCAAGACGCAGTCTGAGCATCATCTACCAGACCCCATATATTTACACTACCTACCCCAGTAATTCCAGCAACAGATTGAAGTGTTATTACTGAGCTATACTTAACGAATACTGATCCAACAGAAGATGTGGCGGAAACACCAGAAACGGGAACAGTAAATGAAACTGCGCTTGTCGCCTGACCTACAGCCCCAGCCCCCTGAACACCAGAAACGGCAGCATTAGCGCCTGCCGTAGTCGTAACTGTCCCAAGCCCGGATACGCCAGAAACCCCAGAAGCAGACTGATTAGCGTCAGCCGACTGTGTAGTGACCCCCAACCCCGAAGTAGCGCCAACCCCCGTCGCATTTCCAGTTATGGATATGGACACAGAGACAGAGGAAACAGACCCCGTTGCGGAAACCCCAGCGGGCTGAGCAACCGTAGCTGTCGATATTGTGGGAGAGCCAACAGAACCTGTTGCAGAAACGCTAGATGCAACGAGGTTTACGTCAGTAGACGCTGATACAGACCCTACACCACCAGTTGCTGCAACACCCGTAGCTGAAGCGCCAGCCCCGGCGCTTGCTGTTGGGGAGCCTACAGACCCTGTTGCTGATACCGAGCCAGATGTGACTGCCGCATCTGCTGAAACGGCAATGAAGCCAACGGCACCAACCCCAGAAACCCCAGACAGGGTCTGACTGGCAGGAATGGACACGGTAACCGCGCCAACTCCACCAGTAGCAGAAACCCCCGCAAGGACTTGGACGGCAGCAGCAGATACAGTTAGGGAACCTACGCCACCAGCAGCCGCAACCCCGGTAATCTCAACCGGGATTGGCTCACCCCACGGTCCAGAACTCCATGTATCGCGGCCCCAGCCCGTTATGTTCGCCATGGATTACTCCATTAGGCGATTCGGATGATCGCGCCAGTAGCCGTAGGTGATGGGAATTGAACCGTAAAGTCGCCAGACGTAGAGGACTTGGTGCCGCCAAAATCAATGACAGCAACAGCCTTATTGGCATCCGTGCTGTTGTAGATCAGGCAACCACGGGCAGCGACAGTTACCGTGCTGAAAGTCAGGTCGTCAAAGTCGGTGATTGCCGTCGTCCCGGTGGCCTTGGGAAATGTCGATACCTTGGTAAGGGCAGCGCCACCAGCCGAATAATTGGTGCTTGTTACCTCACCGCCAGTCACATAGACCGTGGTAGAGGCATCCAAGGACGCTCCGGTGGTATAGAGAGCCAGCTTAAAGGCATCGCCACCAGTGGTGAAATTGTGGGTTCCCTCCATCAATTCTGTTTTGAAAGAGGTACACATTGCGGTGGTAATAGCCATCACAAACTCCTAACGAAAGCAGCAGCGTCTTTCATGTCCGCACGATCTAGGGCCTGCAAGACAAGAGAACGCTCAGCCCTTTCGCCCATCTTAATATAACTCAGCAGAATATGGTACAGATTTTTTCTGTATGACTCAGCCTGAGACTGTATTTCAGGCGGCAAGTCTTTTCCGACGTAAATAATCTTCTTGAGTGCTATTTCGGCAATTTCTTCTGGGGTGTGCGGTCTGCCAGAAGTAACAGAAATCTCTACTTGCCCAAGCTGGACATCAAACATTAGCTAACAGCCTGCCTTAGTGATCCGTATCTGTATTGATCCTGACGATCCAGCCCCTCAGCCATGTTCTTCAGCCTGCCAAGGGCCTCAATATAACGCTCATTGTAAAGCTGAATAAGCTGCGGCTCGCCCTTCATAAAGGTATAAGCCTCAACAAGACTCGCGTAAAGCAGTGCAAGGGGAGCGTTGGTGCTGAGCCACGTTGTGCCACCTTCTGCCCCAGCCGTAAGACTATTGGGGCGGTAGAAGTAATGCACTTCTGCCGTGTAGTTAGCGTCAGGCGTGGGGGCAATAACAAAGGTCGTATCGTCAAAGTTAGCGTAGTATTTTGGCGTCCCGGTCACCGTATCGTCTGGATTGTAGTCAGCAATAAAGGTCGGGTGCTTCTGGAGAAGCTCCACATACCCGCTGGCCGGTTTAATCGCGAGAGAGAATACCGCAAGGATATCAGTCGGTTTCGTCAGGTACTTGTTGCCAGAACTCATGGTTCCGGTCTGATTCTTTCGGAATACGTCGAACTGAACCTCCTTCAGGATGCGCTCTTCAGCCATCTGAATGAAGTTATTGAGATTGTTGACGAAAGTGGTTTCGTCGTTCTCCGTATAATCCTGAATCGCGGTCTTCAGGGTTGCAAAAGTCCAAGACATTTATGCCTCCACAGTCACCGGGCCAGCAGAGGCAACATCGCCACCACCATTCTTAGACCCAACAGTTGCGGTGCCCGAAGACGCCGTAAAAGTATATGTATCAGAGTCCACTACAGTAATCGAATATCCTGAAGCGTTCTGCAATACCGCAGAAGAAAACCCATCAAATGGCTCACAATTACGGAAGGCAACAACATCCCCCGTGGATCGGCCATGAGCAATCTCTGTTACAGTAATAACAGCAGAACCGGCAGTTGAACTAAGGAATGGGTCGGGATTCAGAAGAACCTCTACCGGAGGCTCTACCCGATCATTTCTGGCGTTCCTGATTGCTTCTGGGTCAGCAACGACGCGGGGTGGCGTAAGCTGCGGATGCTTGGGTTCATATTCGTCTTTTCCGACAATGAACCCGTTCCACTCACGGCGAACGTCCCTCTTGAGGTAACGAACCCCGCTACGATCACTCGTTACATACGAGTATTTCCCTTTAGCATATGCCATCTTTCGGTGGCTCCACTTCGACTACAGACCATAGTTTGTTCTGGTCATTATAGTCTAACTTGATCTTGTTTCCGTAATTATATAAGGGCAGATCACGGTATCCGTACAGCCTGTCCTCATCAGGAACATTAACGTCCAGAAATGTGCTGGACGGCCCAACCTGAATCTCAATGCCAAATGACCGGACAGCCATTCCACACAGAAACTCGCAGCAGCCGCGACCCGCTTCAGCCATATGGCGGTCGTGAGCATACGAGAAATCAACCCCGTAAAGCTCAATTTTCCTGACCTCATTGGCAATCGCATAAGCAATGGCGTAGGCAGCGGTATTGTTGAAGTAAGGAACCCCAATCTTTGCCACGACTTCCGTGATCGGGTAGAGCTTCAGGCCCGGAGCGCGTGGGTCTAAGGCAACCGTATAAATCGGTCCCGGATGTCTGGGGAGCCACTCCCTCATGCCGAAGGTCATAGGACCGGCAAGTTCCGTATCAAAGAACCGCGCCACAGGGTCCATCATAAAGACCCTATCGTGTTGAATCACACCGGCCATGCTGTTGATAGCCCAGACCTCATCCGCTACTTGCGTTTGAGACCCCTTGGAAGCCGATTGTTTAATGAAGTCAGCGTTGCTGGCCCCCATCGCCACGATGGCGACGGACTTGCCCTTCAGGGAAGAATCCATGTGCTAGTATCTGTATCCGAGATTTATGAACATCGACGGGCGGTCGCGATCCATCGCCATTGCCCGCATTAGCTCCTCTTCATACAAAGCCTTCAGGATTTGCATTCTCTCAGGAGCGCGTTTAATCGATGTGTAGTACGCTAATCCTGCGGCAAGGGCAGGGAAAAATCTAAACGGCACTCCCATGTCATTCTGGGCTGCATCCGCGTCATCCATTCTTACGAGTCGATCATAGATTATGGTGTCGGTGCTGTTCTCCGGGGCCTGCCAGAGCTTAATAACCGGAGTGATCTGGCGATCTAAGAAGAACTGCGTAGGACGCCCGCTGGCATCCTTGTCAGGAATCTGAAGGTATTCTGAGCGGCCAATGCGCTCAAGACTGATATCGTTGCCGTCACGACGAATGATGGCAGAAACAATATCAATCGTATTCTGAGTGTCTACAAGACTGGGGGCAGTTGTGACCGTAGTGGTCGCTCCACTTGTGCCGCCCGTGATGGTCTCTGAGGCCGTAAACGTGCCGTTAGGGACCGTCAGGTTCATTGTAGTGGAGGTTGGCTTGCTCAGGACACTTGCCGTAGCGGCACTGGTGCCCCCAGTAATGGTTTCCGCGACAGAAAAAGAAGAACTGTCAGCAACGGTGATCGTGATCGTCCCCGCAGGAATCTCAGTAATTCCCGTAGCGACAGTCTGACTAACCTGAGTAACCGTCCAGTTGTTGACGCCCCGGTTAGCCCAGTCGGCAAGCATATAGTTCAATGAGTTACGGGCAGACTGAGCATCCCAGCCCGCCCGAATCTCAAGACCACAACGCTCGTAAGCCTCTTCTATGAAATCAGCTACAGAGGGTGTGTAGTTCTTTGAACCAGAAGTCGCCATTATTTCAGACGCTTACGGTCTCTGTCACTAATGGTGCGATCACTCTCGGGCATCAGAGCCTTCATAATACGCTCACGGTCTCTGTTACTAATGGTGCGACCACTCTCGCCCAATGCCCGCGCAATGTCTGCATTTGACATGGTCCGTCCCGAGACATCGCCGCCGGAAGCCATCTTTTTGACCTTACCGCCGCGTTTCATCATTTTTGGAGCGTTTTTACTAGCAGAGCCGCCACGCTTCATCATCTTGGCACCGTTCTTACGGGCAGAACCACCGCCACGCATCATACGCTTTTTCATCTTGTGAATCCTTATGCAAAGGTTTTAGTACATTCCATGATGACGGTGTAGGTATCACCAGCAGTGTGACCAACTGTGGTAAAAGCAACGTCACCAGTCTTCCCAGAACCGGCGTTATTGGTGAGACCACCAAAAACACGATAATCGTGGTAGCCGCTCTGGTTTTCGCCAAGCTCAATACAGAACTGGTCAGCAGTAGCCTCCCAGAGAATCTGCACCTTCATGCCGTTGCATTGCCACCAAATCTTGTCGATTGAGACACCAGTGCAAGAACGACCATCAGGAAGGGTGGAGAGAGCCGAAACATCGATTTTCGTAACGCCAGACTCTCCCGTTCCATCGCTGATGTTAGTAAACTTGAAGACAGCCGTGCGCTGGCCGTCAGCAAGCGTTTGAGAGGTTACTGCATCAGCCATGAGTTCCCCCTATTAGCTGGCTTCTGCGCCGTTGTCCGCCATCGCGTAGGTCATCAGGCCGACAAAAGTGCCGCCAGTCGCCGCAGAAGCACCGACCTTAGCCTGAACCGTCGCGTTGGCAGCCAGACCACCAGCAACACACAGAGCGCCATTCGCACCGGTAATCTCACCAGCAACGTCAACAGGAAGCTCGTTAAAGATACCATCGTTGTCAGCAGAAGTGCCGACATCAATAGTCGGGTTCGTGCCGCCCGTGCCCGCCTGAATCGTCTGGACAGACATGATAATCGCACCAGCCGGGATCGTCAGGGTGTTGCCCGTGGACGAAGAAGTGCCAATACGAACATTCGTGGCACCGGTAGCAGTCGGATCGCAGGCAAACTGGACGCTCTCAACCATGACGCCGGGGGTAACAGTACCCTTTCCGCCGCCACCATAAGAACGAACAATGCCTTGGAAGGTAGTAGTAGCCATTTGAATCTCCTGTCGTGGCTAATGTCAGCTACAGAAAGTTAGCTGTCAGGGACAAATAATTATAAGAGACAAAAAGGGGGGCAACAAGTGCCCCCCTCAATGCCGTATCGCGACGGATTACGCCCCAGTCGTACCAAAGGCACAACGGGGATCGCTGTAACCGAAGCTGTAACGCTCGCGGGCCTTAAAGCGGACGTTACCAGTCGTGAAGTCACCTTCCATCGAAGTGCGGAGAGGCGAACGCTGGTAATGCTTAAAGCCGTTGGGCGCATCGGTCTTAACGAACCACGCATCGGTGTCGGTCAGGAAGTGGTTGACCGTATAGCCCTCGGGAAGCATACCCGAGTTACGGATCGCGTTGATGTCGTTGTCAGCCGTGCCGGGGCGAAGCTGCGACTCCAACAAACGCTCAGCCACAAAGACCAACTGCGGCGGCACGATGAGCTTCATGCCACGCAGAGCCACCTTCATGTTCCGTTCGTCAACAAACGTGGAGATGCTGATGAGAGCGTCCTCAAGCGAGGTCTCATTCAGGTCCGCGTCCGTCGAAGGACGGTTCGAGAAAGTGCCACCGTAAGCCAGCGGGTGGAGGGTGTTAAAGAGCGAAACACCGTCACCGCCAGTCGCCGAGAAGCCATTGTTGAGGACGTTCGCGGCCTTCACCTGTTTGGTGTTGGACATCGAACGAGCCAGCGCCCGCGTGTAACGGGCACCAAGACGATCATAAAGATTGTCTTCCATTGCCTCTTCAGTCAGAGCGAAAGCCAGCGCGATGGTCTCGTGCGAGTACCGGGCCGTATATGCCTCCGTGGCAGTGTCGAACGTGATCGAACTACCTTCCGACTTGGATGGCGCGGTGCCGAAGCCAGTGAGCATGACCTCTTCTTCAAAAGCACGATCAGAACTCTCCGTGGAGAAGATTTCTGCGTGTTCCTGATCGTAGCGGTCGTACTCCATTCCAAATAGAGCCGCGAGTCCCGGCTCCAGTTCTTTAGCGAGTTGTGCGCGTGAAATAGCCATTTTCTAGCCCTCCTTACACGCCAGTCTCGGTGCCGTAGAAATGCTCGTCGATACGAACAATCACATTGGCATTAGCCGAGCCTGTGGTGCTGTTTTCAGGGTCTTTAGACACGCGAACAATTCGGAACTGAGCGCCCGTTGCCGCCATAGTGCCGCTAAGTTCGGCCTTGGAGACACCGGACTGCGAGTTCCCAGTCGTGTAGGAAAGGTCCGCATTATTACCGATATTTGTGGTAGCAACCGTTCCAGCCGACTGTACCAAAAACAGTTGATTCGGGTCGTCATAGACCTGAATCTTGATGTCACTAGCAGCAACACCACCCGGATATTTATTCGAGTAGGTGGGCTGTTCCGACGTGGGGTCTGTATACGAAACTCCACCAGCAACACCGAGAAGGCGATCTCCAGCCGCAGCAAGAGCAACCACGCCGGAGGCCGTCATCTTGACAGCGTCACCTTCGTAAATTGCAGTCGCATAACCGCTAGAAATGCCATACTCAGAGTAACCGGAGGAATCCGGGCTTGAACCCGTCTTCGCTACAGGCCGAAACCCGAAAGGGGCGTCCTGATTAGCCATATTGGCCTCCTAAAAGTTAATCTTCGCTGTTTGGTCCTTTACGACCAAATGAGACTGAGCTTTTCCGCTCAGGAGAAAGTTTGGGCATCCGCGAATCATTGTCGCGCATCCAGTCGTTATCGACTGCTTCCATCATTCCATCCGTCTGCTGACGGAAGTACTCTTCGCGGTCTTCCGCGACTTCCACAGGAACCTTATGGGCGACAAGCCCCCCGTTGCCTACAAGTCCTGCGTACTTGCCTTCATCGACAACAGGTGCATCGAAACCGGAAAGGTCTTCAGCCCTTAAAGGCTCATAACCTTCCCTTTTTCGTTTGAACATATTGTTCTTGTCATCATAGCCCATAACTGACTCACGAATCCACCTATATTTATAGCCTTCAGGAGGTTCCGGGAGATCAAGCGACGATGACGGTTTCCAAGCCTTTTGACGTACTTTCTTTTCTCTGGTTTGGTCTTTTCTCGAACTGCGATCCATTATGCGTTCCTCTGCAATGCAATCTTGCTTTTCAAATAGGCTTCGTCAGTAACTCCAAGCCTTCTCGCAACTCTGCGCTCACCTTCTGAGAGTGTAGCCTTCTTTTTAGAATTAGAAGGATTGCGATTTACGCCAGCAACACTCTGGGACATTCCATTACTTTTATCAGAAAACTTGTGCGGAAATTCCTCGCGCATAATCCGGTCAATCTCCTGATAGTAAAAATCAGAAGTCGGATCGACGCCGCGAGAAACCAAGTCATGGTCAACCGCCTGAGCCGCCCCAGTCATAACAGCATCACGGCCAAACCACGGATTCTTCTGCGCCCACTGGACGGCTTTCGGATCGGGCTGTGACGGCTGATATGCCTGCTGCCTAGGCTGCTGCTGAGCTTGCTTGGGACTTGGCCTAGAAAGAGATTTTGCCCTGATCTTTTCGGCGCTGACCTCAGAAATCTTTGCAGTCAGATCGGCAACCTTGGCGTAATCGCTATCCTCGTAAGCATCTTTAAGCTGATCGCGAAGAGCCTGCTCTTGGGTCGTTAGGCGGTTATTAAGCTCAGCAACATAACCCTGATCGACAGTCTGCATACGAGCCTGCATACTTTCGGTCTGAGCCATAAGGCCACGAGCATAGTTGTAAGCGTCCTGAGCCTCCTGAGAGAGCTTATTATTGCGCTCTTCGGCAGTCTTGGCGCGAGCAACAAGCTCATTGATACGCTTCTGAACGCGGGCACTGTACTGTTCGTGTTCGCCTTCAGAATCATCTGAGGAGTCGTCAGCTTCCTGCTCAACAACCTCCTCGTCGTTTACGTTTTGTTCTTCGTTCTGATCTTCAGATTCAACGAAACTCATGGGTTCCTCAAGCGTGTTTGATGTCGTTGGGGTCTTGGACGACGGCAAGAATCTCGTCGTCATTGATAATCCGAAGCTCAGCGCCATCGATCTTAAAGCGAGAGCCGGAATATCTGGCGGTTATGACGTAATCGCCAATCTTGCACCAAGGATCAGAGTCCCCAAACTTGTCAGGGTCTCGGAAGCACAAAGGCCCCATCTTGAGAACCTTGGAGCAAACCGAAGCATACTTTTCCTTATCAACCGTAGAATCTGGCAGCCAAACACCGCCATCGGTCTTCTTCTTTGGAACAATCGGCCACACAACTATGCGCCATCCAGTAGGCTCAGGAAGCCTGTCAAGGGCGCTCCCGGTCGGTGGCGTGATGTCCGGGTCGTTGATGTAGTTGCCAAGAATCTTGTCAAGATTAGGCATTTCGGTCTTTTCGGCGGCTTCCGCCATTACTCATCCTCTTCATCTAGGTGTTTGAACTCTTTCTTCAGAAAACCCTCAATAAGCTCATAGGCCCTTATTTTGCCTACAGCGCATTGATAAGCCTCATACGATTTGGCATTGCCAGCAGACAGGTGTTCGGCCTGTGCATCGCGTTCTTTGCGTAAAAACCTGTAAAGGCTTTCCGCGAGTAGAATCGCATCCATTACAGCCTCTATATTAGGACTGTAATGTTATATATTTATTTATAAAGTCGCGTCAACACACGAATACTAGTGAGTATTTGTGTTACCAAGTAAAAGCTGGACCTTTGTCTCTAGCTCAACAACCTTCACTTTGAGTTCTGCCTCACGCAACAGGCAGTCATAGTAATCACGGCGCAATTCCGCGATTTCCTCATCAATAGTTTTACGAGCAGCGTTTACGGTATGTTCTCTAGAGGCCATCATTTCTTGCCACCAATCTTGCTCTTAATCAGGTCTCTAACGCCGAAGCTGGCGGCAAATACCGTAAAGATCAAAACCTGAAACCACTCAGGGGCCTGACTAAGACCATTAAGTCCAGATAAGGCCCACTCTTGAGTCCAAGGAAGAAACACCAAAGACATCACCACAACAGCCCAAATCGTCAATAGCTCGTCCTTCCAGCTATTGGCCGAATTGTTAGCCATGATTTGGTCCCAGTCGATGTCAGCCGTAGCTTTCTTCGCCTCAATCTCCAAGCGAGCAGTGTGCTTTGCTTCCGTGATCTCCTGACGGCGCTCGATCCATCGAGAGCCAGTCTCAATCACTTTGGAGACAATGGGACCGCCAAGGATTTTCCCAAGGACCGCAAACATTACGCAATCTTCGTCGGAAGCTGACGCTCCATAGCCCCACGACCACGGGCTGTAACCTTACCCGGAGCATTCGGCACATTGGTTCCCAGAACCTGACCGAGCGGGACTTCGCCCTGATACTCAACCTTCATCGAGGTATCAACACCAGCCATACGCTTGGGCATCTTGCCCTTCAAACCAGTATCTTCCATCACGCACTCCTTTTTTTGCGAGTCTTGGCAATAATAGCAGGGGGATTTTTCTTTAGTTCCGAAAAAGCCTTCTGAAGTTGGGTTTTCTTAGCCACGACCAATTCTCCCCACAAGATTTGCCGCAATACGCTCACGAGCAATGGCACTGCGCTCACTAATGGCTCTGTTCTGAGCCTCAACACGCGCCACATCAACCATGTTCTGTGCAGCGGCCTTGGACGAATCAAGCGCAGACTTCTGCTTGAACTTCTCGCCCTCAAGCTCAAGTTTGCGGGCAGCAAGCATAACCTCTTGCTCCCTGATCGCCACAAGTGGGTCTTTCTGCTGTGAAGGCTCTTGAGCCTGAGCAAAGCCCTCAGTCATTGCCGCTACAGTTTCCGCAATCCTGTTCTCGATCTCACTTGCAAGCGCAGCCTGCTGTTCCGGCGCAATCATTCCGCCCTGAGCCTGCATAAGCTGGACGACCTGTTCCATCATCGTGCTAGTGACAATCTCACGGGCCTTCAGACCAAGGTGCTGCATGATGTGGGCATTGACGTTTGCCACAATAGTCGGGTTTGCCTGAACAATCGGAATAACCATAAGCGCCATGTGTGCCTTGATATGGGCATCATGGTTCTGACCCTCAAAAGCCTGCGCCCCCATGCCCTTGGTAAAGTCATTGTTCTCAAGGGCTGGGTCTTTCGGCTGCGGCTGCGGAGGCGGCGGCAGAAGCTGCTCAACATCACGAACATTAAGAGCTTCGTACATACGGCGATAAGCCTCATATACACCCTTCTCGCCGTGAATCTGAGGATTAGACTGAACCATCTGAAGAATGTTCTGAGCGAGAGCAACGCGCTGAGACATGCTAAAGATGTTGGGGTCTGAAACAGGAATGATGTCAACTCGGCCATCAAAGTCGGTTGATTTAATGACCCTGTTGATGTTGCCTAGGTTATACGGGTACTCAGGCGGCAAGTAGCGGCCAAGAATGTCTGCAAGAAGGATGAACTCTTGCTTCTGCGCGTAGTGGCAACGCTTATGGATGGCCGACATGACACGAGACCCGCGCTCGATAAGAGCAACGGTTGTCCCCACCGGGGTTTCGTTGTTCATGTCGCTGAAACTCTGGTCGGCAAGCGAAACGAACCGCCTGCCGTCCTGAACCAGCAGAGAAAGAAGCTGAAGCAGAGTCTGGCTTGGCTCCTTAAAGGGCAACGGCATAATCGCTTCACGAAGACCGGCAGGGGCATCAATGTCCCTAAACTCACCCGGACGGATCGGGTTCTCTTCCTCGGCAAGCTGAACGCCACGCTGCTTGAAACCACCCGGAAGATTGGCAAGAGTCCCCGCGTCAATTAGCTGACGCAGAATGCTCGTAGCCCCACGGGCAAGACCGCCAATCATGTGCGGAAGGCCAAACCCGTAGAAACCAAGACCCGGAAGGAACTTGTAGTGAATGAAGTATTCAATCTTCGTAAATGGGTCTTCGGGGTAGTAATTCCGGCGGATGCTTAGAATCTCACCAGAGCCTTCATCAATCGTAACAATGTAAGGCAGAGCGATCCCAGTTTCTTCACCGTTTTCGTCACGATGCGGAAAATCAGGGAGATCAATGAACGCATGAAGCTCATAAACAATGAGATTGTCGTCGCTATAACTCGGATGAACGCCTTCAAGACTATCCTCCTCATCTCTGATGGAACTGCCATATGTGCTGTTGTCTGATGGCAGGACTTCGACATCTTTGTAGAAATTGATGAACTGTAGCTTTTTAAGCTCATTCATCGGCATGGAAATACGCTGGGCAATGCGCTGTGCGCTTTCCAAGTCGGTTGTCCCATACGGGACAATAATGTCTTCAGCAGGAACAAACTTGCTGACCGGCCTCGTTACCACGCGGTCGTAGTACGTCTTCTTGAAGGCAGAGCCGCTCAGCGGGAGATAGAAAAGGAGCATATCCATCTCTGGATCGTATTCCTTCATCTCAACCGTAATCTGGTAGTTCATAAACTCGGCAACGCGATCAGCCTGAGCTTCAATTTCCGGGTTTGAAGCGCCAACAATCTGGGTCCGAACAGGACCACCAGCAGGCATAAGCTCCTTGTAAGCCTGAGCCTGAAACTGAGTTACACTTTCCGCAAGAAGGGGATGGGTAACGCTGCTCGCGCCCTCAAACGGGAAGTCCCTAAAGTCCTCATACTTGATGCCCAGAGAATCAAGGCCCTTCCTGTAGGTCTCTTCCCATTCAGAGCGAGAATCTAGGTCGCCCTTAATGTCTCCAAGAAGTTGGGCCGAAAGCGCCCCAAGAGAGGTATCGTCAAGAAACTCAGCAAGGTTGGCGTCAAACGGGATTTCCTGCTCTGAGGGCACTTCTTCCTGATAGAAAGAAACGCTGCCGTCAGGATTTTCTTCCGCGATCATGTCTTCGGGAAGTTCGACCTCTTCTTCCTCAATGACCATCCCCATAGGATTGTCGAGGGTCTCTTCGTTCTCTACAAAGGCCATCAGTAATAACTTCTCGATTCACGCCACGCGGACGATTCTAATTCATAATCCGTTTCAGACCTGATGAAACCACCCTGCCTGAACCGCAAAATAGCCTGAGTTGTGCTGTCTACCAAGTCGTCGCTGTCGCCAGCAGGAAAGGCGGCACACTCTTCAATTAACTCTTGTGCAAACTTGTTTTCGGGTGCCCAAACAAGGCCGGATTCAAAAACAGCAGCAGCACCATGAGCGCGGGCTATCTTATCATTACCTCGGCTAGGAGTGAAATTGGAAACTGGAAGCCCGATTTTCCTGAGTTCATGGGTTAGAGGTGTCCCGGCAGCTTTCGCCTCAATCAATATCATGTCCGGGTTCCAGTAATTGTATTCATCATATGCCCTTTTCTTTAACTCAGGGAAGTCCAGACGCTCCTTCCAAGAGTCCAGCAATATGATGCCCTGACCTTCATCTTGGTCAGTAAATACACCCCAAGTGGTGCAGGCACTGTAGTCAGCCTTGGCCTTCTTTGAGAAAGCTGTGTCGTAGCTTTGGAGGATATAGTCGCATTCCGGGGGGTTCTTTTTTTCCCAGATTCTCCAGTACTCTCGCTTCAGGATTGCACTTTCTTCAGCAGAAGGGTTCTGCATCCACTGTGCAGACCAAGCCGCAACGGTCAAAGATGCCTTGACCTTCTCTAGCTCTTCTAAGTTCCAGAACTCGGGCCAGAGAGGGTTGTTCGTTTCCGGGAATATGGCAGGAAACTCAACAACCTCCCACTGATCCGCCTTCTCATTGGACTGGTCCTTCAGGAGGCGTGAGGTCAAGTCCCTATTGCCCCACCTAGTCATAACAAGAACAATCGCCCCACCCGGCTGAAGGCGCTGTCTCGGACCACTGATATACCATTCATAGGCCGCATCTAAAGCAGTGGCGCTCATAGCGTCTTGCTCAGAATGCGGGTCGTCAATAATCAGCAGATTAGCGCCACGACCTGAAATGGCACCGCCAATACCCGCAGCGTAATACTCACCGCCAGCGTCAGTATCCCATCGCCCGGAAGCCTTACTGTCGCTCCGCATATGGACCTCCGGGAAGATCGCCCGGTAGTCAGACGTATCAACCAGATTCCTGACCTTGCGACCGAATCTCACAGAAAGGTCAGCAGTGTGAGTAGTCTGGATGATCTTGAGCTTGGGGTTCCTGCCGATCATAAAGGCCGGGAACAAATAGCTGGCAAATTCAGATTTTGTGTGCCTTGGCGGCATATTGACGATTAACCGCCTAAGGCTTCCATCAGCGATACGTTGCAGTTTTTCTGCATAAATCTGATGGTGCTTGCCCATAACGAAGTCGGGCCAGACAGTCTTCACAAAAGACATGAAGTCTTCGCGACACTGATCTTTGTTCTTTAGCTGAACCAGCGCCTCTTTTAGGCGCACATACTCAGTTAGCTTATCTGGCGAAAGACCAGAAAGCACATCAGTTTGGGCCATTACACAACAAAGCTGCTGATTGGCACCGTGACTCTACGCAAGGGCGGAATGGGGCTTACAGACGGCAAACCTAATCCGGCATAGGTCTGGTAAACCGGCGGAACATACGCGGGCGCTACTGCTGGTGCTGCCTGCTGGGGATCGCCAAGGTCAGGATCAATATCATCTCCGGTATCAGGCGGCGTCATCTGATCGATGATGTAGTCAATCTCTGATTGAGAGGGAATGCCGACCATGTCCATGTCTGGATTGCCGAAGTCGTCACTCCCACTAATATTTACTGGGACATACCCGCCCCTGCCGGAACCGAGAGAGCCGCCAACAAAAGAGCCAAGAGGACCCAAAAGGCTGCCCACCGCCATTCCAAAAAGACCGCCTCTGTCAACGTATGTCCCCCGCGTCATGGAGCCCGTCGCTGGGTTGTACACGGGGCCCTTCTGGAAAGGCGTGAAAGTCTTGATAAGGCTGTTAAAGAACCCCTTGTTTAGGTCTTCGGCCTTTGTTAGCTCATCTTTACCTGTGACGACATTGCCTGTGTAGTCTTTCACCAAAAAATTATACAAGTCTTGCCGTGACTTCGCGTATTCAGGGTCTGTCGCAGCTTTTATGCGGGAATCATAGTAGTCCTTATAATCTTGATCAGTCATCGGCCCAGTGCTTGTGCCAGCCCCATCTTGTGCCTGTTGGGATTCTTGCATCCCAACCGGTGTGCTTCCGCCGCTTGGCTGGGTGAATGACATGACATCTTGGTTATCTTGTTCAGCTTGTGCAGCTTGTGCAGCTATCGCGGCTTCCGCCATCGCGGCATCGGGAGAGAACGGATCCGGACCTGACACGTCAGGTGCATTAACTCCGGGATCAGAGCCGGAATCAGAGCCGGAATCAGAGCCGGAATCAAAGCCGAGAGCAAGGCCGGGATCAAAGCCGAGGTCAACGCCTACATCCCCACCAGACTGATACTGCGGGACCAAGGAGCTAATGCCCTGCGGCATCATCGCCCGAGGCATTGTGGCGTTGCTCAGCGTTCCCATTGAATAGTTAAAATACTCGCGAGCGCCGGGGTTTCCTGCGGGCAGCGACGGGGCGCTCTGCATCTGCGCCATAGCAGATTGCGCTCCAAACACTCCGGGCGGTTGGCTAAAAGGTTGATTGTACATTAGTTTACCTTACAATGCTGATCGACTGCGTTAGCAACAACTGCATAGGAGCGGCGAGGTGACAGACCTTCTGCCCACTGAGCTTCAAAAAGCTATTGAAGCACTAAGACGCAACGAATTCAATAAAACAAATACTGCAAAAGAATTGGGGATACCCAGAAGTACCCTTAGGGATAGATTAGCTAGCGCCGAAAGACAAGGCGCAGATATCTGGGGGGCTTCATTTGACGTTACTCAAGAGGCAAAAGGACACCAAGACCTTGAGGAGCTTAAAGAAAGAAGAAGGAAGGAGTGGCAAAGAAAAAAGTCTTCTACTCCTGAAATTCTTAATGTGTCTGTTAAGCTCGACGGCCCTATTGGGCTTCTATTTATGGGTGATCCTCATGTTGATGACCCCGGCACTAACTTTCCTTTACTTGAAAGACACGTTGAAATCATTAACAGGACGCCTGCTTTATTTGCGGCAAACTTAGGCGACATCAGTAATAACTGGATTGGACGCCTTGCTTCACTTTACGAACACCAAGCGACTACTTCAGCGGAGGCTTGGCAGCTAACGGAATGGCTCGTCACGGCTGTTGACTGGCTCTACATCGTTGGCGGCAACCACGACCTATGGAGCGGAAGTGGAGACCCCATAAAGTGGATGGTGCAGAACAGCAACACGGTCTACCGGGCGCATCAGGTCCGCATTGCCATGAATTTTCCCAACGGCAAGGAAGTCAGGGTGAACACCCGCCACGATTTCCCCGGTCATTCGATGTGGAACACGGTTCACGGCCTTGTGAAGGCGGCAACTATGGGCCACAGGGACCATATTCTTGCTGCCGGTCATAAGCACACATCCGGCTATGGGATGGTAAAAGACCCCCTTACCGGGCTAATTAGCCATGTTGTAAGATGTGCCGGGTACAAGGAGCTTGATGAGTATGCCGCCAAGCTGGGACTGTCGGATGTCAATATGTTCCCCAGTTCCGTTGCGATCATTGACCCGGAATACGACGATAGCGACCCGAGACTAGTGACAATGTTCTTTGAGCCAGAGGCTGCTGCGGACTACCTGACATGGTTAAGAAAAAAGAGCAAATCCGCAAATACACCCTCGAAATCGAGGACGTAAACGGCACGGATGTCTACCATGCCGATGATTACTTTCTCTCAGAAAACAACGACATCTTGACGGTTAGGGTCGGCAAGAAATCAATAAACTTTCCCACCGCCGGGTTACTCTCTTGGTCTGTTCAGGAAAATGAAAAACAGAATGTCGTGTCTCTCCGAAAGGGCGAGCAGAAAGGCCCCTCTGGATTATGTGGTCGAAATAGACGTTCCAGAAAACGAGATGACCATGACAATCCAGAGAAGGGGAATGCCAATGGCAAGCGAGGCGGACCTAAGAAGCCTCTCAGGGATGTTTCAAAAAACAAGAAAGTAAAAGCAAGTAGTGCTATAGTCCCGGCGAAAGAGGCTGAGTGACATGGCAGAGTCATCGAAAAAAGACGCTTGCTACAGCAAAGTAAAAGCAAGATATCGCGTATTCCCCAGTGCTTACGCATCCGGGGCTATTGCCAAATGCCGTAAGGTTGGGGCCAAGAACTGGGGCAACAAGGCCAAGAAAATGGCTGATGGTGGCTCCATGACCAAGGGATGCGGTGCTGTAAGGCCCAGCAGACGGAAGCGATACAAAGAGTTCTGATGGACGAGTTCGTGAATCTTTGGCCGATTGTATCGGGCGTTATTGTGGTTGCGGCTCTTGCTGTTGCATTCAGGGCCGAGATCACTGTGCGTGTCCGTGTTCTGGAAGAGAAAGTCTCTGCGCTTTTCCAGATCGTCAATGATCGAGAAAAATAATGGCTATCAACCGCACAGATATGTCCAAGCAACTCAAGAGCGGGGGCCGGGTTCGCAAGACCAAGAAGGGCGCTGCGCTCAAAAGGTGGTTCAAGGAAGAGTGGGTCGATGTCCGTACCGGAAAGCCCTGCGGTCGTCAGGAAGGGGAGAAGCGAGGAACGCCGTATTGCCGCCCCAAGAAGCGGGTCTCCTCAAAAACACCGAAGACGGCTGGGGAAATGAGCGCAAAAGAAAAGCGTTCGAGGATCAGACAGAAGACGAAACTGGGGCAACCGGCTGGTAAGCCCCGCAGAGTCGCCCCCCTGAGGAGAAAAAAGCGTGGCTAGTAGGGTAAGAGAGGCCGCTTGGCACCCAATTCCCATCAAAAAGAAGACTTCGATAGGGAATAGTGTTCGTTCACGGCCAAAAAACAAAAGCAAACTTAGGAATTGGAAGAAATACAACGGTCAAGGGCGCTAATTGGGCCATTTTCCGTTTTTTTCTCGGTCCAATCCAGAACCCTAGCGTGACAGATTAAGGAAGACCATCCCGGTTTCCTTCAGAAACTCCCGCTTCATAGTAGAAAAACGCAGGACCATAGCGGTTAACTCCGGGGAATACTGCATGGCCCGCATCTCTGCATGGTGAATCCACCACTCTCTGGGTTTCAGGTTCAGGTGTCCCGGCATGGGAACCTGACTCGCGGTCATGATGAGGATGCGACCGGCATTGCCGCAGACGGTATCTAGGAATTTACCGGCGTGTTCTTCCGGTATGTGTTCGGCTACCTCAATAGACCAGACCACATCGAATGGTTCCGGGAAGGCCACAGGAGCCTTGCAGAGGTCTATCAGAGCGATGTTTGGGGGTCCGAGTACCTCAGGGTCCACATCGATCCCAAACGCCTTAAAACCGGCTTTCTGGGCCGCTATGACCTGTCCTCCTACACCGCACCCCACATCTAGCAGGGTGCGGCATCCGAAGGTCTTCAGGAGGGACAGGGTGCCTACGTCAACATGGGTGACGTTGTGGTGTCCTCCAGCATAGATCGGGGTCTGGTAGCTCATTCGAGTGTCTTCAGTTCTGCGGCCAGTGAGGCGTATCCTGCCATGTCGATGTAGTCGTCTTCGTTGAAGCTGCCGTGCTGTGTTCTGGCGACCTTCTGAAGGAGGTTAAGCATCGCAACATCGCTTTCGCTGATCGGGCCATTTCTGCCATGCAGATAGATGTTCCAGTAGCGCGAGATGTCTGCAAATAGGGCGGATGGGTTGCCGTGGGTTCCCTCTCGGTCTTGAGTAACCAAACGTAGTGCCCGCTTAAGGATTTCCTTGCGGATCATTTTGACTCCATTTTATGAGTTGGAAGTTTTCGAGTGGTATTGCTGCGACTGGTTCTACGTCTTGCCAGTCATTGCGGTCAACTCTGCCGCCCTTTTCGTAGCTGAACTGGTTGCACAAATTGACAAATCCCAGTGAATCAGTCCAGCGCACGAACAGGATTGACGGCAGGGCCGTGGTTTGGGTCAGGCGTCGTGCGGCCAGAATCTTGTCGAGAGAGATGATGTAGGTAGGGTACCTTTTCATCTCGTTCTTGCGGCATTTTATTTCGATCCAAGATCGTATCTCCGAACCCCTGACTGCTGCGTAATCCAGTCCGTACTTTATCGGCAGCTTCATCATTTCTGATTTGTACAGCTTGCCGAGATGGTCGGCGACCTGACGTTCGTTCGTCAGATCACCGGCCCGCTCATAGAACGGCCTCATGGGATAATCCTTTCTTCAATGCCCATACCCTAATTGTAGCACAAGGCTTGCGGGTCAGGGAAGCTAAGGCTGAAGAAGTGTGTGTCAGGCCCGTATAAGTATTTCTATTACGGGACTGACACAGACTTCTCTGAGCGAGGCTCGTGCCCGCGCCAATTTGCGGAAAGCTGAGACACGCCTCAAGCGGGCGCAGACGTTGCACAAGAAATGGAAGAAGACGGTGGCTTACTACGACAAGAAGGCTGCTGCGGAATAGGGACTGTGCTATGATTGGGGATGTCCAAGTTGTTTCGAGGGGACTGGGTCAGCAGGCTGATCCAGATTGTTACCGGCGCGTCGGCAGCCATTGGCGGCGTGTGGGTTGTCATCGATCAACTTGGCCTCCTTCATGGAGACATCCTCACTTGGCACCCGGAGTACTTCGAGATTTCCGATGGCCCGGTGAGTGGGGAGTTTCAGGTTTCGGTAGCGCGGGAGAAGCACCGGGACGACTGCACTGTGGAGGACTTCGTGGTCGATGTCCGGGACAGCAAGAACATCATTCACAAGGCTACGCCCTCGATTTCAAAGTTCATGGGGCCAGCCACGCACCGCATCGATACCTTTGCCTACAGGATTACCATAGACAATCCGGGGGATGTCGCTCCCGGCGAGGCCACCCTAGTCGCCTACATCTACTACGACTGCCCCGAAGGGAAGGTAATCGTCAACTACCCGGATCATCCCAATACACGGTTTGACATACGCGAAGATTAGTGTATCTTGGTGCTGTCAACAGTCCAGATCAGCATCCAAGCCGAGCGAGCCATTTGACACGAACAGCAGCCCTATAGAGCGAGTCTTTTGGAGGAGTCCCTTGAAGGCCAGAATCCATGTTAACCAGCACATCATTCGGTCGAACAGAAAATCCGGCCTCAAGGAACCTACCCTGACCATCAAGACCAGCAGGAAAAACATCAAAGCTAACAGCGTGAACATCGATGGCCCGTGCCAAATCGTCTACAGCCCGGAAAAGCCACTCTCCTGCGGAGCAACAGTCTGGATCGAAACAGACACAAGACACATCCAGCAAGTCGATCATCAAGAACCCCAATGGGATGTGGATCGAGAGGTTCAGGAAATCTTGGGCTTGGGTTCCGACTAGTGCTATAAAATAGGGATGTACGGCATCCGATCATTGCAGAATGGGGGCGCTCCCAAAAAACTTGGGAAAGCGGAAAAGTACATTCCACCGGAGTTGCGCCCTCAGGCGGGTGCTTTGGTGGACTTGATTAAATGGATCAAGAGCAATCCCTATAGAGCAGCCCGTGACGTGGCAGAGAGCTTCGGCCCACAGGCGGACATCACGGGGATGGTTGATTCGGCGCAAGGTGCGATGGAGAATCTCCGGGAGGGGAATATCGGCGCTGGCTTAACCGACATGGCCTACGTCCCTGCGAACATGGCGACGTTGTTTTTGCCGGGGTCTGCAAGTGGCATGCGCCGCGCCGCAGAAGGCTTGGGTGGTGGTGTAGGAAAGAAGGCCGACGACCTCCCGATGGACGAAGCCTCCCGCATGGAGGTGCCCCGGATGAGACGGGACAATCCGGGGGATGAGTGGCTTTCGCGCAAGATAGAGGAAGCTGCGGAGAAGCGGGCTACTTCCGGGGAGTTTACGGTTGGCGGCACCCTCGGGGGCGTGGATGGGGTTACGGGTTATTTCAATGACTACCTTAGAATGCGACCTGAGGCTCTGCGCGACATCAAGGGCGCGATGGGTGAGGAGCGTTTTGCCGGTGGCGAAAAACTGCAACGGCTTCGCGAGAGCATTGAGCGGGAGGGCTACAGGGATGACAGCCCTATTTCGATTGCCGTCAGAGAGGACGGTACTCCGTTTGTCCTTGAGGGCAATACCCGTATTCAGGAGGCGATAGAGTCTGGACGGCCCAGCATACAGGTTGAGTTAAAATATTTGCGCGGCGCAGAGGACGTTGACGGCCCCCTATCGCCGGACAAATTGCCGGATTTTCTGGCACCGGACGATTTACGAGCCTCAGAAAGAGCGCAAGAAGCGATTCGCGGACAAGCAGACCCAATAGAACAAGTCGCTAAAGAATCCTACGCTTCCGAATAAACACCGAGTAAGTAACCCAAGAAAGGCTGCGCCAAGAAAGGTTGCGCCACGGAATGGGGAATCTCGATTTTTCCTAGGGTTATGGGTGGGGGATACGCTACGCGAAACCCGGTGTGTCAAGCCCCCAGAGGGGGGTGCCCGACTTTTTTTTCGCCCCGACCCGACGGGGGCTAGGGTCTTAGGGTACCTTGACCCCAAGCCCCAGCCCCTCGGTTGGATTAGAAACCTAGTTGTTGGAACGCAATCCAGAGTCCATAGAAGCAAACGAAAACACCGCATGGAATGTAGATCGACATTGCAACCCGGAAGATGAGTCGGTTGCGTCGTCTTCTGGCTCTACTGTTCATATCTAGTTCACCTTCGCCCGCAAAGTCTCGGCCTCGCTGCGGAAGCCCCGCTCGACTGAGCCGACGCCGGGTACGACATGGGAGCCGTGGGGTAGATCGCGCAGATCAGGTTCGTATGCCTTCGCGGTTGCTTCCGCCGCCTTGAGTTCGACCTCAAGGTGGGCGAGACGGTCGCGGACGCTGCGCGGCGCGTCGGCGATCAGGGCGCGGGTGATGGCTTCGATGTCGCGGCGGGCCTGAGATGCGGCTGCCTTTGCGACCAGCCACTCGCGGGCGGTGGAGCCGATGCGGGTGGACAGCTTGAACTTAAAGATTTTCATGACTTTTCCTTTCGGGTTGTTGGGGGCGGACACCATGCCCGCCCCCGGTTGAGCTTAGATCGATGCCAGTTCCTCTGCCGCACGTGTCAGGCCTCGGTGCATACAATCGACCGCTTCGTCCAGCTTGAGTTCGGCTTGGTCAAGATCGGATCGCGCCTCTTCGAGATTGGAGCGAAGTTCGCGCTGCCCGGTCTCAAGGCTGTCGATCCGGTCCTCTAGGTCAGCCCAGACGTTGTCCGCCTTGTCCTTGTTAACCCAGTTCACCAACGCCGTGACGGCGCTGGCGATCCCCTCAAGTTCGGCAAGGCGAAACTCAAGGCGGCGGTTATTACGCGACAGTTCCTCGATCTGATCCCCGCGTTCCGCGTAGGCGGAGGCGAGTTCCTCGGGCGAATAAAGGCCGCCCTGCGCCTGTATCATCTTGTCGTCCATCTTGGTGTCCTTTCGTTTATCTCAACGCTCATCGTTAAGATGCCCGCATCTTAATGCCCTGAGCCGGTGGCTGTCCATTACTTTTCGTGCACCGCCATCACTTTCCCTGCGGGTGTTGCATCTGGGCAACAATCGAATACAAGGCCCATTTCAGGCCCGTGAGCGCGATCTTGGGTGTTCTGGCGGTCTGGTGCCTGCCCGGAGAAGAAACCATCCAGAGGCCCGTTCCCGGCCCCCAGTGCCCATACCACCCAATACCCATACCGGCCACCATAAGCCCCGACCCGACCCGACCCGACCCGACCGCCCCGACCGCCCCGACACCATAGGCCCCGACCCGACCGCACAAAAGAAAAGGGCCGCACAAGGCGACCCCTTCCCCGACTATGTCGGCCCGACTAGGCGGCGCGGGCCATGTTCTGCAGCACCAGCACCCAGTCCGCCGTCCTATCCTGACGGCCCTCGGCGAGCGCCAAGCTATCCTGCGAGCGACCCCGGCGGACGGTGGGCATGTCCACGACGTTATCGCGCGGCGTAGACCATGCCGTAACGGCGGAAACCAACGCCCACAAGGTTTGACCCCGATCTTCGCTTTCCTGCTCAAAACCGGCCATTAGCAATTCAAGCTCGTTGCGCGGTGTGCGCTCGGAGACTGGCCGTTTATCCTCAACCTTATGCTCTTTGACCTTGAGGCCTTTGAGCAATTCGCGGGCTTGCGTTGCGGTGATGCGGGTTTCCGCCCATCGCCTGATGATCTCGGCTTGCTCTTGAGCCTCGGCCAGCGCAACCTCGACTTGCTGGGGCGTGACACGGAACAAGTTGTCTTCAGCATAGCGGGTGTGCTTGGCGCGGAAGGCCTCCACTTGGGAATGAAACACCATCCCGTTGTCGCAAAAACGATCAAACATCGAAACGCCGATGCTAGTGCCGGTGGAGCCGTCGTAAGAGGTCCGCAGGAATAGTTCAAGATCGACGCGGGTTGCGTGATGCTTTCCGGGTTGCCGGATCTCAAAGCCATGGTCTGCCAGAATGTAGCGGGTACCCCAACGACCGCCAAAGCGACCGCCCCGCACCGGCTTCACATCAAGCTGGCCATTATAGCCCGCGCCCCGGATTGCGTCCGTCACGACATCATGCGCGATTGCGTTCTGCAAAACGTGATATGTCGGCGACACGACGCCGACGCACTTCGCGTCATCATACAGGCCAACATGGGCCGCTTCGTTGCCGTGTTCGTCAAACAATTGGCGGCGCTCGATTGGCGCAAGGAACCGGGCCAGAACCGGATCGGCAGTAACCTCAGTAGCGCGGGCGGACCAAGGTGACAGGTTCACAATGTTGCTCATTTGGATATCCCTTTCATGTGCGGGCGAAATTGCCCAACGCCAGTATATATTTCCCTGCACAAGAAACAACATATATTCCCCAGAAAATAACACGGGGATGTTCACCTTTTGTTCCGCCCGGCTATGTTCACCTTTTGTTCCAGCGGGGACGATTCCCGTCCGCCC
>Ga0208898_1000472_pt1 | contig 31253 bp, 46 predicted proteins | sample VirMetDEL_Mar_4_FD_184513 | JGI IMG/M metagenome (GOLD analysis project Ga0208898, IMG submission 184513) | Aqueous microbial communities from the Delaware River and Bay under freshwater to marine salinity gradient to study organic matter... | ecosystem: Environmental > Aquatic > Marine >...
ATGTTAATCCGGGTGGTGCAGCTTTTAATCTCTACCTCGACCATTCCGATATCGTGGTCCTTTCTCCATTTCCACTTGGCTCGGGTTTCCAGAACTAACTTACCGTCGATGTTGGCCCGAATGTAGGTTTCATCCTGCTGGTAGTGGTTTACGATGTGATTGGTTACGCGCTCCAACTCGGACTCGATAACCTCTTGAAAATAACTGTAATTCATTGTAGTAAGTGTTGATTCAAAAACAAATATACACTTTATTTTAATATAAACTAAAAAGGTGCTGAATTTTTTTGTTCTTGAATCACATCGTCGGCATACCTGATCAACTCGGGAATCCAACTTACCTTCATCTTGCCCGTGCTACCTGCTCGGTTCTTCGCTATTATCCACTCACCCTTCCCTTCGGTGTTTGAGCCATCGTCGAACTCCATTAGTCCGTAATACTCTGGTCGGTGAAGGAAGCAAACCATATCGGCCTCCTGCTCTATTGAGCCTGATTCGCGAAGGTCTGATAACATCGGCTGCTTATTACCGCGCTCCTCTACTTTTCTGTTTAATTGGCTCAATGCGATTACCGTGCATTTGTGTTGCTTTGCAAGGTTCTTCATTGCCGTTGCGATCTCGTTAATTTCCTGCTCTCGCATATCCTTTGTGCCTGATATCCTTTGAATGTAGTCCACTGCTATTAAGTCTATCTTGCGCTTTCCTGCTTCCACTTGGATTCGGTTTTGAATCTGCGGAAGGGTTACCGATTCATCGATTGTTAAGTTCCACTTCTCGATTAGTGCAGCTGCTTTGTTGATCTTAATCCACTCTTCTTGGCTCAATCTTTTTCTTCTCATCTGCTCGGAATCTATCTTGGTGAGTTGAATAATCATTCGGCCTATTAACTCCGATGCAGTCATTTCTGCACTAACTACGTGAACGGACTTTCCATCGTAGCAGGCCTGCATTACCTCTCCAATCATTGCGGCCGTCTTACCCATTGCTGGCCGTGCTGCGAAGATAATTAGTTGTCCGGGTTGATAACCTCCAGTGAACTTGGTCATCATCTCAATACTGGACCTGATGCGGCTCGTGTCTGATTCTTGCAGTTGATCAATGAAGGTTTTTATTTGTGTCGTTGTGTCCTCGATTCGGTTGCCGTCTATCTGGACTGCTTCCTGGTAGTATTCGCCTACTTTTTTGAGCACGGTATCTATTGGATCGGCAAGGTTTATGGTCTTTATCTTGAGTGCTAACATCTCGATATTGCGCTTCATTTCCATCTCCAATAGTTGAGTAACGTAATACTCGATGCGCTCATTAGCTACCTTTTCCTGAAGCGTGAGTAGCATTACGGACCAACCCTCTTCTGGTGGTGTTTCGGTCTTTAGCTCGTGATCGAGTGCGAATACGTCGATTGTAGCTTTGTTGGATAATCTTTGCATTGCTCTCCATATCTTGCGATGTGGCTCGAAGTAAAAACTGGTTTCTCGAATCATTGAAGCGTATTGGAAGTAAAGTTGATTCCAGATGATGAACCTTCCCAGTACGCCTTCTTCGATGGTCTTGTCGTTCATAAGTTGATAGATTGGTAGTTGTTAGTTTTGGTGGACAATTTACTAAATTGATTCCGATCGTCGTTGCGGAGCCAATTACTCAATGCGCTTTTGTAGTTCTTGTACTTCTTGTTCTTCGCTTGGCAATAGTCCACTAACGTATCGAATGCCTTGCCGATGTCCTTATCTTTGAACTTAGGCGCGAGTTCCCGGACCACTCTCTCCCTTTCCTGAATGAAGTTGTTTAAGGTGTTATATATATTAGTTTCTTTATTACTATCTATATTATTATTATAGTGTAAACTTTGTTTACTATCATCGTGTAAACTTTGTTTACTATCGGTGTAAACTTTCTTTACAGTGTGTAAACTTTGTTTACTATCCTTATTTAGCTTCTCAACTGTATCATACCACAAGGTCGTGGACCGAAGATAGCTGGTGTTCTCGTCTTTCTCAATAAGGCCCTTTTCAATCAAACGATTAATAATCTTATGGACCGCGATTCGTGAAATGTTTAATGCATCTGCAAACCATTGCTTCGATGCGTAGCACCATCCTGGAATGTTACTACCGTTATAAGCACTCAGCCTATAAACCATTGAAGCTACTATGTATTCATTGGTGCTGATGTCGAGCTTCTTCTGCTCCTCGTGAAAAATTGTGGTGTATCTCATAATGTACAAATAAAAACCCCCGCGTCGATTGGACAAAACGCAGGGGTGATCATAGAAACTAAAACTAAATCTGTACGGAAGGTGTCCAATCTTCATTGCTAATATAAAAAAAATATTAATACCTCCGATAATAGTCAAATAATTTTTGCCGAAGGATATCCAACGTGTTTTCAATCCGCTCATCGAATGGCATCTGATTATTGATGGTGCGAACGTAGTGAACAACGCTGGAGTGATCGCGATTGATAAATCCTCCTATCGTGTAATAGGTGATCCCTGCATCCTCTTTGAGCAGATAACCGTAGTACATCCTCGCCATTACTTTGGGTTGCTTACGATTGGGTGATTGCGCCTCCTGAACCGTTACTCCGAAGTGATCGCAACAAACCTTGAGTACTTCGAATGGGTTTACCTTCCTGAACTCGTACCATTGCATTGGCCGATTGTACTCGACCTTGCCCTCTGGTGCAACGGGTGCTACCTTCTCTACCGAATAAGTGTAAACCGATTTCATATCGTCTGAATTAATTGGTTAATGTATTCCCGAGCGTTATTCACTCGTTGCTGAAGGTCCTCGATAACGGAATGATCGTACTCCACCTCATAAACCTTTACGCGATGCTTAGCTTCAACTTGTGAATAGTCGTAGTGAACGTGTGTTAGATCTTCGGGTGTTTCCATCAATACGTACACTAACTCGGCCTTCTTTAATCCAGTCAAGTGCATATAAACCTGAAGCTGGTAGTAGTAGTCCTTATTCGGAATCTCATCCTCAAATAAAGGGAAGGTAAAGCAGTCCCAGCTGCTCTTTATATCCACCACCTTATCGCGTGGGAATATAACATCGGGTGTACCGGTGAAGAAGTCATCCTCGTAGCTATCCTCGTTCTTAACTGCTAAATCCCAGCCGAGAACCTTCTCTGCAAAGTTGATGGAATCCTGCTCCACCTCAATTCCTTTGGTAAGGTACTTGGAAGTGATCACTTGTCGCACTCCGTATATCTGCTCCTTAGTCCACTCCTGAAGATAGGATTTCGTGGTTTCTGAAAGAACCTCCCCCTTTTTACGCGGGTTGGTCATTAACTTTCCTGCGGCTGATGCTCTAATTTTGAACTCTTTCATTTTGCTTGATTTGCTTGGATTAGTAATGCCTCACGGTCTGCACCGGTGAGCTTGAATTTACGATCTATCTGATTGATGTTTACCGTGTTATCACGGAGTGCGAGTACCGCCTTCTGCCAAGTTGGAGTACCTGGTTTCAGTTCCTCTTTACTCGGTGCGGGTTGGTTACGCTTCATTGCGCGCTCTCCATCGTCGTCGTTCTCTGCATTAAGTGATAACGCTGCGCTGATGGAATAACGCCGAGCGTAGGTAATAGCTGAACCCATCGCTTGTGGATCTTTCTCTTTTGCAGCTACTAACTCTGTACCGAGAATGGAAACGTACTGCCCTGATGAATGTACGAAGGTGGTAACGATGTGGTTCTCGTGTACGGGTTGGAATACTGCCAAGCCGTGTTCCTGAAGAACGGGTTCTACCTCGTTAAGGATTGCAGAAAGGTCTGCGTACTTGGATTTGAAGAAAGGGTTTTTACTTCCTTTGGTGATTGAACCGATGTGGCTCTTTGCTGCAACGAGTGCCTTTAGCACCTCGTCTGCATTGGGTGACTGTTGAATAAACATAATTTAATGGTTTGATTGATTAGTAAACTTGTTGTCTGCGTACTGCTGGAGTTTTGCCCAGCCGATGAATAGTGCGATAAAAAGTAGTGCGTTCATATTTTTAGAATTTACTGTGGTCGTTCATAAACTTTACTAACATCTCTGTATTGAGTGTCTTGAGCCAATCTGCGATATCCTCGTTGGCCAAGCTGCGTGCGTTAGTATCAAAATAAATTTGAGCTGCAAGACTTGCAAGCTGATTGTGGCTTACTTTCTTAGCGTAGTCGGTCCAGTCTGTTGTTTTAGTTGTCATTGTGTAGTTGATTAAATGATTAATTCTTTGACAAATATAACACTTTTCAACAAACCACAACACAAAATGCAAGTTTTTTTTACTTAAGGCATAAAAAAAGGCCCGAGAATCAACCCGAGCCATACTAATCAACTATCAAACTACTTCGTAAAGATACGGAATCTAACCCGTACTACATCAAGATCGAAACTAAAAGTAGCACCCCCAAACCAACGCCTCCGTAGATTATCGCGTTCTTGGTTGTATTCAGCCTCCGTTCCAGGATCGCTACCTCCTCCCGACAAAAGTCATACCGCTGGACCATATAACCCTTCTGCAGCTCTTGAAGCTCTATTTGCTTATTGTAGTTCCCAGCTAAATTGCGGAAGTCGATTGCTTGTGCTTTGTAGTGAAGCAATAGCTTGTCTTGGGTCTGAATGATGCTATCTGCTATTAATAGGTCTTGATACCAAGTCCACACCGCCCGGAATTGTGTACCCGTTAGCGACGTATCGGTCTGCCCATATACGGACTTGGTCAATAATGATATCAGTATTAACCATGTAATGTAAAGAATCCACACGTTGCCTTCGCGTTTTAAGGATTTCAAGTTCTGAATTAAGCGCATTGATCGTATCTTGTTTCTCGCGCAAAGATAACAAAAGTATCTCGTTGGAGTGTTTTATTTCTGTCAAAACAACGTTAAGACTATCATATTTGCGTTCTAAGCGATTATCTTCTTTCGATGGTACTCTATATCCAAAACGTATCCAAATGCCGTAAGAAGCCGTAAAAACCACTAAAGCAAGGCATATAATATCTTTGGCCGTTACTTTCACTCGAAGTAATGCGTTAATCGTGCAATCTGTCCTCTATCCCGTGAATGAATGAATCCCTCAATCGCCTTGATTGCGCTATAACCTTGTCGATGGTGCCAGCTGTCCGTACCCGATGGACTGCGTAAACTCTCCACCGTTACTCCGGTGTAGTCTTTGGCCGTCTTGTGGTGTACGTGATGAGTGTACACATATCGGAATGTCGTTTTGCTCCAGTCCTCCTTTGCTTCGTGCGCCATCAATAATGGAAGGTCGGCTTGCTTTGCTCCATCTCCGTGTGTTGTGCCGATTAAGTTGTTAAAATATCGGTAGTACTTTCTGTGGCTGATTGAGCAGTCGAACGTGATCGCATCGTTATTCCTGAACCAGGTCTGAATTACATCGGCCAAAAAGAACCCGTTCGTGTAATCGTGATTCGATGGATTGAATACAAAATGGACTGGTGCTACCGTGCAAAGGTATTCCAGGACCGCGATGTATATCTCCTTAGCGTGTAGGAAGTTGTCGTACCACATCCCATCCGTATCTTGTGGTGTGCCTGATGTCGTGGTTCTCTTCGGAGTGTCGATGTGCAGAATATCATTACCGCCCACGAATAGAATCTGATCAATGTCAAACCCTTGCGCTTTGTGTAGGATACCTGCAACGCCCTCCAGGACTCGCTGTTTTGCTATCTTCACGTTGTACTCGTCGCCCGTTTCTACCTCCCGTGCTAACTTGCCAATGTGAACGTCGGCTGGATCAATAACCAATAGGTGAGGATTCTCCGAATGTTGGTAGTTGTATTCCGGGTAAATCGGCGCGTGGTTCTCCATCTCCGCAATCAACTCATCGCGAATGTCCTCGTACTTAATCGCCTCTGGTTTAACGTGTGCGCTGATGTGCTTACCTTTGAACCAATAGTGGTTTACTTGGTCCGCATTGAATCCGTTCTGCTTTGCGAACTCATATAATCCTGAATGCTCTCGCAGTTTCTTTTTAAGGTAGAATTTCTTGCGAAGGTTGTCTTTGTTTACTCCGTATTGAGCAGATAACTCGCGGCAAAGGCCACGAAGATTCTTAGCACCATCAAGTTGATCGTAATGCTTTTCGATTATTTCGTTTGTAGTCATGGCTGCTTAGTAATACCAAGTCGCGGCTGGCTTGGTCGTGTCGATGTCTAAATGTACAAAGGTCCGCGCGATGCCTATCCGGTTAATACCGTGTCGCTTTGCTGATGCTATTATGGTATCTCTTTGTGCTCTGCTTCGTATCTTGATATCTACTGCGCAATAACACGGTTCGGTGTGTGCGCTATTCGCTACCCCTCCAACGTGCCTATTGTGCTCTAAGGTGCGAACGCCTGAATTGATTACGATCGGGAATCCTAACTCCTCGCGAATGGAATCCAGCTTGCCTACCAATACCGGACTGATTAACTCCCCGCTGGTAATGTCGTCGGGTGATGCAAACTCATCGTAGGTGAAGTAAGTCGCTGCAACTACTCCTACTCCTAAGATAAACTTCTGTGCCTTACGTGATGGCCTCATTTTATTTGGTTTGCAGCCAACGTCTGTTTGATTTCGCTAAGCTGCTCTTGAATGTGGTCTAATATCTTGAATATCTTGTCGGTCGTGTCCTCATATCGGCCTAAATCCCTGCGAAGATATTCCACGTCTTTTTTAAGGTCTGATACTTCTGACTCTGCTCTGTTTACTCGCTCAATGGCCTGCTCGATGTCCTCGTACATCTGCTCGTACTTACTCCATAATAGTTTGCCTATTATCCCGAATACGGTGCTCACTCCAATACCTACCAATGTAGCAACTAACTCAAAACTCATGTTCTTAATTTTTTACAAAAGTGTCTAAATACTCAAAGACTGCGTTCTAAATGTCCCGTAATTTGAATGTTCCGTCGTACCTCGTTGAGACTCACGGGTGTTAGCTTGTGCTTATGTCGGTTACGTGTTTTAGCGAAGGCTTCGTAACTCCAGATGTTCTGATCGCTCTTGATATCCACTACCAATGGATTCGGCCATTCGATTTCTTTGCAATAGTACCCATGCTTATTGAATCGCATCTCGCTATCGTTGTCGAGTCCTTTGTTTAGATTCTCGGTCCATACCAAACCCTCTTCTTCTAATATGTGCTCCACCATCATCGTACTGATTAATCTACCTGCTCCGACAAACTTATTTTTAAGGTGTGGTGCGTACTCAAACTCTACGCACTCATCGTTAAGTGAGTTCCAAAAGTAAAGCGTCTTGAACCCTGCTAAATGAACCCCCTCTGATACCAACTTCCCGATCGCCTTGAAGTAGTTGTCCGATAATAAATCATCCGAGCCTACCTGGATAATATAGTCCGTGTCTAAGCAAGCCTCTAACCCTGCATTCCATTTCGCCCCGAGTGGATTGTTTTCTGCTCTTATTACCTCCCATCCGTAATGGCGCATAAAGGACTCATCTTCGTCTGTTGAACAAACCGCTACCTTATTTATCTCCCACTTGTCGTAATGCTCGCAGAATAGCTTTAAGATGGCCCTGCGCCCCCAAACGGATGTGAACAGTGTGTAGGTCATGTTGTAAGGTATTGGATTTGTATTCTTATTGTACACCCGTTAGTTAATTCATCTGCCGCATTGCTGGAATCTGTTTTATATATAAATAGACTCGTAGTCGATGCGCCCATTTGAATCATTGCTATATCTGTTCCGCTCGCACTATTAGTGATTTGAGCATTACCGATATAAACTGTAAACCCTTCCGATGCATATGGTAAACCAGTTATGGCTAATGAACCAGTCGGTGAAGATACCGTGCTTATTGGAATAGTAGCTGATGCCATTACTACATTCTGAAACTTGTAATACCTCGCTTGACCTCCAGCACCAACTGTTACCGAGCCACCTCCAACGGTGATGCCTGGAGTCCAATTGTCCACCTCTACTGCATTAACTTGACTCGCTTGTTGTTGAGCCGTTAATACGATTAAATCTCCCGGACCTATATCGAAGTCGGTAGTGGCTGAACTTACGCTAATGGAAGTATCGCCCTGATCAACTCTGGCCGTCGTGGTGAATACCTGACTCTGGCCCGTACTTGCAGAAATAACCGTGATGTCATCTCCTGAACCGATAACGCCTGACTTGAAGAACCCTCCAATCGTGATACCCGTAATGGTGCTTCCCTTTGCAATCGTCTGATTCACCGAGCCCTGACTTACCGCACTTGCTAAACCTGCAATTACGCCTCCCGTTCCTGGCAAGGTCGGCTGCGTAGTTCCTGCCGTGATGCCTGATGGATTGGGTTTGCTGATATTACTGGAAGTTATTCCCGAACTCGCCCGCTCTACCAATTCCCAAACGCCCTGCCATCTGTCGTTATTGGCAATGAACTTACCTCCGCAAAATACGTAGTAATTGGAAATGATTCCGTAGCGCAAACATTCATCCGGGTTATACTCTCCGAAGATAGTCGCATATCTGCGCTCTCTTGGTACTTTCATCATCCGCAACGCCTCAACTACTGCTAAGTCGTTGAAGTCGTAGGCTGCGCTGATTACGTTAAAATTCCAACGCCCATTATCAACTGCGTACGTGGATTTGTCTGATGTTGCCCGCAATAATCCTGGCTCGAAGTTGCTCTTGAATCGTGAACCAATCAATGCGTTTTGTGGGTAGTCGTAGGTATTAACCGTGTCGCCTGATGTATTCGTTGCCGTAAATTGAATCTCAACGTCGCTTTCGTTATTTCCCCCCTGCATTCCCATGAACATAAAGTTCGTGCGACCTTGAAGCACCGTATCTCCGTTGTACGTTCCTGCATTTGGATTAAGGTCGAAGTCGATCTCATTCATACTAACCCCTATTCCAGAAGTCGCTCCAAAATTAGCATATATCTCTGGGCTAACTCCGTAGTTGATGTAGAATGTGGTGCCGGTCATATCATCCTCTGTGAATGATGGAGTGGTAATACTGAATCGGAATACCTTTCTGAACTGCTCACCGTCTAATAGCTTGCCCATCGGTACGGTTGCATAATATCTACCTCCCACCGTCGTACTCCAAGTGGCCGCGCCTTCATCATCCCATACGTCTTTCCTAAGGTAGTATGTAGTGGAGCCGTTACTGATTACCACCGCTAACGCAAGTTCTATTAATGAATTTGCATTTGCGTAGTCGCTACCCGTGTTATTCGTAATAACCAACTCCACTTCGCCATCAATGATGAACTTCTTGTTTACCCCAGCACTTGCAAACTCCAACGGTACTGCTACATACGGGAATAGTACGTTATTAGCTGAACCAAAATAGTCGGGTTGTTGGGTGAGGATATTTGCTGAATAACGATGCTCGTAGGTACGATTAACCTCGATAACTGGCTTGGCCCATTCGCGCTTACCTCCTGCCAACTCGATTACCGTGCTTTGGTTAACTACCGTGATCGCTTGACTTGTGCTTGATGCCGTATTATCTCCTGATGTATCTATTATCGTTTCCCGTCGGTTTGCCGTCGTGTAGCTTGTGGCCTGCTCGATTAGATAATAGCCGTTGGTGAGTAAGATTCGCGCATTCCAATCGTGAAGAATGCTCTTTAATACGTCGTAGCAATTCGGTGCAGCAACGTTTCCCGTATCATCATCTCTGGTCCAATAGTTTTCTACCCGGACTGCCGTGTATTCCATTGGCTCGCGGCCCGTAGTCAAGTGGCTTGAATGATACCATTGCGTTGCGAACTTCAAGTAGTCCTTATTCACCACATCCGTTCCGTTACCGCTCAACTCCATTATCTCGGCAATAATCTCTGTGAAGCGTTTTAAGCCCTTTGGTAGATCACCTGCACCATCTACGTACTCAATCTCTTTAAGTCGCCCTAAAGCATCCGTAGCTACTAAATTTATAAGGGTTGGGTAGGCATTTGGTTCTTTCACCATATCGGTTAATATCGGCCCCCACCAATACGGTACGTAACTTCCAGTTGTATCTTCTGAAACGATTAAAAAGTACCTTCCATCGTCGGCTTGTGCAATGTCGGTGATTAAGGTTTCCAATCCCGTATCGCCTGGATTGATAATCATCTCCGCACTACACTTGCTGGCCTTAATCGGTTCTAATAGGTCGTCGTTGGGACTTTCGTATTGTATGGTGAATCCGGGTGCAGCTACCTCGAAGTCTAAGATTGTTGGCGTACCGGTTTCGTCTAAGTCGTAAATCTCCACCTCCCACTCGCGGCCGAGTTCGGAAGTAAATTGCGCCCGTGCTAATACTGCACCCATTATCTCAAGTTGTTAAGGTCTTTACTGCTTTTGTCCAATACCAAGCGAAGTGCATCTCCATCGAACTCACCCGTGATATTAACGTTTACGTTTGAGCCTCCCATCATATTCATGAATGCGCCCATCTTCTCGAATGGAATGATCGCTTCCTTTCCTGATGCGTTATCTCCTACCATTGCAAGTGTTGGCCCGGTTACCATACCCCCTTGTGCGAAGGCTGGTGCGCTTGATAAAGCAGATTTCGCTTGAGCGATTCCACCCAATACCGATGTAATACCCGTTGCAATGGCTGCTAAGTTACCTGGAAACGGAATACCTGCTCCAGCTGCAACTGCTGATGCAATACCTCGTGCCGTGTTTGCTGCTATCTCAAATAAGGCCAATGCTTTGCTATCTCCAGCTAACCCTCGCATCGCTCCAATGATACTTCCAATAGCACCAATAGCAGATTCTGCTCCTATCTTAACGGACTCTTGAATGGTTTCCACAACGGTTGGTAAGGTTTCCATTGCGCGCTCTATCTCATCCATCTGATTAATAACCTCATCTGCAATAGATGGAATACTTGTAACGGGCTGTCCTGCTCCACCGCCTCCTCCAGCTGGAGTGGTTGTAGTTCCATCTACTGTTGTATCTGGAGTGCTTAGTTCTCCCGTTTTTTTCTGAAGCAAACCAAGTGCCTCTGCCGCACTCATTGCTCCGTTCTTTACCGCCTCCGCAAAAGTGCCGAACTCGTGCTCGTATTCTTTGGTTTCTACCTTCAATCCTTCTAACCCCTCACTCATTTCGGTGAATGGATTAGTGATCGGGTTTCCACCCATTAAATTGGCCAATTTGTTATAAGCCTCAATTAATACGCTGAATGGATTAAAGTCAATAATAAACTGCACCATGTCAATCAACGCATTACGCCACCATCCCATGTCGCCTAACCGCTCCTTGACTGCTTCCCAATTATCAACTAAATAAACAAAGGCCGCAGTAACTCCAGCAATCGCTACAACTACTAATCCAATAGGCCCAGTCAAGAATGCGAATGCTGATGCTAAACCTCCCAGCGCAATGCTCAACTGTCCTACCACAACAAGCATCGGACCAATGGCTGCCGCAATACCTGCTATGAGAATCAGCTTCTTCTGCGCTTCGGGTGTTAGTTGTTTGAATGATGCAGTAAGTCGCTGAACGTAAGCCGTTAAATCTCCAACTACTTGAGCAAAGTTTAAGTTCTCGGAAATACTATTACCGATCTCGGCCAATGCGATATTCATGTTATCTCTCAAAGTGCTGAATAACCCGAAGATGGTCTTGCTCTGCAACTCCATACCTCCTGCGAATTGTCCTCCCGCACTTGTAGCATCCTCGAAGGCCTTAATCAATACCGGGAAGGTAACTGCACCCTCTGATACCAATCCTTTCACCTCCGAAGTAGCAACGCCCATTGAGGAAGCTAACATATCAATAATCGGTACTCCGTTGTTGATCAACTGGAGTAGGTCCTGGCCCATTAACCGCCCTGAAGCAGCTACCTGACCAAACGCTACCGAAATACCTTGTAAATCCCCTCCTGATACCGCAGCGATATCTCCGATGTTCTTTAATGCCTTGTATGCGGAATCCGAACTCATCCCGAATCCGAGCAAGGTATTGTTGGCCTTTACCAACTCATCCAACTGGAATGGAGTACCTGCGCTGAATTTTACCAAACGCTCGAAGGCCTTTGAGCCTTCCTCTGCGCTTCCCGTTAATACGTTAAGTGATGTTCTAAGCTTCTCGAATTTACCTGCGCTCATTACCGCCGCAGTACCTAACCCTAATATCGGAGTGGTTAGTTTTAAGCTCATCTCGCGGCCTATCTTGTCCGCTCTCTTACCGAAGTCCTCTAATGATTTGGAAGCAGTTTTAATGGACTTACGGAAGCCCTCAATGTCTGCACTAATTATTGCTTGTATCGCGCCTACCTGCTCTGCCATTTTTCATCCAATTTTTACGAATTAACTCTTTTTCTTCTTCGGTAATTGTCCTTCTGTTGTCCTGGTCGATGCTTAACGGTATCAAGTCCTTTGGATTAACCTTCCGCTTACTGTTCGCGTTGATTAAGATCGCTCCAATGAACCGCGTCTGCTCCCACTCTTTATCCCTTGCTATGCGATATCCATCTAACTTCCATATCGCTTGCCTCATCGTCGCCCTCCAGAAACTTTCCTCCTCCAAGTGCAGATTCACGCACCACATTCTCCGCAGGTCTGCAAAGGTTATTTTCCTGCCTTCTGCGTCGCTTTTTTTTTGCCCTCATCCACTTCTGGCATATATTGAGCAATAACACCTGCAAAGGCCTCTATGAGCGTCGTAGCATCTTGTCCTAACATCGTGTTACGAACCCAGCGAAGATTCACCGATAATGGTTCTTCTTTGTGCTCGTGCCCGGTTTGAATAGCTACGTATATCATCTTGGCCATCGCGTCGATGCTGGATATCTTGATTGCACCATCTTCGCCTGGATTGAGTTCTGAAAGAACCTCCACCATTTTGGTCTGCACCTCGTTTACATCCTCGATGCCGAGTGCCGTAGCGAAGTCCAATGCACTTGCGTTATCCCAAAAAAGGTGAACAGTTGATCCATCCACCTTAATTGTATAAATCTTTGTGCGCATTAAACCTCCTGCCAACTGAAGCTACCCGTTGAGCGAAGTGTTACCGAGTAGGTAGTCATTTCGTTCTTAGGCGCGTCGATGCTTACCGACTCCACTAATGCCGAACCCGTGATGTAGCGATCTCCAGTCGTTGCGAATTGCCCCCACTTGTAAGTTACCTCTGTACCTGCAACAAGGTCGTCGAATGCTACCTCTCCTGATTGAGTGGTTTCGTCTACGTTGTGCAAACCTTCGATGCTGATAGTGAGTGAACGCTCTCCGCGAGTAAACTCTTTGTACGCGCTTGAATCTTTAGTAGTCTTGTCGATCATATCGGCTGCCACCTCTAAAGAAGTAGAAGTCGTTCCAACGTAGGTGTTGGAATCTGACTCAACAAGAATTACATCTCCATTAACTAATGCCATTGTCTGTTATTTTAATTTGTTGCTAATTTACTGTCTTGCCTTGTGGTCTTGTTCTAATTACTCGATAATGTCGGGATCGGGTTCTGGAAAGTATTCCGGGTGCAACTCCTTGCACTTCTCAACCCATTCTGCTATTGCGCTACTTGAGCCAAAAACGTGAACGCCCATCGGTGGGCACCAAACCAACTGATTATCCCAGCTTGCATCGGGTTCTCCATCCCATAATACGTCTATGTGATAAGTCGAAGTCATAACGGGTGGTGTTACCTCGTTTCCTTCCTCATCGTAAACTGCGGGTGTAACAACAAGGTTGCCTAAGTGTACGATTGCGTGAGAGTGATTAGGGTTGCCTTCCTCATCTACGCCTAATTGATTGATTTTTGTAGTTGCAGCACCCTTGCTGCCGAAAGAGTATTTTCTAAATGTTTTCATATTATAGGGTTGTTAAGGCGATACACTCGGCATCTGTTAATGCAGTTGGGAAATAAAGCAGTTGTTTTACTTCTCCTTCAAATAATGCCGCACCAACACCATTATCAAAACGCAATACATTTAATCCGCTTGGTGGCGTTACACTTGTATCACTTGCTATTTCAGTACCATTCAAATACATCTTTGCGTTGTTTGATGCGTAGCGTATCAAAACTTTATTATTGTCGGTTTGAGTTGCTGAAGTTGTAAAACCGCTAACTTGCGCAGAACCTCCAGATATTACATTCGTGGTGATGTTTGTACCCGATTGGTAAAAAATCTGCACTCGATTGCTGCTTGTACCATCACCAATAGTGATAACTTTTACGGAAGTCGTATCACTTAAGCCCTCAATTTCTACATAGAATGTACCCTCGCTATCATTGAAAATACTTGAGCCACTTGAAATATTAGGCACATCAGCCGACCTCGTTACACTACTCCCATAGGTAGGTATGTAGGATGTTGGGTAAGAGCCTTCTTCGAGTTGTGCGCCGAAAATTAATAAATCTCTTGCCGTAGCACCGCCAAAAGTATTTAGAACAAATGTAGAATTTATTGATGTTGCATTTGTTTCTATTCTCTGCCAATCACCATTCAAGGTGTGCATAGTATCAACACCACCAGCCGCCAATCGTATTGTTTCTCCACTTGTTCCTTTTACATATATAGTTGCGCTACAAGAAACACCAGTAGATAGTGATGATGTTATTGTTAAAACTTGATTAGAACCAGTAAATAAACATCTTGAAGCATTTTGAGAACCATCTGGGGATATTGCATAATTTGATGTAATATAGGTACTCCCAGTCCAAGTGCCAAAATACTCACTATTCGTAATCAAATTAGTCCTCTGCGGCTCTAACAAGAGTGCTGGACAACTTGCCCCTCCGCTATAATCTATTCTCGGTAAGTCCTCTAAGATACCTGCTTGTGCAGTAGTCGCTCCCGTTTCTATGTAGTCGGTTGCTACCAAGCCTGCCTCTAATTGAGCGTCTTGGATGTAGATGTATCCATTGGAACTACTTGGTAAATTTTCGCTATCACTTGGTTTAATTTGGAAATAACTTTTTGCACCCGATTGAGTTACGGATAATCTATACCATCCATTGCCTACACTTTCAATACTTGCATCTATATTGCTACCTCCTTGCGTTCCTATTGTTCCGTTAGTCAAATCAAACCAAGCGGAAAAACCCGAACCCGACATATTTACGAATCCAATATGGTCTAATGTTCCCGCTTTTGCATAAATACTTTGAGTGCCAACATACGAACCGCTAATGACTTGATAAAGTCCAGAATAAAGTTGGGTATTAACAACATTTAATTTCCAAGCATTACTTGAACCATCGTATCCCTCCTGACCACTTGTAACACTTGAGCCTTGAAATTGTACCCAAGTAGTATCAAACTGATTTGATTGCAGCAATAGATTCTCTCTACCCTTCTCAATTAACCCGTTCTCATCTACCCTCGTAGCAGCTAAATTGCTGCCTCGTGTAAAGGTGAAATCCCCAGTTCCATCGGTAGGCTTAACTGAATACAAAGTGCCATCCTTAGCACCGTCTGGAATCAATACTAAACTCGCATCATCGAATAAACTCATAATCTTTGTAGTGCTTTAATTTTACCATGTGTGCAAGTGCGGCTGCTAAACATCGTACCGCCGTCGGTCAATACCCTTTCCCGATAATTTAAGTACTCGCGATACGTTTCGGAGTTCGCCGTAGTTCCAACCCTATTGCTGATGTCTATCCTCATACCGTGCCGAAGTTCTTGTGTTGGTAAAGGTATAAATCGCTTCCAATGCAAACCGCCTCGAAGATATCCGTACCGCTATTGGTTACGTTGGGTAAACTGCCACCCTCTAAGTACATAACCCCTCCCGTTACCACGATCGAGTTTACGTCGTGATTGCCTCCGTTGGTTACGATGAAAACATAACGCTCTCCGTCTGCCGGGTTGGTCAAGGTTACATCCACGTCTCCACTTAAGGTAAAAGTGAAATGATGGCCCGTGCTTAAATCAACGCTAACCGCTCCCGTAACGCTTCCCGCTGCAACGGTTGTATTACGCATAAAATTCGAGCGCGTTATCTTCTTCGTAGTAGTACCATTCCAGATTGCTAACTCGTGCGTTTCCGATACCGTAGTGATCGCGTCTAATTGTGTTATTGTCTTGTCTGCCATTTCTTATATCTTAATTCGTGATGAAGCTGCCCATAATAGATTGCTTCCAGCCTCCCACAACAAATAATCTCCGTTCTCCTGGTATATTACCCTCAAGCTGATTAATTGGCTGAAGATAACCCCATCGTTGCCGTATTCCTCTATCTCGCGTGTATCTTCGATGTAGGTGTGCAGGTTAAGCAACCCCTCGTTTAAGTCAAACGTGGTGCTCTTGCTATCCTTTACCAATTGTAATACCTGCTGGCTGATCGCATACATCGGCAACTTACTTACTCCGCCTTTCCTCTGCTTGGTTACTACCCGAATATCCAAACGCGCTGGACCTCCGAAGTAGTCCTTTGTCAAGTCCTCGATGAACCTGAACCCCTCCAGTACGATGTAATTGGAAGGTGCGTTCTTAGGTACTCCGGTGTAAACTGGTACATCGCTCCCGTCGTAAGATAGATTCCCATCCAACAACTGAATCAATGCAGATAATATGCCGAGTGCTGGCTCTCTCATTAATAGATAGCTAATAGGTCGCCTGAATACGTCGTGCCTGAAGTCAAAACTTTCTTCACTGCAACGGGAATGTACTCGGGATCTCCAACGCCTTTGAAAGTAGCCGTAGTGTCGTCTGCCGTTACTACTGCAACGTCGCCCGTACCTCCTGATGCGCGAACGTAAAAGATACCTACTGGATCGGTTTGGAAGTCCGCTGCCGATACGTCGATTTCTTCTGCCGTTTGTCCTTGATAACGCTCAAAACCTCTTTGTCTTGCCATGATGTTTATTTTAGTGCTTGTTTTACTCTTTTTATGAACTCTTTGTAATTTTTCTCTAATGCTGGCCTCATAAATGGCCGTTGCTCCATGTTAACCGTTCCGAACTCCAAGTAAGTGGAATAATCCGCTCCGCTTATCACCTTGCCCGTAAACTGTCCTGCTACCGTTTCCCACCTTAGATTCCGCTTCAAGTTACCCGTATCCGTTGCTGGTGGATTATTGGGTGCGCTTGCCGTGTGCGTTCTCTTTGGTAAATATAACTCCCGCGTCTTACCACTTCCCTTCTTGCTGATGCTCTCTACGGCCGTTTTGTGGACCTCTATGGTCGTTTCCTTTATCACCTTATCAACCGCAGCTTGTCGTTGCTTAGAAGCGTTCTCAATGCGTGCCTGAAGCCCTCTTAATTGCGTCTTATCTATCTGTACCTTAATCACGTTTAATAAACATTATTAAGGTCCATACATTGCGCCTCTCATCCTTTACCAAGCTGTGCAACTCGTACACCTCTCCATCGTACTCTACTCGGTAGTGCATATCCAATCCCGGTACGTCGTCGTAATAGACTTCGCACTCATACGGTTGGCCGTTTACAATCTGGCTAACCTCCAATGCTTCGCTTCCCTTCATCGGCTGAACGTAGGCCCATGTGCTCACCTCTCCAGTCCATGATGCGGAATAACCCCCAAGCGCATCTTTCGTCTGCGTGGAAGTCTGAAACGTTACCCTATCATCCATCTTGCCTACACCCATATCCTCGTACGATAAGCGTTTAGCATCTTCTGTGCGTTGAAGTAACTCAACGTGCGCCCTTGATCGTTACTCGAACTTCTTACCTCCCACATCTCGGCCAATATGCTCAAGATAGCCTCCTGAACTGGTCCTGGACAACTCGCGCTGGTAGTGTAGATAAACTCGTAGGAATACGAATTGTCGGTGCTGAAGACTTGAGTAACACGAATGGTCGGCTCGGTGTTTCCTATTTTCCAATAGTTGGTGTTTAGGGTTAATGTCGTAGCCGTGCCTTCCTTATCTATTCTCTTAACGCTGGTGATCGTTGCTACCGGTACATGAATCAAGTCGAACTCGGTTGTATCTCCTGGTTCGCTTACGTACTGCGTAACGGTTTTGTCAATGAACGCCCGGTTGCAATAACGCTCGGCCCACTCCCTCGCAGAAGTTATCATCCGCGTTATCATCGTGTCCTCTTGCGTATTGCTTACCCGTAGATGTGCTTTGGCTTCCGATAACGTTATTGGCTCTGTACCAATGCTCGAAAAAGTGCTTTCTACTTTCATACTTACGAAGGTATTAATTGCTCTGTTGGTGGTGTTCTAATTGCATAAAAAAAGGGATGACCGCAGCCATCCCCCTGATTACAACTAATCAACCAATGCTTATTATGCAGACTCGATTGCAAGTTTGATGTTAGCAAACGTATCCACGAACCAAGCAGTTGGGTAGTAGATAGGGAATGCCAAACGCTCTTCAACAACAACTGTTACCAAGTTGTAAATAGCGTTGTCTTGGTCTTGGTCAAACAAGCGAACCGATACTCCTTCGCGTTGTGCGATTTGAGCAGCGTTAGTATCTCCAATGTAAAGCGTTCCAGCAGCAACTGAAGTTGACTGATAAACTGGAATACCTTGAAAGAATGCTGATCCACCTTCGTAGGTGATTTGGTCAAACAAGTACTGCCCGTTGCTACCTTTGTCGCTCAATGCGTCGTAGTAGTCGATTGGGTTAAGTACAATAGCGTTTGCGTTGTGCTTGTTTGCAGCTAATACACCGCGAGCAGCAATCATCGCATCCCACTTGTTTGAACCGTCTAATGCATACTTGTCATCGAATACTGTACCAGCGATGTCGGCATCTGTAAGTGCTCCTGCTGCAAGTCCAGTCAAGTTTGCTCCTGAACCAGTACCAGTCAAAAGTTGAGTATCTTCTACTTTCAACAACTCGATTACTCCGTAGGTTTGAAGGAATCCAGCCAATGCAGGAATGTCGTTTAACAACTCCTCGCTGATGCGCTTGTGATGAGCAATCTTGCGAGCAGGTGCTTCTTTCATTTCAAAGTCGTTGTCGCTTTGTGGCTTAACAACTCCTTCGCCTACTGGTGTTGGTGCTCCATCTACCGCAGTTTCTTGTGGGTAAGCGAAGATGCTTCCAGTCATTGGTACTACGCTGAACAACGAGCGAATGTTGAACGCCTCACGCTTAAGTGGAGTGATGGTGCTCAAACGAGTTGGCTCGATGAATGATACGTTGGTACCGTTAGTCAATGAAGCTGCTCCAGTCATTGTACCGGCAGCTTTCATGCTGATAGGTGCAGTAGTCTTAGCTTCGCGTGCTTGGAATGCTTTGAATGAAGCATCCTCCATCAAACGCTCTGCAAGGCCTTTTGAGTTTTTGAACTCGCCACCGTTCTCACGAAGTTTTTTCACGTCGGTTACCAAACGATCGTAGTCGTCTTGGCTGATACCGGCCATTGAGTTTACTTTCTCGGCAAGGTTGCTTAATGCTGACTTTGTTTCTTCTGCGATTCCCGCAGCAGATGTGGCCTCGTTATTGGCCTTTTCGATTTGCGCGTTGATTTCATTTTTGATCGCGCCCAATTGTTCTTTCAATTCCATTTTTTGAATCAATTATAGGTTATTCCATATGCTTAATAAATCCACCGGCTCGTTAGTCGCTTGAGTGGATTGCTCCGGCTCTGATACGCTAACAAGTGATTTCAATGCTTTCTCTATATCCGATACCTCGTGCTCAATTAGCTTGAAGGTTTCGTCGGTGTAATCGCCGTTGCGTAGTACGTTGTTTAGTTTGGATAACCGCCCTAACAACTCGCTGGCAAACTCTGCTTTCATTTCTGACTTCATCCCCACTACTGGAGTGTTCTCATTCGCTCCCCACGTTACGCTGGAATACTCCCACAACTTGACTTCCTTAATCAGTTGGTATTCCTTGTTCTCGGCCATCTCTGATTTGATAATCTCAAACCCGATGGAATGCTCCGTAATAACCCCGTCGCGATATAACTTAATGTAGTCGCCATCGCGAATATCTGATACCTTGCTATCTATCAGTAGTCCGTTCTCATCCTGGACCATCGTTAGTGGTGTACCAATCGGGTTGTATCTGTCGTGCTGGAATAAGTGCTTAATACGTGGTCGTGGTGATTGTGGTCCGCGTTCCTGAATGGTCTTACTGAATGCGCCCTTCTCGATAATATCACCGTCTGAATCCACGTTGCCGAATGCTGAAGCATACAAGGTAACAATACCTTTGCTCTCATCTACATCGGCCACCGGTAAAGATGTGTTCTTGTATATCATGCTACAAACTTATTTCTTCTTCTCTTTGTCTTGTTCTAAATCGGTTACTTTGGCGATTGGGTGATGTTTGTCGTAAACTATCTGGCTCACGAACTGGTAACTCACTCCGAACTTGAAAGATAACTCTGCCATCGTTTCGCGGACCTTTCCATCATTCTTGCGTAGGATTTCAAAGTAGTGCTTTCTGATTAATACTCGCTCGGGACTTTTGCGCTTAACGCATCCAAGCTGGTCTAATACGTGCATTAAGTTGAGGGTAACTCTGTCCTCGATTCCGTACTCCTTACGAACAAACTCGGCAAACGCTTTGCGTGCCCTTAGTTTACCTCGCTGAAGTTCTGCTTTATCGAAGTCATTCATATTGGTTAAGATTGGTTGTACTCTGGATTGTTGGGTGTGATGTAAACCATCGTGCATCGGCAATTAATTACCTCCGATGCTGGTGCTCCTACCATCTGCGGCTTATCCATCGGAGTTCCATTCACGTTGAAGTAGTCGTCTAATAATACTACCGTTCCGTTTACTGCTCCGTGTGATTCTCTCTCCCTTCCATCTAATGAAGTAATCCACTTCTTCTTCATCTGCAAACCCGTTGCTTTGGCTGCTTGCAAGCTGGCCTCATTGGCTGCGATGCCTACCTCTGTCCTCATTACCCGGACCGCTCTGTATCTGTTCTGCTTACCCATGTATTCGCGGGTGTAGCTTTGGATTCGCTTCCTCGCTTGGAATACCGATAACCCCTCATTCACCGCCTCTGCCGTTGCTAACCTGATGGCCCGTAGAAATAACTCTCTGCTGGTTTCGGTCATCATCGTTGCCTTCAATCCCGATTGCGTTGCAGCAAACCGAATCGCTACCCGTGCCCAGTCATCCAGTAACGCATCTGATACGGGTGGAATAGTCATTGCACCTGCTACCAATGCAACGCCCGTTTCTACCTCTTTTTTTGCCTTCTGCGCGTCTTTTGCGATTGCTTCGTATGTTCCCCTTGTGAAGGTCTTAAAAGTGTCCTCGTAGGTCTTGTAAAGGGTTTTCTCTACCTGCTCCTGCTCAATGAATGCAGTCAAGGATTCCATCTCGCTCTGCGTAGTGGCATTCCCTAACTCCCGAATCGCTCTGCTGATACCCTGCTGAAGTGCGTTGTACGTTGGTCGTGTGTACTTCCTCTCAATCCTGGCCTTCGCCCGATTCTGACTTCTGCTTGTGTTCATAATCGTCTATGTCGATGTGTTTAAGTGGATCGCCCTCAATGCTCACATCGTCGATATTTATCCTGCCTCCGTTCATGTAGTTATAGTCCATTGCCTTGTGCCCTTCGTGCATTGCATCTCCTAACTTCTCGCGGAATTCGTTTAGTGTGTATGCGCCCAACTCAACGCCTATCTTATAAATCTCTGCTAACTCTTTGCGATCGGCTTGTAGTTCTGGTACTTGGCTAAAGTCGGGTTCGATATAAACGTTTCCGTAGCTTGGTGCTAACCAACGGTTAAACTCATCGGCAAACGCCTGGACCAATGGAATAATAGCATCCGTGTACGCTACCTTCCGTGCCGTGCTCATGTTGTTGTACGTACTTGCGGAATCATCATTGAATAACTGACTCGGTACGTGGTAAACTCGGCAAAGGTCTTGTAGTGAGAATTTAAGGTCCTCGATAATCGCCATATCAACTGGACTCAATCCTAAGTTGGTGTACTTAATCCGAGCAGAAATGAACGCCATCTTTCCTTTGTTGTCCGCTCCGTTGTATTTCTTATCCCAACCCCGCGCCAATGCTTGAGCCTGCTCCTCTGTAAAATAAGCCTCGCTCATTGGATCGCCATCTGAACTAATGATACCGATTGCTCCGTTGTTTTGGAATGCTTTCTGACTTGCTATCTGCGCATCGTTTGATTTGCTGATAGTTCTTGCGGCCGCTCGTAGTGGACTCATCCCGTATAACTCCTCTCCGTAGTCGAAGTCAAAGTTTGGGAATTTGTCGTGTAGTACATCGGAATAAGGAAAGCGAATTACCTGGTCGCCTATGTTGAGTTTGTACTCGCTTACCGGGTTCATCCATCCATCGCTTACAATCTCGGTGTAGTGCGCTGGCATGATAAACATCTCCAACGCCTGGCCTTGATTCCTTCCGCTTTCAATTCGTGGTGAGTAAATGTAAGTATTTCCCGTGATAAGTTTGAATCCGTAATACTGCTGAAAGAACTCGCTTCGCGCCTGAAGTTGATTCGGAATGTCAAGTAGATTGTATAACGGGTGGTCTGCCAATACGTTACCCTCAAAGTCCTTTACAACAAACTTGGTAAGTGCGGCCTTCTGTGATATCCAACTGACTATGGAATAGACCAAGCTATTAACGTTGTAGGCTTGTGTAATGTAGCTTCTGCTGGCATCGTCGATGCTTAGTGGAGTGTTCATTCCAATATAGGAATAAAGCGCTCTTAGAAGTCGGTTATTTGCGTCTGCCTCGTACTGCTTTCCGAATAGCTTACCTATGCGTTCTCTGAATGTCATATTATTACGAATCCTTTCTTTTGTTGTCTGCTCTGTAACGCCATCACCATTACATCCACTTGATCGTCGTGCTTTGCGTAAGGGAATTGTGTTACCTCATCTAAAAACCTCCTATTCCAGCTTCCAGCGATTAATTTAACCCTTCCAGCCTCCACCATTGCACTCACCGCGTTCGCTCTTGTTACCTTGTCCGTATCCGGTGCTTTGTCCTCTAATACGTTTAACCCCGTCGTGCTTTTGATTTGCTGAACGATGCTCTTACCGCTGGCCTTTGGCTCAATGTATATTCTCGAAGCTGACGTGTAGCCGTTGTGCATTACGAAGGTCTTGATGTATTCGCAAAGTTGCGGAAACTCGAGCCATACTTGTTCTACTTCCCTAAAATAAAAGAAGCTGCCGTCTGTCGCATACGCTAATAATGCTGATGGATCGTTGGCCTTGTTGCTCGTGTAGGCCGTATCAAGTCGGTAGTTCCATACTAACCCTTCCGGTACTTCGTTTACGATGTCAAACCATTTCGCCTTGAAGATATTACCCTCCGGTGGTGCGGGTTGCTGAAGTATCTGCCCTGCATAACCTGCGCTTCCTAAACTTACTCGGTATTCGTGCAGAATCTTATCGTTGAATCGCTCTGGCCAAAATAGGCCATTTTTATAATATTGTGATAATTTCGTCGGCTTAAGACTTTTTGTGGCCTCTCCTGGTATGCAGATGTGCCGATAACCTCCTTTGTTGAGCAGATATCCTGATAGGTCGTCTTCGTGTAGCCTCTGCATTACGATGATTCGTACTGCCGTGTGTGGGTTCTTGGTCCTCGAGTAGAAGGTTTCCGAGTACGCTCGGTTTACTCCGGTTCGTTCTACCTCGCTGAATGCCATCTTTGGGTTTAGTGGATCATCCATAATGATTACGTCTGCACCCATTCCCGTTACCGTACCCGTTACACTTGTTGCGAATCGCTTACCTCCTTTGTCGTTTTCGTAGTTGCTCTTTACGTTTTGGTCCGTTACGATTTGGAATAAGTGGCCGAAGTTCTCAATGAACCAATCGCTTTGTATCAACTGCCTGGACTTTCTCGCGTGTTCGGTGCTTAGCTGATTGCTGAAGCTGGCCGTAATGAAACTCATGTAAGGATTGATTACCCAACTCCATACCGGGTAGATGATCGTGGTAAGTAGGCTTTTGCTGGACCTGAATGGTACGTTGATAATGATATCGCTGTGTGCTGGTATTCCCTTCCATATCCTTAGCGTTTCGGTTTCCATTACCTCGCAAAGGTACTTGATGTGCCAATTATCCAAGTAGGGGGTTTGTGGCTCTAATATCTTAAAAGCCTCACGGTAGAAATTGTAGTAGTTGTAGTATTTAGGATTCTTCAGCATATCGCTTGTCCAGAATCTCCTGCACTTGGTCGTCACTCAACGTGTGCAGTTTCATATCGTGGGTGTTCTTGCTTTCGGTGTATTGCATCGCTAACTTCTTGAGTTCCTCGTCCGTAGATATTAGCTTCATCAATGCAAGTTGTAGCGTCGGGTTCTCGCTCTGATACCACTTCGATCGGAGTGAACTCTTTACCTCGATGCGGTTCTTGGTAAGTGCTTCTTTTATAGCTTCCGATTTTTCTAACTCGTGCAGGTAGAAAGTGCTGGTGCTGATTCCAATCATTGGTGGAACGTCGGTTACAAAAAATAGCCGATGCTTTTGAATTGCTTCAACTGATTTCCGTTCGAGTTCTTCTTTATTGTATGCCATTCCTTTACTCTTTTAACTTCATTTTTGACTCCAACGTAAACGGGTAATCTTCCGGGTACGTGTCCCACGCGATATTGCTTCTTTTCTTTGTCTTGATTAACATCGGTGATAAATATTTTCTCGTTATCTCGTGGTGCAATCTACCTCCGTTCTTTACTTGCCTTGTTGCTCTTATGGCACTTGGAAATTGTATAGGACAAACGAGCGCCTTGTTTAATAGTTTAACCTCGTTATATAAATCGGTTAAGCCTCCTTTTGCAGTTGCGCTTGTCGTTTGCTTCAATACCAACCCATCGCCCAAACTTCCCGTAAACAACCCCTCATTCATAACGTTGACAAACTGACTCGTATCGTCATCCGGCGCCCCTCTCTCGCCCATGTAAAGAAATCGCCTATCAATAAACGTTGTGTTCATTACCTTATGCCGTAACAATTTGTCATTGTGACCTCCAATAAAATCGCCCGTTTGACTTATACCAAACAAACCAATACGTTGACGATTCATAAACTCCTTAACGCCATTAAATGTTGACTCAATGTCATAATAATTAGCGACCCGGTGATACTTACCCCTACGCTTTATCTCATACCCGTTTGTATCGTCGTCCTGCATCACAAAAAACTCAATACCCAACCTCTCCGCAACGTCATAAAACAAATTTCTCATTTGACCCGCTGATCTTCGCGATTCACTTGGTCGGTGAACGTAGTCAAACCTCCTTCGTGACTCCTCTAAACTCAACACATGCAAATTCGCACCCACCTTGTCCGTCAATTTTTTGTACTCGTCATAATCTTCCGCTTGGTCATCAATTACCACGTGCAAATTCTGCACCATCCACCCAATTTTGACAAAATATTTTAGCGTTTTGCAATTGTCCGCTCTCTTGTATGACGGAATAAAAATATCAATCATTGCTCCAATCTTCAATATATTCGTGTGCCCTTAAAATGTCATCATCGATAAAACCCTGCAACCCACTATCGCTTAAAACCAACCGCAACCGCTCCATTACTTTTTGCTCCTCATCATCGGCATTAAAAAAGTAATAATTCGCCACCTGCTCAAAATTGATTCTGATAAACCGGTACGCAAACCACTTTAAAACCTCCTTTTGCTCGTCGCTCAACGGACTTTCTTCTATCGCCTTAACCTTTGCATGAAACTTGGTAAAATCAACGCATTCCGATAACGTAACGTTTGGCTCTTCTTTCGGTTGATAATAAACGTCCTGAAATTCGAGTTTACTCAATTTTTCCGTTTCCGTTTCCGTTTCCACCGGAACGTCCAATCCCCATTCATCGAGTAAATCCGTATCCCATTCACTGGCTAATAACTCCCAATCCCATTCGCCTCCTGATACGTTATCCTTTATGATGAACTCGCGTTGCTGCTCTTCGGTTAAGTTGTCCGCGTGAATGATCGGTACTTCTTTGAGCCCAGCCTCCTTGCAGGCCTTTAGTCGCATATTACCTCCCAGTACGATCATATCCTGATTCACCACTATTGGCCGTATCTCCAGCATCTCTGGAAAGTCCTTGATGCTCTGTACCAACTTTCTGAACTTGTCATCCTTGATTACTCGCGGGTTGTTCGGGTTGGCCTTTACCGTGCTGATGCTTACCTTTTCAATCTTCATAACTATCTCTGATATCTTTTAATGCTTGTAATTCGGCCTCCTTATCGAAGTCGTGCTCTGCATTCCTTATCCTGATGTAAACATCTCCTCCGTTGCCTATGGTTAAGGTGAGGGTGAAGTCCTTCCATCGGTAAATGCACTTGTCGTCTGCGATGGTTAATTTGCGGCCGGTTACCTTCATAACAACTGCTTTAATTTCTCAAGATACACAACAAAGTCCATCGCCTCTTCTTGAGCGTGTTGCACCCATTCTTTCACGCTTAGGTCGTTTCGCTCCATTGTGGTTCCGTACTTCCTTTGGCCTCTATCGCTGCGCTCCTGGAATTGGTCTTTAATGCTTTGGATTATTTGGTCATTCATCGATGCTCGATAGTTTACGTTCGCACCATCTTAGCATTGGATCGCCTCCCCAAGCTGCATACATTACTGAACCGCATACCTCTTTACCATCTTCGTCGGTAAGGCTTCCCGTATCGTAAACCGATGCTCTGCTCAAAAAGGAATAGGTCCTCTTAATGGTTCGGACTGATAATGGTTCACGGTTTGCCAACTGCCGTGCTCGTGCCCATCCAACCGCAGTTCCGCAGTTGCTTCCGTTCTTCTCTCGGTGCTTGATGGCCTTCTTTGCTTCGTCTGATGCGCTTTTAGGATAGTCCGCGTAGGTTTCCTCTTTCTCCGTAATTTCTTTCCATTGAGCGTAGCAAACCGCTAACCGTTTGGTTCCTATTGGATATTCCTCCTCCATCAATGGTTCGGTGTAGCATCGAATGATGAAGTCGTATTCGCTTTCTTCTGGTCCGGGTTTAGGAATTGGCATCTTCGTTGTTTTTTATGTTGTAGTATAAACCCAACCCTGCGATTACTGCTACCACGATTGAGCAGATTTGCGCTAAGGTGAGTAAAGTGGCCGTTAAAAACCCAACTCCGTTATCGGTTACTACCCATATCAATAGGAATAAACCTACTCCAAACATACTAAGGAATGCAAGGAATATACGTACTAACTTCTCGGTGTGATCGTCTTGTTCTTCGTATTTCATAATCTAAATTTAGTGAATTGTTTTAATATATTAGTCAAATATCGGACTTTTTTTGCATTGCGTTACCCAGCCTTCGGTACTTGGCTTTCATCTCTTTGAGTTCATCGATGGAATACTTCTTTATTTTCCCTCTCCTGGACTTTAACTGCTCGAACTTCTTATCCCCTATGCGAAGTGGTAAACGCTCTGTGTACTCGATTAAATTGCCGTGTAGGTGCTGATTGCAAGCCACGCATTGTCCGTGTACGTTATCCGCATCGAATCTTAACTCTGGAGTGCTACCTACTGAATAATAATGCCCTGCATCGTATTTGCCCACTAATGGCTTGCCACAACTGATGCAAGGCTTATTCTTATCGCGTAGCCTGATGTAACGATTGAACTGCGTTTGTACCTCCTTCAGCCAATCGGACTGCGTTTTAAGTGCATCTCTGCGTTCCTTCTTCTCCTTATTCCACCGCTTCTTCTCTTGTTGCTTAGTGTAGGCCATCGCGCAGATCGGACTGCATACCATTTGCGTTGTGGTGTACTTCGGAGTGAAGGTGTTCTTGCAGATCTTACACTTCTTTGGCTTCATATTGGTTTATTGCTTTGAATATCTGTAACGCTACTTGTGGTACTATTGCGTTTCCTCCTGCTTGAAGTCTTTGTCTTTTGAACTCCACCCTGGAGGAAAGCCCATCAACCAATCTATCCAATCTGGGTTCGGTGTCCCACCAAGTTGATCTGGCAAGGTTGGTGTTAAATCCCCTTTCGATCGCTCTCGCCATTTTTTTGAGCTCATCCCTTTCCAATCCCTGCTCGTTGGTGTGCGATACAATAATTGTTCTGGTCCTTCTGTGAGGCGCTCCAATTCTGGAAGCTGGTACATTGAACCACAATGAATCATACCCGATTTTGGTAAGTCCTGCAAGGACTGTTGATAATCCTCGAACATTGAGATTTGTACTGTTTTCCACGACAACCCATCTTGGTCTAAGAAGGCATAACACCCTTTCGAACTCGTACCACAATCCTGATTCAGTTCCATCTTGTATTCCTTTTGGTTTTTCTATTGCGTTCTTTGCATTCGTTATATCTACACACGGGAATCCGCCCGTAATAATATCTACCTCGCCAATTTCATCATCCCATTGGCTGCAATCTATGCATTCACAATCGGCAAAGTCCTGGTTATGTCGATCGCACCACAATACCTCTCTATCGCCGTAGATGTCATCGTATTCATCGCTAAAACGATAAATATCTTTTACATCATTTATAGAAATCGCTTTTGGAAATCTTTTTTTCAAAACTTCCCTTTGGTATTCTTCCTTTTCACAATGGAATATGTTTTCCCACCCCATCCATTCTGCTGCAAGGTCGAACCCTCCGATTCCTGAAAATAAGCTCCCGTGCCTCATAACACTTCTACCATCTTGAGGAATCCGTTATCAACTGGTACTATCTTTGTTTCTCTCAATCGCTTGGCCAATTGTTGGTAGTTGTATTCGCTCGTTTCCGCCATCGCGCTCTTTACGGTCTTGTAAACCTTGATGTTGTTCACGCTCTCAAAATAAACTACTACCGGCCTCTCTTTATATTTCATCTGTTGTAAGTTAATTATAATTCCTCTGCTATTTTCTGAAGTGCTTTCCTGATCGTATCGCTCATGGTTTTTGCATTTAGCTTCTCTTGAGCCCTTTCAATGTTTTTAATATCTGAATCATTGGCTCGGAATCGCAATGTAGTATCTAACCTTCTTTTCATCGAATGTAAGTGTTTCTGTTTTTAGTCTGTTCTAATTAAAATGGGAATGAATCGTCGATATCTTCTTGAGCGTGTGCAGCTACCTTCGCTTGGCTCTGAACCACTCGCTTAACATCTCGTGCGATGATGTTGGTGTACCTGGTACCGTCTTTCTCGGAGTAACTCAACTCGCCTTCAATATACACCATATCGCCCTTCGCGAATCCTGATGCTTTCTTAGCAGCGTAGCCGAAGGTGGTGATGTTATGCCATTGGGTGTCCTCTTTCCAGTTCCCTTCTTTGTCTTTGTAGTTTCGGGTGGTGGCAAGTGAGAACGTTGCCATTGTGATTTCACCGTTGCGTTCGGTGGTTCTTGGTTCTTGGCCGATGCGACCTAAAATAATGCTCTTGTTGATCATTGTGTTTAATTAAAGGGTTAAATTGTTATTCGTTGTGATGTGCAGAAAGTGCACTAACCACTATTTTCGCTTTTAATGGTGTGTAGTTCCATCACTCTTTGGTGTTAAAGGTTTCGTTGTATAAGGAGTTGTGCATAATACTACATCAGTCTTTCATTAGCGATATCGCAGTATTCTTTACTTATCTCACTTCCTATAAAATTTCTATTGTTAGCCTTAGCCATTTTCGCAGTAGTTCCACTTCCCATAAAGCAATCATAAACTAAATCGCCTTCATTGCTCCAACTTATGATATGGTCATTTGCTAATTGTTCGGGAAATATCGCACTATGTCCATAAGCTATTTTGTCAGTAGTAGATTTCATATAACCTACTTTGTAAGTCCATATATTAGTCCTTCTTCCGTACTCATTTATTACAACATCTTTTCTTTTGCTTGTAGTTCCATCTGCGTTCCTTACTGTTTTACTACTTGTTTTTTTACCCGCTTGTTTATTTTTTCTGTCGCAAATTAGGTTATACGCTTTAGGTTTACCATTGCTAAATACAAACATATACTCCATACAGCTCCAGTATCTATTTGGAGAGGGTTTTTGAAATGAATCTTTATAGTATATCATAGTATCGTGAAGATTAAACCCACACTCTTTAAAATATAGGGCTTGTCTAAAACTTGTGCCAGTCTCGCTGCCTTTTATAGTAGCATCACCCACTACCCATACCACAACTCCACCTTCTTTAGTTACTCGGTAGAGTTCTTTGGCTATACTTTCAAAATCAAAACTATACCCATTGTACGTTCTCAAATTATCATAAGGTGGTGATGTTACAACTAAATCAACAAAGTTATCAGGCATTTTAGCCATTGTGTCAAGGCAACTTTCGTTATATATTTTATTTAGTTCCATCAATCTTTTGTGTTATAAATTGTCAAGGCATACCCTGACGTTACTGCAATTATTGTAAGGTTATATCCTTACTCTATACTTTCCACTTGGTTTGGATCGGGAATCGCGATATTGAATACCTCCGATGCAAACATCTGCGCCTCGTTTACCAACTCCATAAATTCCGAAGTGCTCAAGTCCGAAGTTCCCCTCTTCTCCTGGAATACCTCACCCTCCAAAACGCTCTCCTGCAAGATTACCGAATATCCATATTTTTGGATAATTAGATCGGTGATTAGCTGATGCGTTTGTTCTTTGTTTCGCGCCATTCCAGCCTCTCTGAAGCAGTCTTGGAAGATTGGTACTATAACTCCCCACCAATAGGCATTCTGCTCGTTAGATCGCTTCTTACGCCATCTCTCGATGGTGATGCTTACCTCTCGGCCTTCGTGTTGTCTTAATGCTGCCTCGAGTAGCGGCCTATTCTTGCGAACCTGACCGCCCTCGATTGAGCACTTTATCTCTATCTTTCTCACAATCCCCCGTGAATGTATTCAAAGCTATCGTCGTAGGGTGAACCGTTCTTCATGTAACGGTCTGATGCGATATCTAAGATGTCCTGCACCTCGTCGCTGATATTTACCTTGTAAACTAACCCGGTGTTGTCGTTCTCGATGTACGCGTAGTGGTTAAGGTTATCCAAGTGAATCTCCTTTGTCTTGTGGTTATTGCGATCGTCTTGGAAAACTTTGTAAGATACCTCTGCAAAGTACATTATCTCATCACGGTACTTTACATCCACCTCCAAACGTTCGTGGTCTGTATCGCAATCTTGATACGTGTCGAATGCGTAGCTGAAGTTCTCCTCTAAGTTGTTGAGGAATATCTGAATGTAGTCCTTGTGGCCGAAGATATCAATCGCGGCTCTCCATTGGTCTAAGCTAATTTCTATATCTGCAACTCTCATAACTCGATTTCTTCATTCATTATTGAATAGTACAATTCGCTGGTAGTGTCAATGTCGAAGTATTGGTCTCCGATGTTAATCCGGGTGGTGCAGCTTTTAATCTCTACCTCAACCATTCCGATATCGTGGTCCTTTCTCCATTTCCACTTGGCTCGGGTTTCCAGAACTAACTTACCGTCGATGTTGGCCCGAATGTAGGTTTCATCCTGCTGGTAGTGGTTTACGATGTGATTGGTT
>Ga0208898_1000474_pt1 | contig 31114 bp, 43 predicted proteins | sample VirMetDEL_Mar_4_FD_184513 | JGI IMG/M metagenome (GOLD analysis project Ga0208898, IMG submission 184513) | Aqueous microbial communities from the Delaware River and Bay under freshwater to marine salinity gradient to study organic matter... | ecosystem: Environmental > Aquatic > Marine >...
CCTGCCTTCTATGGGTGGGGTGGGGGCGGACTGCCTTTGTCATTCATCGCAATCAAACCGGGTATTGGTTTTACCATTTTTCTTTTCATACAATTTAATACCCTGTTTCCATAGACTGCCTCCATTTTTCTCGTGCCAATTATCTCTAATTTCTAAACGATAGTCATACCCCGAAGTATTCAACAATATTGCACCTTGTACTTCCCTATTACTTTTTCCTGTGACACGTTGCATTTCTTTTACATTACAAAATCTACCTTCAGGTGTAATGTAATACCATAATTGCACGGGTGTTGGTCCAACATCCTTGTAATAAAATGCATCAGGATTTCTTTCACGTTTATCGCCCATAGCAGGGTTGCTTATACCATATGCCTTTGCCGCTTCTGACAGACCTGCGTATTCTACACCTTCTGCAACAAAAGGTCTGCTTACTTCAGGACGTTTTATACCACGTTTGCTTTCAGCGTGAGCACGGACGTTTGCTAACCACTTGGGATTATTTTTATTACGCTTACCAAGTTTTTTATAAAACCCTGCACGTTTGCGTTTTTCTAACATTTTTTGGTTTGCTTGTTTGGTTTGGGGTAATGTATTGATATACTTGCCCGCCGTCACTTTGTTCCAATTCTTTGAGTGCAGTTCTTCGTCACTTATGCCAGGCAGTTCAATATTGCCCCATTCATCGGGGTTGTAATCTTCTCTTACCGTTTCCGCCACTACCGCGGACGCTTCGCGTTTCTTCTTCATTTAATCAACCCCTGAAGCATAACCCTTTTTTGGGTGCCCTTGTAATAGTATATGGTGTCAGCAATCTTGATGGCCACCCTTGGTGTGATATCCGTAAAATTCATATAGTTGTCGTCGATGAAGTCCACGGTTTCGTCACAAACACATTGTGGATAACCGTTGATTTTTTTGCCCTTGTGCTCGTATTTGTGAACCTTACAATTAGCACCCAGCATATCCTTCTGTTCAATAAGATGCTTGGTGTATAGATACTTCTGTTCGTGTGTAAAGATACATTCTACATCATTAAAACGAGTTTTAAATGCTTGACTCCACTGACGCATTCTTTCGGCGATAATTGCGTGTGTGTAATTGGTAATAAGAATAACATTACCATTGAAACCAAAATCAAAAGGCACATTGTGTTCTTCCATCAGTGCATTCTTCTTTGCGGTGCTCCATGCAACCTTACGATCCTTGCCTTCTTCAACCGCACCCAATATTAGGGGAACGATTTTGTTTTTTTCTGGATGTCCAATAACGTCCACATCATCAAATACCAATATTCTATGGGGATCTCTGTTTAGATATAGTTTAACATATAAACTTGCGGCGGTGATTGTGCCACCCTTGATGTATTCCACATCCTTTTGCACACCAGCATCTCTTAATGCCTGTTTAACAAAGTGACTTTTACCTACACCTGCATCACCAAGAACAAGTAAACCGTTCATAGCACTACCGGGATTGTTTGCGAATGTTGTTGTTTGCCAATATACCCTGTTGAAGGATTCAATCACGGGTTTGATTACTGGACTTATGCGTTGTTGTTTTGCCATTTTTAACTCCTTAAAGTTAGATTGTTTTATTTTATGAATACCTTAATATTCATATTACTATAATAACACATTATAAACATAATGCAACACCTAATTTTGCCAAAATAATAATTAAACTTGCTATAAACATAAACAATGTTTGGCGTTTTCTAGGGTGTGGGCAGTTTTGTCTGCCATGCCCGGGGCAGTTTTGGAATCTGTCAGATTGGTATAGTAAAGGAGCGATTCCAAAAAACCTTTTTAACCCTATGGTAACTTGTGATAGGTGTAGATGTTGCCATTTGCTGTGTAATAGTCTGGTAGCATACGTGAACCCAAACTTTCACCCGTGTACATGGTTGAACAACCCTGTAGAGTTGCTATTACCAAGAGCAACTGAATCTTTTTCATCATGCTGTCTCCTGTTCACTTACCATTAGATGAACATCCAATTTAAAATTGTTCTTGATCCCTAGTTCTTCTAACCAAACGTTAATTAGATCCTGTTGCTGTTTGATAGCATCTTCTTTTGCCTTAAAAAACTTTTCATCTTGCGGTGTTTTACTATTGAATTGCTGTTTGAATTCAAATAGTTCATCTCTCTGTTTGCGAATGTGTTCGTTCAAATCCAGTGTTTTATAACCTTCAATGTTTTTCAGTGTTGTGTATTTGTTGTTTGCCATTCTGTTACTCCTTTATGTTTACTATACTAATAGTATAGCATCATTAGGAATTTTGTCAACCTTGAATATCATCCAAAATGGTCAGGTGCATTGTCGTGCTTCTTTGTATGTTAATCGCGTCATGGTGCTCTGTGGTCTCAATATGAATTCATTGGTCTTTTCGTCCCAATCATGCAGATACCAACCCTCCTTTAACCAACGTGGGTAGTCGTATTCCGTTTCACGCCTTTCTTGCATTTTCACCCAATTCCGGTACTCGTGCATCTTGTGGTGCGTGTATGAAAAACTCAGTATTTTCATTCTGTTTGAACACGCTTCTCCAATGTGGTATCCAATGTAGGTTTAGATTTGGACGACTGGGCCTTGGAATTATACAATCAACCTGACTGCCATAGTCATCGGCCCATATTGAATCAAATCCCCACATATGAATTTCTTCTGTCATTGGAGCATGATGAAGAACCGCATGATGTCCAGCACTGAAACGATGTACCTTGTTGAATTCCGCAAACCAATGCCCTTCTCTGTTTCGCTTTACTGCATGATCTTTGACCTGTTGTGTGCATAGCACGGGTTTGGCAGGATTCCATCCATTATCACGCATCCAATTGACCACAATTAGGTCTATGATTGCCAGTGCATTGTAGGGTATGCTGTGCTGTGGTATGTTGCAGGCGATTCTGTATTCGCCGTCCGCATCAAACAAGCGGTTTGAAGCACCATTGCCTATCACGTGAATTCTAGGACGTTTTAGGCCATCGGCAAATGCTGTAAAACGTAAGTCGTCCATCAACCCCTCCAAATACGCAGGTCTTTGTATTCCTGCGAATGTCCCATAAACAACAGCACGACATATAGTATGGGCCAACCCCATCCTGTGATTGATCCTGTTAGGTGCAGTATCATTAGGGTCAATCCCACAAGCGTTGTTGTTGGTGCTAGATATCTATCACTTCTTTCCGGCAGTTTCATTTTTCATTTCCTCCATTAGGGTTTGTAGTTTTGCGATTTCAAATTTTAGATCATTTAGGGTATTGCTTTGATTGTTAAATGCTTTTACCATCTCCTGTTGATTTTTCAGTAGATTGGCAATGTGTATATCCGCCGCCTTGGCAAATCTTTCCAGTTCTATTATTCTTTCATAGGGATTGAAATTATCATCAAACATTATATTATCCTATTCTTGTAATTAACCTGACTTGGTGGCAATGAACACGCATGATCTTCATCCCAACCCCTTTCTATTCTTGAATACAGGGTGTGTCGTGATATGCCATTTGCCTTTGCACGCCTTAGTAGATCCGCCGCTTTGGTTTTGTTCCAGCGTTTTCCTTTCATGCGATTTTTTGTGGGTTGCCATTGGCAATTTGCTCGTGTGTAATCTCCAAATGCATCATTTCTTATTATTTCCATGCCTGGATCTTCCATAGGACCCATGTCATCTAAAAAATTAAGGAATCCTGCTGATCCCACGGTATAGTAGTCCCAGTTTTCGTCCACGGCAACATCAACATATCCGTGTTGTGGCAGTTTACATCTTCTGCACATACGATACCAAACCCTCCAGGTTCTCAAATATTCTTTTCTTAAAAATGTATAATCACTTAACATTGTTTTCTCCTTTTTTGTAATACCAAATACCATTTGGTAAAAGTTGTGGATCAGCACAATGTTCTTGGACAGCAAGTTTTACCGACTGCCAATCCCAGTCATGTCCCATAACATAACCACCTTGTACAAGTTTGGGTGTATATGCTTCAATGTCTTTAAGAACACCCTCAGTTGAATGGTCACCATCTATAAACACAAAATCCAATGATTGATCTTGTATTTGTTCTGCTACCTGCCAACTGACACCTTGTAGTATTTTGTATTTTTTGTATTTTTGTATTCTTTCTATTGCGATCTGTTTGTTTTTGTTGTGATCCCAATGGTTCTTGTCATATCCTGGTGAAGGTTGCCACAAGTCAACGAGATATAAAAAGCACGTGGTGTTTGCCAGTATGTGACTGCTGGTCGCACCCTGCCATACACCTATTTCCGCACCACAGGTTAAACCTTGTTGGTTTATAAAGTCTGCAAGTGTGTGTTTTCTATTTGCCATTATATCGTTCCAATGTTTCCGGTGGACAATAAAATGCGTGTTTTTGTGGATCATAGTCCGATTTAGGATAGTGATGCACACATTCATAAAACTTTTTCTTCATGTGCATACGCCTTGGTATGATTATGCTGTTGTGTGGACCCCATGCTTCGGTGGCATCAACCCTAACCATGCAGTATTGATGTGGTTCACGTCCTATGTGTTCTTTGACCCTGCTGTCTTCCCATATTTGATACCATGTTTCAGGCGTAAACGCCCATTCTTCCCTGCGAAACTTTGCCTGTGCAATGCATCTTGCATATCTTCTGTTCCAAGGATTGGGTAATTTATATTTTTTATCTGCTGTCATCTTAAATGCTCCGCTTGTGGGTGAACCTGTATCCACTCATTGTTCATAAGTTCTTGTCTATGATAGGTATAAGCACATATTTTGGTCACCCAATTGTTGATTTGATCTTTTGTGTAGTAGTTTAGGTTGCCTGTTTTACAAAAATCCTGCCAAGGAGTAGCAACCTCCCATGCTCCATTCCATTCACTGGTAAGAACAACGGGTATTCCGCATATTACACCTTCGCTTGCCGTGGCACTATGGTTGGTAATCAATAGATCACAACCGCTTTTTTTTATTTGATCCGCAACCTGATTGACTTTTCTTGCATTGATGCCAATCTTTTCGCGTATTTCATAGGTATAACCTTGCCTTTTCAGTTCTTTGCATACACGATTGATCCAACCTTGTCGTGTATCATTGTAAAATTCTTTGTGATTGCGTTCGCTTGAAGCACAAACCAATGCGTGTTTCTTTTTTATTTGTCGTGTGTCCACGCAACCGCCCCAAATATCACTGATATCCTTAAATTCGCCACCACTTTGTTCATGCAAACGTCTATTGATTCTATCTCTGTGTGATTGATCCGCTGTTGTGCCCTTGGGCATACTCCAACCCATGTACGTTAGGCGACTCCACCATTTTTGACCTTCGGGATTTGCAACATTTACATATCTTAGGTGTGGCATCATACTATTATCCCACCACCACCATTTAAAACCATTTGGTTCACTGCCTGGAGTGAACATTGTGTGTGGTTCACATCCAACAAGCAAATAATCTAGACCTGTTTGTCTATATTCTTGCCTTACAATATCGGGATGCAGAGGTGAAACATCATTACCCTGCCTATCCGTCCTTGCGGTATCCATATCAGGATATATTCTATAGTAACCCCATCCCATACCTTTTAAACTTTCCTTTGGTTTTTCATTGATTATCAAAATTTAACTCCGCCGACGTCAAACAAACTTTGTTTAAACTTGATTCTGCTAAAACTATTATCAACATAAGGCAAAAGTGTAAATGCCCATTCAAGATCTTGTATTTGTTTTTTGCTTAAACGGCAAACACCATATTTTTTTGTGTTTTCAATATAGTTTGCAAGTATGCCAGCAAGTATTGAAAATAAACTATTAGGACCATTCTTGCCTTTTGAAAACATCTTTGGTTGTCTAGCAGTCACGTCCGTCCATAAATCATTTTTCTTTTGATTAAGTGTTGAAAAAACACCCATGCTACGAATTATTTCATTGTACAGCATTGCTGTATCTTCTTCACGTATATCACATAGTGGATTTTTTGGATCTGCTCCAACATTTGTTTCTGTATAACATATTTCAATTGTGTTCATTGTATTCTCCTTCTTTTACGATAGTATTTAGTATTATACGGTATTAGTTGGGGCAAATCAAGACTTTTTTATACCAAAAAGATGCCCCAAAAACATATGATCAGTGATAGTATTGGTAAATAAATGTAGGTGCAACATAAACCAGGAGATTTTTAAATGACAATTACATTAAGACAAGAAAGCACAACAGGAGCAACAACTAAAGGTAGTGCTTTAACATTTTCAGAATTGGACAACAACTTTATCGATGTTCTAAACAACAAAATTCAAGCATTACAAGTGGACGGCAATTCAGGTTCAGTAAACGTGGGCCAAGCACTATCAAACGGTGTGCTATCAATTACGGGAACAGGATCAGTCACAACAGCGGTCACAGAAGATTCAGCGGGAAATGCTGATTTGGTTATTACAGGCAGTGGACTTGTAAACGTTGTGGAAGACACAACACCACAACTGGGTGGCACCTTGGATGCTCAAGGTAACGAAATTAACAATGTTATCCTTGAAGATTACAAAGAAACAATCTACACAGGTGGTAGCACAACAGGAACAATTACTCCTGATGTTGTAAACGGCAACGTTCAATCAATTACACTAACAGGTTCAATCACATTCAACGCTTTTTCAAATCCAGAAGCAGGACAAACAATGACACTTATTGTTAAGCAACCTAGTTCAGGTGGCCCATACACACTTACTTCTACAATGAAGTTTGCGGGCGGAACTAAAACACTTTCAACTGCCGCAGATGCAATTGACATTATTAGCGTTTTATATGATGGCACAAACTATTGGGCATCATTAAGCACAAACTTTAGTTAAGGAGACTGATATGCCATTAGGAGCAAGTAGACTTAACTTTTTATCAAAGACACTAGTATCAGCACCAGCAAGAACAGCAAAAACAATTACAGCAGTCAATGATGCACAGATAGACACAGCACAATACAAGTTTGGCGGTAGTTCTTATCTAGGTGACGGAGCAAGTGATTATCTAACCGTAGATGTTGACGATTTTGGTTCAACGGTTGGTAGTTCAGGTGATTTTACCATTGAATGTTTTACGAGAACAACCAATACGGTAAACAAAGGTATATTTCATATTCACGCAGATCCAGACTACAATGCGGCAACAGGTGCCAATTCCGTAGCGGCGGCGTTTTATAGTCAAGGTGCCGCAAACTGGCAGGTATATTTTAAAGGAACATCGTCAGGTGCATTAGGTTTAAACGCATCAGCAAATAGCACAGACACATGGTATCATATTGCTGTTGTTAGATACAGCGGAACCATGTATCTTTACATAGATGGAGTTCAACAATGGAGTTCCACTGATACATATGATTATTCAAGTGCAAGATATCTGCAATTTGGTGCTTACTACACAAGTGCTTATTCATTGCCAGGATGGATTGATGAATTTCGTATTTCAACGGTAGCAAGATATACATCAGGTTTTACACCAACAACTAGTGCATTTACAAATGATAGTGATACAATATTGTTAATACACGCGGATGGTTCAGATGGTTCAACAACATTTACGGATGACAATAGTTAAGGAGATATAGAATATGCCAAACTTTCCAAGTTTAACTCCAGCAGGAACAACCAACGTAGACAATCCTAATGATTTGGTTGCCAATGCCAGAGCAGACATTAAAAACAATATGGATAATGTTAATTCTATTATCTCTACATATGACGGATACAATCTTGTTGTCACAGCACAATCACAAAACTTTACCAAGCAACAATATTTCGGAGCAAGTGCCCTAACAACAGATAGTGCCAATGCTTATGAATGGGATTTAGATAATGCACAGGTAGGAACAATTACCCTAAGTGCAAATTCAAGTCTTAATGTTCCTTCAAATCAAAATGCAGGTGGAACATATATTCTAATTGTAAAACAGAATGGTACTGGTGGTTATAGTTTAACATTTGATGGTGTGTATAAATTTGCAAATGGTATTACACCTGCTGTTTCAACGGATCCTAACGCAATAGATGTTTTTACTTTTGTTAGCGATGGATCAAATATGTTAGGTGTAGCACAACAGGACTTTGCATAATGCTTACCTATCCGTTGGCAGGAAGTGCTACCTTTGGTGCTGTTGGACAATTTAAATTAGAAACATTTAGTATTGCAAACCAAACGCCAGGGTTTTATTATCAAAATTTTACCAACCTAGGAACCACACCAGCGGTCACCGTTGATACATCAAACAATGGTTCTGGTGCACAGATATTTGAATTATCAAATACAGGCACATATAGATTAAGGGTATATTCAGGCACAGCAACAATTGATACAGGCACGGAAGAAAGAACGGTATCTTGGTTATTTCAAAAATATAATAGTGATAGTGATGCAGATTTAACCTTGGTATACCAGGATGGACCCTCTCTTATCGATAGTGCTGGTCCTATTCCACTGGATAATTTTAACATTCAATTTTATCATTCAAACACAGCAAATCAATTTGTTTTTGGTATCAGCAAAGGTGTAACAACAGCAACATTAAGCACCAGTGGGTGGTATTTGCAATTAGACTATCTATCACCAAATGATATAACCTAGAAAATAGCATAACTTAATTTAAATATTATTTTTGCTTAAATACGAATGTTAATTAACAAACACAAAACAAACCTTATAAGGAGAAAATACTATGTCAGCGGCAAGTAATTACACAGAAGACAAAACGCTGGACTTTTGGTTAAAGGCCAATAGTGCGGCAACAACAGCACCAACTACGGTGTATGTGGCATTATTCAATTCAGACGATTCAGCAGGCGGAACTGCGGACAACCTAGAAGAAGGAACAATCACAGATGAATGCACAGGCGGTGCTTATGCACGTCAATCAGTGACATTTGGAACGGTTTCAGGTGGTTCAGTATCTAATTCAGGCAACGTGACTTTTCCAGCGGCAACAGATGGCAACTGGGGAACTATTACACACGTGGCAGTAATGGATGCTTCTTCAGCAGGCGAAGTTCTGTTTTATGGTGCACTAGATACATCAAAAACAATCGACAGCGGCGATACATTCCAAATTACAACTGGTAATTTAACGGTATCATTGGCCTGATACGTCATAGGGGATTGACCCGTGGCGGATTTCAGTTATGTCACCTTTGATTATTTTGACACCACTGATTTAGGAACCAGTGGAGGTAGTCCTTCTGGCACAAGTTATGTTGCCAGAGCAGTTGATCAAGAATACGTAGAAACAGGTTATGTTGCTGACGGATACGTTGCCAGCATACTTGAAGGCATAAGTGATACACAGGGTAATTTTACCCTAACCGCCACAACAGGCGAAATACTAGAAGGCACAACTTCATTAGTATCAACGTACACGTTGACCGCTAGTGGAGGCAAGATTAAAACAGGCACGCTTACAACAAGCAGTCAATTTGTCGTAAGCGTAGCAGGTGGTATATTACACTATGGAACATCAAGTCTAGATGTTTCAGCAACACAAACAACCACAGCATCAAAAACAAACAATGCAACCGTAAGCGTTGACGCACAAGGTAGCATTGTTGCTTCGGCGGAAAGATTGCGTGGATCAAGTTCAACACTTACAGCACAGGCAACAACTACCACAACAGCACAAAAAGTAAATGGTGGTAGTGTTACTATATCAAGTGCGTTATCATTCTCACTTGAAGCAAGTCAAATCAAACGTAGTGCTACACTACAGGCAAGTTCAGGAACGCTAACAGCGGATGGTGATGCAATAAGAAGTGGTGTTGCAACACTAGGTTCAACAGCAACACAAACAGCAGATGGTGTTCAAACAAAACAAGGCATAATAACAATAACAGGTGCGGGTGCTGTTGTTGTTGCGGCAGGTAGAATACATCCAGGAGCAACATTACAAGCAAGTGCAGGCACAATGAGTGTTGATGCAGACGTCATAAGAAATGGCGTTGCAACACTTGAAATGAATGCACACGATGGAGTGACTTGGGCAAACTATGGTGCTTGGAATCATGACACACAACAGATTTGGGGACCAACACTTTACGTTTCTAATGTTGACATATTCTTAAGTGGTCAAGCAACAATTAGTGCAAGTGCTACACTTACAGCAAGTGGTGTTCAAACAAAACAGGGCATATCACTAGAAGCAAGTGCAGGAACACTAACAGCAAGTGCCGCCAAGATACATTCTACCGCGGTTGCTAATTTACAAGCATTTAACACAACGGTAATTGCTGGAACAAAAGATACAGATGCAACTGCTACACTATCAAGCGAATTCAGTTTAAGTTCAAATGCTATATTCCAAGTATCAGGTGTAGCAACACTTGATGGTGCATTAGGATTCCAAGTAGAAGCGGTCACAACAAAACGTGGTATTGTATTACAAGCAAGTTCAGGCACATTAACAGCGGACGGTGTTCAAACCAAACGTGGTACAACTGATCTATCTGCATTCAACACACAACTAACGGTTGGTAGCAGAGTAAGAACTGAAGGTGCTACATTATCAGCAAGTGCTTCGTTGACATCAAATGCAAGACAGGATCATAGACCATCACCAACACTAGCATCTCAGTTTACGGTTGATGCCAATGGTGGTATATTGTTAAGATCAACTGCATCAATGACTGCATTTAATAGTGTATTAAGTGCATTGACGATATATATTATAGATCCATTTAGGGTTTATAGTGTAGATTCAGAGTCAAGAACGCTTATAATCGAACAAGAGGAGCGAAAATTTGCGGTATTACCGGAGAATAGGTTAAATAACATTGAACAAGAAACACGAGGATTCACTCTTAAGAGTGAAACAAGAGGTTTAGTTATACAACCTCTAACTTTAGTTGAACAATTAAATCCTCTAGACAGGAGAGAAGGTTAATGGCAACACTTACAGGTTTCCAACAAGACAGGGTAGGGCATTACATAGAGAAGGATCCTTATTCAGTGCTAGATTATTCACTGGATTGGACCAACTGGATGCCCAGCGGCGATACAATTTCAAGTATTACAATCACGGCGGAAACTATTAGTGGTGACGCGGCACCTTTAACAATTGATTCATCAACAAACACAAATTACATAGCAACAGCAAATATCTCAGGCGGCACAGCAGGCAATATCTATAATGTAGAATACAAAATTGATACAACCAACGGACTAAAGGATTCAAGAAACTTTAGGATCAAAGTCGTAGAGAGACAAATATAATGGATGAAAATAACAAATCAACACCAGTAAAAAAATACAAGACAATAGACAGAGACCTAGTCTATAAACTTGCTTGTATCCAATGCACACCTGAAGAAATTGCTGAAGTGGTAGGAATAACCACTGCAACACTTAAAAGACGTTTTGGTGATTTGTTAGAAAAAGGAAAACAAGCAGGCAAAAAAAGTTTGCGTAGAGCACAATGGGACAAAGCACTTAATGGTGATACCCGTATGCAGATCTTTTTAGGCAAGCAGTATCTAGGACAAAAGGATACACCGGAAGATGGCGAAAACAAAGCACCTCTTCCATGGGAGGACTAAACTATGGCATTTGATAATCAACAGAAAACATTTACAGCACCGTACGGTATTGCTGTAAGAAAAAATTTATATGACGGTGTATCAGGAATTGATAAATTCGGATATTTGCCAACAGCAACAACAAGTTTTAAAACCATTTGGGATGGTGATAATGTTTATACCTATCCAAGTTCAGCAACAACAATGAATGTTGTTTCAAGTGCTGGTGCAACAGATGACGCTAAAGAAATTACAATTGAAGGACTAGATTCAGACTATAATGTAATTACGGAAACCGTGACGCTTGGCGGTGATAGTGCAGGCGGAACCGCTACCACTCAAGAATTTTTAAGAGTGTATCGCGCCTATGTTGCAAATGGGACAAGCGTCACAGGAAACATTACCATCCAACAGGGCGGTGTTGTGTATGCTAAAATTCAACCAGACTACCAACAAACACTTATGGCGGTTTATACCATACCAAAAGACAAGGTAGGATATCTTGTTTCAGGCAACATAAGTGTAGAAAAGAATCAACCCGTTGTTGCACAACTTATGGTAAGACGTGTTGGAGGTGTGTTAAGAACACAAGGATTGATTACATCATTTGGTGTACCATTTCAACGTAAGTGGGAATTACCACCGGTGCTACCAGAAAAAACAGATATTGAAATTAGAGCAAAAGCAGGGGCAACAACTAGTATTGCCGGTGGTTTTGAAATTGTGTTGGAGGACAAATAGTGCCATTAAGTCAACCACAAAAAGAAATTTGCCAAAGTGCTGTCCAAAATCGCTTCGTTATCAGCGTGACAGGCCGTCGTTTTGGTAAGACCCACGTGGCAATGAGAGAATTGGCAAGACACGCATCAAAACCAGATCAACAGGTTTGGTATGTTGCACCTTCATACAGAATGGCAAAGGGCATTGTTTGGGATCAACTAAAAGGCAAACTAAAAGACCTACGTTGGATTGATCAAAGCAATGAAGCAGAATTAAAATTGAGATTAAAAAATGGATCCGTTATACATCTTAAGGGTGCTGATAATCCTGATAGTCTTAGAGGCGTTGGTTTGGATTTTATTGTATTAGATGAATTTCAAGATATTGATCCTAGGGTATGGACAGAAGTTTTAAGACCTACACTATCTGACAAGGGTGGTAAGGCAATGTTTTTAGGAACACCAAGAGGCGTTGGCAGTTTTAGTCATGAAATGTTTGTTATGGCACAAAACACAGATGGTTGGGCGGCACATACATACACAACATTAGATGGCGGCAATGTTCCTGCAGATGAAGTAGAACAAGCAAAACGTGATATGGATCAAAAAACGTTTGAACAGGAATACCTAGCAACATTTAACACATATTCAGGTGTTGTATACTACAACTTTGATAGAAGTTATACAATACAGGCACACAATGCACCGGTAGATGAAATTCATGTTGGTATTGACTTTAACGTTGATCCTATGAGTTGTGCAATCAGTGTAATTGAAGGCAAAACAATTTATTTTATTGATGAGATTTGTATGCGTGGTTCTAACACAGATGAAGTTTGTGATGAACTAAAAAGACGCTATCCAAAATCAAGAATTATTATGTATCCTGATCCTGCTGGCAGACAAAGAAAAACAAGTGCTGGTGGTAGAACGGATATATCAATACTACAAAACGCAGGATTTATCGTTCAGGTAAGGAATGCACACACACCAATAAGAGATAGAGTAAACTCTGTCAATGCAAAATTAAAAAACAGCAATGGTGAACATTCACTATTTGTTGATCCAAAGTGCAGACAGATAATTACTAGTCTAGAGAGAATGGTATATAAACCAGGCACGTCAGTAATTGAAAAAGACGGAGAATTAGATCATATGGCAGACGCAGTTGGATATTTGGTAGACTTCCTATTTCCACTACGCACAGATTATGATACTAATTCAACACCACAACGTTGGGCATTTTCTGGAAATAACAATAACGCAAGGAGATACGCATAATGCCCGTAATTAGAGATAGAATACTAAAAGGCGATAGTAGACTTAATGTGGATTTAATTTTAGATGCACATGATGCCTACAAATTTTACTACAACAGATGGCAGTTCCTAGGAGATTCATACCAAGGTGGTTATGATTACTTCATGGGCAAATATCTAGAACCTTACTACTATGAAGGTAGAGAGGACTACGAAAAAAGATTAAGACAAATTGGATTAGACAATCATGTGAAATCAATCACCGACTTGTATAATTCATTTTTATTTAGAAAAGACATCAAACGTGATTATGGAAGCATAGATAACGATCCAGGTCTAACACCTTTCCTTGCAGATGCGGACCTTGATGGTAGAACTTTCCTTGCTTTCCTTAGAGACATTTCAACATACGCAATGGTATATGGCAATGTATGGTGCATTGTTGATAAACCACAAAGTCAAGCACTAACAAGAGCAGACGAACTTAACCAAGGCATTCGTCCTTATGTTTCATTGTTTACTCCAGACAACGTTTTAGATTGGGAGTATGAAAGAAAGGCGAATGGCATCTATGAACTTACATATCTTAAAGTAAAAGAAGAAGTTCTTAAGGATAAGCAGTATATTAGGGAATACACACCTGATGAAATCAATGTATATAAGATTGATAGTAGCGACAACAAGGGTGATCTAGTTGAAACTTTCCCTAACACACTGGGCAAAGTGCCTGCGGTCTGCGTGTATGCACAACGCTCAAACATCCGTGGTATTGGAATATCCGCCATTGGAGATATCGCAGACGTGCAAAAGGAAATGTATGAATTTGGTAGTGAGATTGAACAAATTATTAGATTAACAAATCACCCATCACTTGTAAAAACAGCAGACACTGAAGCAAGTGCAGGTGCAGGTTCGATCATTCAATTACCACAAAATATGGATCCAGGACTAAAACCATATCTACTACAACCAAATGGTGCTTCAATTGATGCTGTACTCAATGCAATACAAAAGAAAACAGAATCAATTGATAGAATGGCATCATTGGCAGGCATACGTTCAATTGAAAGTCGTAGACTATCAGGCGTAGCACTTACATCAGAGTTTCAAACACTGAATAGTAAATTAAGTGGTTTTGCTATGAACCTTGAACACGCTGAAGAACAAATTTGGAGACTATGGGCATCATACCAAGGTAAGAGTTGGGATGGTGAAGTAGAATATCCACGTTCATTCTCAATACAGGATAAAGCAAATGATGTTACAATGCTTAAGATGGCAAAAGAAGCAAACATTTCAGATCCTAATATCAACACAGAAATTGACAAAAGAATTTACGAAACAATCACAGAAGAATATTACGAAGATATGCAAAATTATGCCGCCCCGTTGAGCGAGGGTATGACTAATGCGGAACAGCATCCGCCATTAGGCGATGTTGACACATTGGTTGCACATATGAGAAATATGGTAGAAGAGGGATACACGGATGAACAGATCAAACAACTTCATCCAGAACTAGCGGCATTATTCAACAGAGGTGAGTAATGGGAAAATATATCCCAGAAGATAGTTGGATTATTACCAATGAAACGGAACAAGAGATACGTCGTATTCTTGGCGAATACAACGAAAACATACACAAGTATGAAACCAAAGGTTATAAGACAGCAGGTATCCGTTCGAGAAACAATCTATTAGCATTATATCCATTATTAAAACGTAGACGCAAAGAAATTCTTGACGGTTATAAAAACCGCAAGGACGAAGAGCATCCAAGTTGGGAAGGGGTAGAAGATGCCGATTAAAAAAGTAAAAGGCGGGTATAAATGGGGCAAAAGTGGTAAAGTGTATAAGACCAAAAAACAAGCACAACTACAGGCCCGCGCCATTTATGCAAGCGGTTATAAGAAGAAAAAATGACTATAACTACTAGTGCATCCATAGGTGGTGCAATTGGTGAACGCAAACTCCGCAGGGGGTTTAGTTTACAATACAAAGGAGCGAGTATTATGTATAAAAAAGGCAAGAAATCATACGGTAAGAAAGGCAAAAAGTCATCTTACGGTAAGAAAAAGAAACGATAAATATAACTTCGTATAAATAATATCATACTACGAATGAGCGTAGGGGTAGAACTCAACCAATTAGAAAGAGGACAATAATATGACGCAAGAAAATACAGCGGTTAATGTAGAAGAGACGACTGCATCTCGACCAGAGGTTAAAGAGCAGGTAGCAACGCAGGAAACTGCTAGGGAAGAAAACACACTTACTCAAGATGATGTAAATCGCATTGTTGCAGAGAGAGTGGCAAGAGAAAAAGCAAAGTTTGAAAAGAAATACTCAAACGTTGATTTGGATCTTTATAATCAATTGGTAGAAGAAAAAGAAACACTACGCCAACAAGAAATGGAAAAGCGTGGTGAGTTTGAAAAATTGTTAAAAGAGCAGGCGGAGAAATTCAATAGCAAAATTAACCAATATCAAACTGAACTTACTTCAATCAAAGTTGACGGTGCATTGTTAAATGAAGCAAGTGCCAATAAAGCGGTTAATCCACAACAGGTGGTAGCATTGCTTAAAGGCCAAGTAAGACTTAATGAAGCAGGTACGGTTGATGTTGTTGATGCAAACGGACAGGTTAGATACGATGACAATGGAAATCCATTAAAAGTATCTAGTTTGGTAAATGACTTCCTTACAGCAAACCCGCATTTCGTTCAAGCAGGACCAAGTGGTTCTGGAACTGGACAAGGTGTTGGTAAACAAACTCCTGTGGTAGACAACGATGTAAGTAAACTAAACATGGAGAATCCTGAACATCGTAAGCGTTATCATGAAATAATGCGATCAAAAGGGATTCGACTATAATTGCTATCTAAATAAGGAGACTAACAAATGGCAACAACATACACTTCAGACATTACAGGTCTGTATTCAAACATTGTTCAGTCCGCTCTTTACACATTAAACGAGCAGACTATTATTCGTCCTGTTGTAAGAAATTACGACATGACAGGAACACCTGGATTAACGGCACAAGTGCCAATTTATCCAGCACTATCAGCGGCGGCAGTTGCAGAAGGAACTGACCTTGCTAGTACTATTTCTACTTTCACTACATCATCTAAAACACTTACAGCAAGTGAAGTTGGTGTAATGGTAGAATTATCAGACCTAGCGGCAGAATCTGCAAATGAAGACGTAGCGGCGGCAGTTGGTCGTCAAATTGGTGCGGCGATGGCAGAAAAAGTTGACACAGACCTAGCAGGTTTATTCAGCGGTTTTTCTAACGTAGTTGACAAATCATCTGCGGCAGTAACCGTTCAGGATATCTTCAAAGCGGCGGCAACTTTGAAAGCAAACAAAGCAGACCAAAACGGTGCTTTCGTATGTGTTTTACACCCATACCAAGCATATGACATCAAACAGCAATTAACTAACGCTGGTGCTACTATGAACCACTCTTTAAGCGATGTGGGTAATGTTGCATTATTAAATGGTTTCATCGGTAGAATCGCTGGTGTTGATATCTTTGAATCAACGGTTGTATCAGGTGCTGACTCAGCAGGATCATACTTTGGTGCTGTAATGACTCAAGACGCACTTGGTTACATGGTTAAGCGTTCAATGAGAATTGAAACTGAAAGAAACGCTTCTAAGAGATCTTTAGAGATCGTAGGAAGCATGGCATACGCTGTATCTGAGTTATTTGACGAATACGGTGTTGCAATCAAATCTGACGCTTCAGCAGTAATCTAATTACTGAAACTGAAACTGAGACTTGAAACGTGGAAAAGGGCGGAGAAATTCGCCCTTTTCTCTTTTATAAGGTAAATAAAGTTGTTAACAAATTAGATGGTTTGGGAAGGACCCAGAGCATAAAAAAGGACAGAATCCTATGGCAACACTTGCAACTATAAGCGACATTCAGGAATATGAACCGGATATTTTAACATTTGGTATCCCTGATTTTGACGAAGAAATCACAAAAGCACAGAACGATGTATTTCGCGATCTAAGAATTAGATGGTGGCCTACTTACACGGTTGGATTATATGATGTATCACGTGTAGCAACAGGTATGGTTGAACCAGACGACGATTTATATACAGCAAGTCAACTAACCAGAGCGTGTGTTTATCAAGCACTTGGTTTCCATGTATATCCTAAACTATCAAAATTTGATGTAGAACAAGATATCTTTGAAAGAAAGATGGAGTTCTATCGTAAAGAATACGAAAGAGAATTAGATTTAATTTTAAGAGATGGTGTAGAATATGATTTGGATAGTTCCGGAAACGTTGACGACAACGAAAAAGAACCCACTCATTACCTACGCCTAAAAAGGTAGTAGGTTATGTCAAACAGAGAAGATATTGTAAAAGATATTGAAGAAGTCTTGGGGGATATGGATAATCCTAAAGCAAGACTAATCACACGTGAACCGTTTGACCTAGACAAACTGGCACTTACACAATTTCCAGCATTACTAATTACAGCAGGTAATGAAACCCGTGAAGACAATTCAATGGGCGGTAATAGACGTGGTGTACTAGAAGTAAACATTAGAGGTTTTGTGCGTTCCGATGGAAGACAAGGGTTTGTTCAAAGCGTGGATCAAAAACGCAATGAATTGATTGAACGCATTGAAGAAACGCTAAACACTAACAGAGATAGAGAACTTGGTGCAACAAGGGCGGCAACAACACACGTCACGTCAATCGAAGTAATTGATAGAACTCCGCCATTAGGTGAGTTTGTAATGATTGCGGAAGTTCAATATTCATTTACTAAAGGAGCAGTATAATGCCTAAAATGAAATATATTAAAATGATTAAAGACGGTGCTATTGAATTGATTCAAGAGGATCGTGTAGAAAGATTTCTAGAAGTAGGTTATCAGATTTTTGATCAATCTAGTTTAGAAAAAAAGTCACCAGCAAAACGTGGTAAGAAAGATAGAATTACTGCCGACGCTCAAGTGACTTCAATCAAAGAGGAAGAAGCGGAAGAAGAATGGGATCCTACATCAGGTGAAGATTGGGCAGATTCAGAAGAGTCTGTTTACGCACCTGAAGGTGAACGTTTAATTGATGCAGATTCCAATAACGCTAAAGAGGAGAACTAAAAATGGCGACATACACAGGAGAAAACGGCCAAGTAAAAATTGGTGCAGATTCAGCAGGTGCAACTACTATCGCAGAAGTTCGTTCTTGGACGGTTGAACATACTAAAGATGTTATTGAAGACACGACCATGGGCGACGCGGCAAGAACTTATAAACACGGACTACATTCTTTTACAGGATCAATGGAAGTTGTTTATGATGATAGTCATGATGCATTGGATTCATTTAATCCAGATAATGATAGTGCTTTATGGGTTGAATTTTACCCATCAGCAAGTGCCGGCAACAAGTTTGTGGGAAACATTCTTGTAACATCAGTATCTAGAACAGCATCATTTGATGACCTAGTAACTGCAACGGTAAACTTCCAGGGAACTGGAGCATTAGATATTACAACTTATAGTGCATAAGGATTTGTAATGTTAGAAATACGTGTTAAAGGCACACGTCAGGCCATGAGGCAACTTGAACGAGAAAAAGATGCACTGATGACCACCATAGCGGAAGATATTAAGTCTGTTGCTGTTCGTAAGACACCAATAGACCAGGGACAAGCAAGACGAGGTTGGCGCCTTGAAAACGCTTATAAAGAAAAGCGTATAGTCAACCGCGTGCCCTATATTGACTTGTTGGAAAAGGGCCGCTCAAAACAAGCACCTAAAGGTATACTAGGGCCTACCGTTAGGGAGATATCTAGAAGGAGATATAAAATATGAGTAATGTGTTAGAAAACGCAAGAACGCACTTTAAAGGTAAACTTTCAGGCGAATTACAGAAGATTTCTGTTCCTGAATGGAAAACAGATGTGTATTTTAAAGGTGCACATCCATTTGCTGTAGAATCAAAAATTATTGAACTACAACAAGCAGGTAAAACGGTAGAAGCATTAGTTGAAAGTGTTATTATGAAAGCATTGGATCCAGAAGGAAAACCAATGTTTAATAAATTTGACAAAAACACACTAATGAACGAAGTTGATCCTAGTGTTTTAATGAGAGTTGCCGCGGTGCTAAATTCAGCAACCTCAGATTATGAGGCCGTTGAAAAAAACTAAAAGAGGACGTTGAACTTCAACTCATTGTGCGTATAGCAAAGGAGTTGGGGAAAAGCATAGAAGAAGTATTGCAATTCACCGTCCTAGAAATAAACATTTGGGCCGCATGGTTCAAAATGGAAGCGGAGGCAATGAAAAGTGGCAGAACAAACGTTAATAATCCGCGCCGTAGATAAAGTATCTAAGACGCTTGGTAATATAGACAAGCGTTTAGGCGGATTAAACAAAAATGTAAAAAACCTTGATAGAGGTTTCGGTGGTCTTGCGACTAAGGTTGCCGCAGTTGGTGCCGCTATAGGAACGGCCTTTGGAATAAAAAAGATCCTACAAGTAAGTTCAGAAGTTGAACAATTAGGATTAAGATTTCAATTTTTATTCCGTAGTGTAGACGAGGGTAATAAGGCATTTGATGTTTTATTAGACTACGCTTCCAAAGTTCCATTTACACTTCAACAAATTCAAGCAGGTGCCGGCAACCTTGCTGTTATATCCAAAGACGCAGAAGAACTTGGTAAGAACTTAGGTATTGTAGGAAACGTGGCCGCGGTCACAGGTATTGATTTCCAAACAGCATCTGAGCAGATACAAAGATCATTCAGTGGTGGTATAGCGGCGGCGGAAATATTCCGTGAAAGAGGTGTTAGAGCACTACTTGGATTCCAAAATGGTGCAACGGTCACAGCAGAAGAAACACGTAAACGTTTTGAAGAAGTGTTTGGACCTGATGGACCATTTGGTAATGCCACACTTGTATTAGCAAATTCCTTTGATGGTATTACTTCAATGATACAAGATAAACTATTCAAGTTCCAATTGGCACTTGGTAGACAGGGTGGATTATTTGATTTTGCCAAGGCCGCACTTAAAACACTTGATACAGAACTAGAAAAATCATTTGGTAGTATTGAACAATTTGCCGCACAAGCAGGACAAAAGATTATTGAAATAACACTTTCGGCACTAAGAGGCACGGCAGATATAATTGATTTTGTTGTACCAGTGTTTGCAATGGTTGCTAAAGCAATGGGTGGACTGATTGATTTTATTGGTAGTCTACCTCAAGGAATGAGAGAATTAGGTATCATAGGATTCTTCTTGTTAGGTCGTAGAGGTAAACTACTTGTGTTATTGTTTGGTGCTGTATTTGATACTATTAGAGAAGGTCTAGGTTATCTATTACAGGGTTTTGCAAAACTTAACCAAGGACTTGTTTGGATATTAGACAAGTTAGGATTGTTAAGTGATGACAAATTAGCAAATGCTAATAAAAATATCGCCGAATTTAATGCTATGGCCGAAAGACTTAAAACACCTTTATCAGAATTAAATGCGGAAGCAGAAAAACAACCGGAGACTTGGGGTAATGTCAGAACAATCCTAGAAGAGTATCTTAGCAAACTTGAACAATCAGGGTTATCATTAAAAGCACAAGAAGAACAAATGAACAAGTTGATTACAGCAACTGGTTCTAAAAATATTGAAGAAGCAACATTTAAATCAACGGTTGATAAAACATTAGAAAGCATTGAAAAACAAAAACAAAAAATTCAAGGCATGACCGTTGATCAAGAACTTGCTGTTGAACTTGAAAAAATAAAATTTAGTGAACTTCAAAAACAAGCGGATGCACTTGTTGAACAAGGAAAATTAGCAAGAGAAGTTGCAGATGCAGAATTAAATTCTGTTAAAAATGCCATTAGAAAAAATATTGAACTTGATAGACAATTAGAAAAACAAAAAGAATTAGAAAAACTTCAAAAAGATGTAGAAAATGTTGTTGGTAGTTTAGGTCTTGCTGGTATGGAACGTTTTGATCCTGAAAAAGTAAGACAAGCAGAACAAATTAAAACAATTGAAGATGGTATCAAAGAAAAAATCCTTACAGAAGAAGAAGGTGCCAGAGCAATTGAAAAAATTAAATTAGATAGTCATAGAAGACAACTGGAAAACGAAAAGGCAAATATTCGTAAGAATATTGAATTGATTAAAAATGGTCAATTTGAAGCACTAGATTTCCAAAATATGACACAAAAAGAAAGACTTGGAACAGCAGTAGGATTTTCCAAGGATATGCTTGGTGTCGTTGCACAACAAAATGAAAAAGCATTCCAAATAATGAAAGCATTAGCAATAGCAGAAGCATTGGTTAATGCCAAAGCATCAGTGGTTGCCGCATACAAATTTGGTAGTATGTTTGGTGGACCAATTGGTGGTGCTATCATGGCAGGACTTGCTATTGCGGCAACAGCATCACAGATAGCGGCAATTAGATCACAGAAATATACAGGACCAAGAGAAAAAGGTGGTCCGGTTGGTCCAGGACAATCATATTTGGTAGGAGAAGGAGGACCTGAAATTTTACAAATGGGTCCTAATGCCGGCAGAATTATTAGCAATGATGACGCATTTGGAAATCAAGGAGTCAACGTTAACTTTAACATAACAACCACGGACGCAAGAGGTTTTGATGAACTCCTAGTTGAAAGACGTTCAACCATTGTTGGTATAATTAATCAAGCAATGAACACACGTGGTAGAACAGGAGTCACAGCATAATGGCATACATAGGATTTTTTCCAGTAGATAACGGATTTACAACAGCACGTTTTAGACAACAAACACAAACTAAAAAAACTGAAGCGGCAAGTGGTAGAATTATTAGAGCAACAAATTCAACAACTAGGTACAGAGGAACATTACAATTTCCTCCAATGACCTTAGCAGAATTTAAACCTGTTATGGCATTTGTTGCACGTTGTCAAGGTATGCTAAATGAATTTGATGTTATTATTCCAACCATAAGTTATACAACAGGTGTAGCAGGTCAAACAATTACGGTCACAGCAGATGCAAGTGCAGGTGATACAAGCGTGGATATTCAATCAAATTCAACCAGTGGCACAATACTTAAAGCGGGTGATGTTATACGTTTTTACAATCATACCAAAGTATACATGGTCACAGAAGATGTTGTTGCCGATGGATCAGGAAATGCAACAATTAATTTTCAACCCAATCTAGTGACTGCTGTTGCAACATCTGATAGTAGTGGTGAAGGTGTAACCAGTGATAGTGTTCCTTTTAGAATGATTATTACAAATGACCTACAAGAATTTGCATATAGAACTGATGGGTTGGTAGAGTATGAATTAGATGTTGAAGAGGTTATTTAATGACAAGGCAATTAGCAGATGTAACACAAACAGCGTTGGCAAGAGATGCTCTTGTTTCATTTGTTCTTGTCGAAATAGGATTAAGTTCTGCATACAATGGATTAGACGCTGTTTATTACACAGACGCACCTTTTGATATCAATTGGGATAGTGATACTGCACCTGATGCTGGTAGCAACATATATCAAGCACAGGGTAATTTTTTAGGTATCTCAGAATCAAATGAAAATTCAGAATTAAGAATTACCAGCATTGCAATTAGTCTAAGTGCATTGGAAAGCAATAATATAACACTATTTGCCAAGTCCGCACAGATTAATCAAAAGGTTACAATTTATAGAGCATTATGGGATCAAGGTACTGATTCACTTATTGGTGATAGTGCAGGTGATGGCCCTATACTAATTTTTAAGGGCAAGATTACAGGTTATTCAATTACTGACGCACAGGATACGGCAGAACTAACACTACAGGTAGATAGTCAATTTTCAAACTTTGAAAAGGTAAACGCAAGAAGAACAAACCTTGGCAACTTTCAAAGAGAACATCCAACAGACTTTGCAATGGAATATAGTCATGAAACACTTAATGATATTAGATGGGGTAAGAAATAATGATTAGAGAATTTGAACCCAGAGATATCAATCAAATAATTGCAATGGCAAGAGAACACGCAAAAGATGCCGACGTGACAGAATTATTGCCCGTTGATGATATACACATGACAGCAATGATCAAACGTTTGTTAATTGATGATGATAAGAAATGTTATGTTGCTGAACGTGAAGGTAAAATTATAGGTTATGCACTTGTAGGATTAACACAAAAGGTATGGAATCCAACACTATATGGTCAGGTCTATTTCTTTTTTGTTCATCCTGAATTACGAAACAAGCACCTAGCAGATTCATTGTATAACAATATTACAAACTGGTGCAAAGAACAAGGATGTAGATTTTTAGAAATTGGTGTGACCAATTTTACAAAAGATTTTAAAGGCGCAACTGAATATATTGATAGAGCGGCAACTTATTATGAACACAAAGGTTGTGAACTTATGGGATACAACTATGTTAGAGATTTGGAGATTGACTAATGGGTGGTAGCATCAATCCAGTAAAAATTATCAAGAAAGCATTTAAGGCAATCGTCAATGTTGTAAAAGCGGTTGTTAAATTTGTTGGAGATGTTGTTGGATTTGTGTTTAACCCAATGGGTGCATTTGATGTTCCAACTGGTCCACAAAATCCAGAACAAGAAGCACAGGGCGTTACAATTACAAAAACAGGAACCAACGTTGCTATTCCTGTTGTTTATGGTTTTAGACGTGTAGGCGGAAATTTAATCTATGCTGAAACCAATGGTACTTCGAACAAATATCTATATTGTGTATTTGCACTTTGTGAAGGTGAAATACAAGGTGTTAAACGCATACTTGTGGAAGATGTTGAATTGCCTTTACCAAGCAATACCTATGCAACCAACACAACAATTAGTGTCACAACAGGACGCTTTGCAAACAGAATTCAATTTCAAATATTCAACGGAACAGAAACACAAGGACAAAGTTCATTGGCAAATGAAGCGGCAACTTGGAAAACAAAAAGTAGAAAATTGCCAGGTGTTGCCTATGCTGTAATGCGTTTTGAATGGAAAGAAATTAAAACACAAGAAGACCAAGACAACAATCCGTTTAGTGGCGGTATTCCTAAAGTGCAGTTTGATGTATTGGGTAAAAAGGTATATGACGTAAGAACACACATAGGTGGTAAAGACCTAAGTAACGATTATGCTGACCTACCAAAAGGTTATAGTTTTAATCCAGCAAACTGCCTATTGGATTACATGATGAATCCACGTTGGGGTTGTGGTCTAACAAAAGAAGAAATTGATGCTGATACATTTAAGATTGCGGCAAACAAGTATGAACAAACGGTTACATACTATTCAGGACAAACTGGTCGTGCAATGACACTTAATGGTGTTGTAAACACAGACTCAAAATTGTTTGATAACGTAAAACAATTATTAAGTGGTTGTAGAGGTATCATGCCTTATGTTCAAGGACGCTATAAACTAAAAGTAGAAGATGGCGGCAATGCTACTGATATAACAAGCACAACGGTAGATATTGCATTTGACGTTGATAAGGATAATGTTATTGGTGGTATCACACTACAAGGTGAACGTAAGGATAGCAAATTTAATGAAGTAATTGTAAACTTTGTTGATCCTGATTTAAACTTTTCAAATCAACAGGTATATTATAGTGTTAATGGTGATCAAGCGGCAGATGGTAATGAATTATTAAAACAAGAATTTAATTTTCCTATGCTTACAAACAAATCGATTGCACAGGATATTGCTAAATTAATCTATGAAAAATCAAGACAACAAACATCAATTAGTTTTAGTGCAACACAAGAATTATTGCAGGTAGAAGTTGGTGATATTATTAGAGTTACTGATAGTGTTTTAAATTTAACAGATGCAACCTATCGTGTTGTTGACATGAAATTAAATTTAGATTTAACCGTTGATATTACTGCTGTTGAACACAATGCAACGGTATATCCATTTACAACAGGTGAACAGGTAGAAATACCACCACCATTATTCTTACCAGATGAAATCAGTGTAAGACCAAGACAAAGAACGGTGCCAGTAAGACCTTTGGGTATTGTGCCACCAGAAGATCCAGACATTCCAGTGGATAGTGCAGGTCAACCTGTTTATGATAGTGCAGGCACGTTTGATAGTGCGGGTGCGCCAGATACACCAGCACCAATCAATCCACCAGCAGAGCAACCACCAGCACCACCACCAACAATTATAGATTGGCCAACATCAAATGTGAACAGCACGTTTATTGGTAATCTAGATACAAGTGGAGCAATAAAAGAATATGCACCTAACTATGGTTATGTGTATAGAGATGTTGTTAAAACAACACTTTATAAATTTCCTGGATTTAATGAGATTTATTTTTTAGCAGATGATCAAAGAGGTCTAGCAACACTAGGTCTTGCTGATACAGGAGATTATACAAAACCATCAGGTGTTAATTTTTATCTAGACACACACCGTGAATCAACCTATAATGGTGTAAGTGGTTGGATAAACAACAATTCACTAAAAGCAGGTGACTTTATTCATTATAGAAATAGTGATGTGTATGCAAAATCAAATAGTGCGTATAACGGCGGAGTGTTCTTTAGGGTATTGCTTATCAAACCCACAATGAGTTCAATATTTGGTTATGGCATGAGAGGTTATGCACAGGACGGAACAGCAATTACCAATGTGCTACCACAGGCAATTCAATTTAGAGATAGTGTGCAAGAACAACAAATACAAACAAGAAGAAGTGTTCTAAGTCAGGACGACACACCAATACACTTTATAGACTTTTATTGGGTACAACAGATTAATGGTAGCAGAAACGAATTTAGAGATGGTAGTGATCTAGGACAGGATTATACATATTACAATCCTCTTACAAAGAAGAATGTCACTGCCAGAAATATACAAGCATTTTTAAATAATGCGATACAGAATCCAGATACCATAATGAGAGTAAGTGGAGCAAGTGGGGGTGCAAGTAGTGTTGCAAGTAATGTAACAACAACGCACAACCTAGGAGGATAAGATGGCAGGTAATGGTTATTTTGCAGAAGGACGATACCAAGCAAAAAGCACCGAAACTTGGGATGATCTAACGGCCAATTGGGATACATTTACAAGTGGTTGGGAACTAACGCCAAACTTGCCTCTAGAGTTTACCACTAATGTAATTGACTTTGGTAGAAAAGAAACACTTAATCCACTAACAGAATTAAGCATTAACGGCATTGCAACAACAACCATTTACTATGGTGATAGTGTTGATAGTGCTGGTGGCACAATTGACTCACCATCAAGCGTGACCTATTCACCAGGCGATAGTGTAAGTGCCATAGAAGCAAGATATTTTCAATTTAAGATTTCAGTTGATCATGAAGATAGTGCGGCCGCAACAAGTGGTCCTATTACAATAAGTGGTATAAAAACAAACCTAACAGCGGAAATTGTTACGGTTGCCGAAGATAGCATAGATTCAAGCACACTAACAGGATCAACGGGTGTAAGACAACTAACAGCAATTGATAGTTTATCAAGCGTAAGAAGTGCTGTTATTACACCACACGCCAGTTCAGCACTAATTAGATATGTTGCTGATGATTATGTTGCTGATGGAGATAGTGCGGGTGGCGAATATGTTGAAATAACAGAAAGCGATCTAATACTGCCTTACATTACATTGGATAAGACTACAAATCCAATTACACTATACATAAGAGATTTAAATACGTATGGCAAGACAGCAATTGATTGCAGTTTTGATGCCGTACTAACAGGACTAGCACCAACACAGGTTGATGCCATAGGAAATATAATAGAAGGATAATTATGCCAATATCACTACCAGATAGCACCAAGTTCGACGCAGATAGCGACAAGATATCAACAAGTCGTGCAGAATTAAAAAAGATCAGTGATGCCGTAAACACATTGGGCACCGAATGGAACAATCAAGGCGATAGTTTTGGTAGCAATCTAACAGAATTATTGCAGGACCTAGATGTTAATGGACAAAAGATAGTTTCGTCTTTGAGTGATAGTGCTGGTGCAGATGACATTATACTAGAAACCAGTCCGGCAGGAGATATCTATCTTACATCAGGAAATGTATATATTGGCAATCCAGCGGCAGGTGCGGTTATAGGTACCGACACTGATACACCTGTTACAATAGAAACACATGATGGAATAGGAAGTTTTATTAGAATTAACGCACCAAGTGACGATATTGAAATTGCAACAAAAGTTCCTTCTAATACAACTCCAATATATCTAAATGGATATGTAAAATTTATGGCAACTGGTGGAACACCTTCAAACACATCAACTCCTGCAAGTTGGTTGGAAGTAAATGTGGGTGGCACAACATATTATTTGGGATTATATTCATAATGAATAACAAAAAGAAATTGCAAAAATTAAAACAATTACTTGAGGCAAGACGCCTTGCAAAACACCCCGTTAAACGCATTTTAAGCGTCATACAGCGTGTTTTTCGTGGTATTGCTACAAAGATGTTAAATATAACAAAGAGAGGAAAATAAGATGGGTTGGGGAAATAGTTCAAACGTAAGCACAACAAATCTAGACGCAGGAACGGACAATCCAGCGGCGGCAAGACCAGATATCAAGGCGGCCCTAGATGAATTAACAGCGGTAATAGATGGAAGGGCAACTGCAAATGGTGTAGCACCATTGGATGCAACTGCAAAGATCACCGCAACATATCTACCAGATGAAATCAATTCAACAACCGCAACAAATCTAACTCTCGATCCTGCAACTGGTAAGGTTGCATTGGAAGAAATCCTTAATCTTAAACCACAAACAGCGGCACAACTAAACGCAAGAACTGATCAAGCAACAGGTGATGTTGCATACTGCTCAGATGGCGGCGATGATAGTGCTGGCGTTGGGTGCATTGCTGTGTATGACGGAAATGACTGGCGTGCTGTTCAATTAGGAACCGTATTATAATGAGCGAAATGACAGATCTAGATAAACGCCTAGCATTGGTAGAACAGAAACTGGAAATCATAGTTTCAAATCATTTGCATCACATGGCACAGGACATAGATGACATCAAGCGTATGTTCAAATGGGGCGTAGGTGTTGTGTTTGTGCAATTGATAGGTGTTATTGTAGCACTAGCGTTGATGCTGTAATGGACTATGCACGATATCTAATGTTAGAACCTGGCACATTTAAAATTGTGCAGGAACAACTATTTTCAATCAACGAATGCCAATTTTGTCATCACAAGGATAGTTTTACCTATCAAAAAACACTGAACTCACCAAATCCACAATCACACTACAACAGGGGCATACGTTGGATACAACGCTGTCCACAATGCAAAAGAACCGTTTCTGCGGTGTATCGTTAAACACAAGATAAATAAAATTAGCAAGAGTACAGAATCCTATCTTATCGGCCATGATCTTTTAGTTCTGTTTTCGTGCTACACGGGTGGGAACCAAGTGTTTGCAGTATTATTTTCCTGGCAAGGTTGTAATTCTGTTATTCATATCTAGTTGTTCTGTATAACTTGTATATTCCTTTATATCACATTTGGAACCCACCCACCTTTTTATTCCCCCAAAAACACTTGACTTTTGCCGCTTTTCAGTGCTATAATACACTATAGAACTAAATATCATTGAAAGTAGATTATGGCAATTACAAAACTAACAAATCACAACAAATGCAGGGTTGATGCACAATTGATTGCGTCAGGTCCGCATTATGCACGCCTAGTCTGCAAGGATCACCAAAAACACATACAATGGTTAACTTGGTGGGATTACATAAAAATCAAAAAACTAATCGATCAATAGGAGTATCAAAAAATGAATGATCATGGCAAAAACACCGCGAATATATTAATAACACAAAAACACAATAGATATAATAGCACAATAACACAAAAGCACAATAGCATAAACGATTTGCATGACAAATCAGGAGTGCTTACGCCTCCTTCTCCCCTTGACCTAGATTCTAGGGGAGGCAATGCCTCACAGGAAACTCCCGCCCTCCAAAATGGCGACATTGCCTATATTGCACTTACCCTGCACACACCCAAAGAAGATTCACCAGAAAGGCGTGATATCAATTGCGATTTTCAATTGAGAGACAGAACACACTACAACAAGTTGGTATTTGATTTGGTGCGTAGCAGTCGCAAAAGAGAATTTTTTGCAAACATCAAGGAGCAGTATCAAGGTTGGCATGGATATCAAATGGCATACACAGAATTGCAAACAGGAGAATTCATTGGCAAGGGCAGAATGCGCCTAAACAAGCGTGAAGGATTACAAAAGCGTTCACCTATACAATTGGATACGGCCATGGTTTATAATGAACAGGAACAAACTGCTAAGGTATGGATAGAAGATGCATATTTTGTATTGGATCTAGAAACATACACTGACAAGAACAAACTATATTGTGCAAAAGCGTGGTACAGAAATATCAATGAACAACGCTACACAAGAGGAGGTTGGAGATAATGTATAACACACGTCAAGACCCACAATTGGAGCAGGAAATGGAACTGCTGTTCGGTGCTAGACAACCAAGCATCAAGATCAACACGGTTGCATATCAAAAACTCACAATCTATGACAGCACCATTGGTGGTAGAAAGGGTATGCAGTTTCAATTTTACACGGGCACTGATCCAAAAAACAGAATGCGTGTGATTCTAAACGCACAGCAAGGAAACACCGGCGGAATACAAACACACGCACTGAATCGTTGGTGTGAAGAAATACAAGCGGTAATGCGTAACACAAGACACGGGCGTGTTTACAAATCAACCGCCTATTTGCCCAACACACAGGACTATCTATCATGGTGTCAGTTTGTGGAACTTGAACAGCGTCATGATAGCAAACTGATGTGGGTTATATGGAATGGAGAACACATAATTGAAAGCAGTAGACCTGTGCTTACTGAAAACAACAACATAGAATACACATTTGATTGGAGAAAACGCAAAACACTCCAGGAAATGCTGTCTATAACACAAACGCTATAAATATTATTGTGAATGAATGCCATTTCTAAAGGCCATTTAGTTTGATACTCCTAATATCAGGTGTTCATTCACACACAATTTTTACGGGCACCCGATGATAAAAGCAAACGACACATACAACTTTCACAGACACTTTCCCAAACCCAGTGCGGGGCGTGGCAAGGAATATCCCATACTGCTTGAACGTGTGCCCAATGACCACTATTCACTGCTGGACTTTGGTTGTGGCAAGGGTGGAACAATAGAATACGTCAAACACAACCTGCCCAAGGTGTATGTGGCGGGATACGATCCTTTTGTTGCGGAATACAATCGACCAGAACATCTTGAACGACTATGGGACTACACCTTTAGCGGTGACACTCTTGAACACATAGAAGAGGAACACATACCCCACGTACTTGAAACACTTAACACCATAACAAGAAACTCAAGCATACACGTTATAGATTTGGATCCAGCGGATAAAACATTTCCAGATGGACGCAACGCACATCTTGCCCTGCTGTCACCAGAAGTGTGGTTGGATCACTTTGAACGTGCGGGTCTTATGGTCAAGGATTATCGCGTGGACGTCTGG
>Ga0208898_1000482_pt1 | contig 31027 bp, 49 predicted proteins | sample VirMetDEL_Mar_4_FD_184513 | JGI IMG/M metagenome (GOLD analysis project Ga0208898, IMG submission 184513) | Aqueous microbial communities from the Delaware River and Bay under freshwater to marine salinity gradient to study organic matter... | ecosystem: Environmental > Aquatic > Marine >...
CGCATAGACCTTGTGACAGAAGCGGACGACATCCATCCGCCAGTTGTCAGGCTTATGGTCGGCCATCCGTTCACGGAAGATCAGCAGATCGCCTACCTTGTTCAGGCTGCGGAAGTTTAGGACGTCTGTCCCGGGCAGGTCAGGCTCCGACAGGATGTCCCAGTCGTGGTACCAGACGTAGAAGTCAATCTCCGGGGACCAGTGACGGGCGACAGACTCCAGCATCTGTCTGCCGTACAGATCGTACCCTGCCTTGTTCATCGACGTGACGGCTACATACTTTCTCATGAGAGGATTCCTTCAGGCAATTTCTTCCGGGATGATAGGCGACGCAGATGACGCCGGAGATAACCGTCCCACTCTTCTGCGTACCGGGAAGTCTCATATCCCGGGTGGATGGGGAGACCGTGGCTATGATGAACAGCAAACGGGGTCTGGTGGTCTGGGCTGATACCCTCGATCCAGTTCCAACCGCCGGGTAGTTCCCCGATGTCATCGTCTGACAACCAACAGAAGCGGTGCAGATCAGACCCTGATGCCGTGTTGACAAGCTGTGTCGTCAGCCCGGCGTTAGCAGGATGATCCATGTTGAACATCATCAGGGACGACCAGAGTTTCCTGTTGTACTGGGACTGGATACGCCCGTCCATCTTCATCTCCTCGGCAGGTTGCCAGTCGAACTGGACGGTGAGCAGGGCCTTGTCGGGATACTTTCTAGCGTAGTCGAACAGCTTCGTCAAGTCCGACAGAAAGATAAAGTCCGAGTCACAGAACATGACCCACCCGGTGTAACCCATCCGTCTGGCCCAGTCCACCGTGCAGAACCGGGAGAAGGAGAACTCTGTCGAGAACGGTCTGCCGTCTTCCTTGTCCCAGTACTGGCCGACCTCGTCGATGTCCCACTGGCGATAGAACAGGCCGTCACGACGGAGATTGCGGTGCTGGAGCGGGTGAATTACCGGGGCCGAGTCCTTGGTGTTCTCAGTGATGGACCCGGCACAGGCAAGGAATGCCTCGGCAGTTGATGCGTCGTACCCGACAAAGATAGGGATGGTTGGCTTCATGGCAGATTACCTCCACCCCCATCTTTGTCGGACCCTTATTTCTTCACAAGGGAATTTTTGTAGTCCTCGTAAGCCTGCCTGATTTCCTCGACTGTCCTGCCGCACCCGACACAGTACTCTTTGTTCTCATCGAGGCGGCAGGTCTTACAGCACTGGGTAGCGTGAGGCCCCGGGGCGGCAGGTTTATTTGGTGAGATCGACAATTTCACACACTCCCCCGGTACATGCGAGAGTCTGCATCCCCGATGTATTGTCGTCCGACTCGTACTCCCCAAGCCGTCCCCAGTTGATGGTCACTGGCATACGGCCCAGCAGTTCATCGTACGCAGCCTTGTCACAGTCCTGATACGGGGCCTGTTGGTACGTATGATCCGAGTGCGGGAGGAAGCTGATCCCGGAGCAGATGTCGAAGTTACGGTAGACCCACGCCCCGACGTCCACCCACTCCTCGTCCCTGACGCTGATCGTCACAGACGGCTTGTGTTCGCACCAGTTGAGGGCGTACGTCTTCCACAGTTCTAGCTGCTCGATGGCAGTCATGTCGTTCCGGGTGACAGCCCCGCCGGGTGCCTTCTGCGGGAACGAGAAGACGACAGTCGAATCCGGGTGAAAAACTTCCGGCTCCCACGGGACGCCCTCGTCCTTCATCAGGGTCGTCAGCGGGTCCTTCACGTCGCCCCGGACAGTCCGGATGTAGTACGGGCTGTGTCGGGCATGGATACCGGACCCTGCATCGACAAGCTGGGAGACAGTCCCGGACGGCTTCACGCAGGTAATGGCTGCCGAGGCAGGGATGCCAAGCATCGAGGCCCATGCCTTGTTGGTGTCCACGGCTACGTCACGCAGATGACGGAGCAGTTCCGGGTCAGGGGCCGAGGTGATCGGGTTGTCCATGATACCGGTCAGGCTTACACCCAGCAGACGTTCCTCCTCCGTGTTCTTCGTCCAGACCCGGCGAAGATACGGGAACTTGGTGAAGGTAGACTGGATCGTCCCAAGGATCGTGGCAAGACGGACCTTTTCCTCCAGCGTCTTCCGGGTATCCCCGGCCCGGACGACAACCTCCGTCAGATTACAGAACTGGTTCGACCGGAGAATGATCTCGGAGCAGGGGTTCGTCCCCCATTCATGACCAGTCTCCCGACGACCCCGGGAGGCGACGTGTGCCTCGGCAGCGTACCGGGCGAAGATACCACGTTCGCCAGACTTCGACTCGACCAGTGCAGTCCATTCGCGGAGGAAGGATTCGACGTCAGGCTTCTCGGTATAGACAGCCGAGTTGTTAGCCAGTGCACGTTGGGCGTTCCCCTCCCACCACTGGCCCGACTTGGCATGCCGCATCCGGTCGTCCGACAGGTTCGACAGGCTGATCATGGCCGACCGGCGGACGCCACCGACAACGACAATGTCCCCGATCTTGCACATGATGTCGTGACATTCGATGCTGTTCAGCCGACGACCGGCAGCCTTCCGGAAGATGTCGATGGTGAACCGGAACAGATCGACCAGCGGCTCCGGGCCTGATGCCCTGCCCCCGAACGTCTTCAGCTTGGCACCCGCCGGGCGAACACCGGATACATCCCACCGGGGAATCTCCCCGGCGTACAGCATGGCGACCAGCTTACGGTACGCCTTCGCCCATCCTTCCTTCGAGTCGTGGACGACGATCACGTCCTCCGCATCAAACAGCTTCTCCGGGACCTCCGGGAGACGGGCAATGTGTTGTCGTTCGACAGAGAAGCCGACGCCGGTCCCGCAGAGCAGGATCATCATGGCCTCGTCGAATGCCTTGGGATCGTCCACGGCAATGTACGAGCAGTTGTACCCGGCAGTGTTGTCCCGGTCGAGGGCCGGGCCTGCCGTCATCATCATCCGCATGGACGGCATGACGGACAGGGACAGGATAGCGTCCCGGATGTTGTTGACAACCGTATCCTCCCCGGGGATAGCCCGGCGGACGACATTGTCGATGTATCGGTCAACCGTCTCCGACCATGTTTCCCGGCGTCCCTCATCGGGGAGCCACCGGGCATAGCGGGACAGGGCAATGAACTGTTGGTATTGGGTTGGCAGATGATTAGACATGGGGAACTTCGAACCTCAAGTTGGAGCGGACCTGATAGTATGTCTGATTTCCGTGCTGAAATTCTTCCACCCAGACACGGACATTCTGGACACCACGATTGGCGTAGTAATCTTTGATCCTACGGACCAGCCGCTGCGACGCCAATTTGCTTCCGATATAATCTTGTGGTTCACGACGCATCTGCTTCTCCTGTGAGTGCTGCCCACGATACGGGGTAAAGTTCGCGGAGAATATCCCCGATGTCCTCCGCAATCTCGGACGTCTCTGCCTGTGCATCCTCCCCGGAACGGAGCCGGTAGACCCGTGCCCATGCTGCCAGACTGCCGGTCCAGTACCATTCGGTCATGGACGACAGGGGGAGGATCATCCGGGCCTGTTCAGGGGCAACGCCAAGGGCCAGAAGATCGTCGTACGCATCGACCAGAACACGGACGGTGTCCTGATAGACGGTGTACGCAGCCCTCATGTCCCCGATCTGATCGTCCCGGACAGAACCCTGCTTGTTGTTGGCAGCCCGGGGACGCCACGACCGGGGGGTGAAGAACGTCGGTGGGCTGTCGATGTACCTGCGGGACACCTCGTTCCAGACAAGGCCGACCTGATGCTTGACAAGCTGACGGGCGACAAAGATCGGTGCCTCAATATGAATGGTGATCTGCGGATGCCCGAACGGTGTCCAGTGGCCGTGCCGGGCAAGGTACCTGATCAGCTTGTCGTTCTGCGCCGGGGTGAACTCGGCTGCCTTCCGGGCGAAGGACACACGCGCAGCGTCAACAACAAGGCTATCGTCGCCCATATGAGATATGTATGTAGCCTTCACAGATAGAAGCCTCGCTTGTTACGGATACCAGACTTGGGGGTCATCTTCTTCGCGTGTCGTCGCCCGTGCGGCTTGTTGCGCCGACGGGTGTGGGTCTTGAGAATGCGCTGCTTCTCAAACCCAGTCATCTTCTTTGCCATGATTTACTCCGGGATGTAGATAGCTTCTGATCCGACCCGGCTCATCTTATACGGAACTTCGAAGTAGTCAAGAACCATATTGATCCGTTCCTCAGAATCGGATTCTTTCGCCTCGATACAGAGGACAGGCCGGTACGTCTGGATCGTCTGCCGGGCACCGAGTAGAACACGAGGCTCCACCCCCTCCACGTCGATCTTGATCAGGTCAACATCAGGAATCTGGAGATCGTCAAGGGCAACGACACGGACGAAGTAGGAGTTAGACTTGATCTCCTCCCCGGGTGCGGCCAGACGCCACATGCCGGAGTTGTCCGCCCTGAGTCGTTTCAGGGCAAGGACGTCCGGACCTTCTGCAATGGCTGCATCGTTGACAACCACGTTCTTCAGCCCGTCAGTGTTCCGGTACAGGGGGAGAAGATTCTCCGGGCACGGCTCGAACGACCAGACAGACTTGAAGACCTCGGCGAAACGGCGGGTCCAGATACCGACGTGTGCACCGACATCGACGGCAGTCCGGTGTTGACGACAGGCAGCGATGGCAGCCTCACGCTGCGGCTTCTGGTAATCCCACCCTGCCCCGGCAAAGTGGGAGTCAGACGCAGGAAGATGGAGGGTGCGTTCAGGGCTGTTCATATTTGTCGGTGTCCTCGTAAAGATCGTTGTACTCGCTCATCTCAGTCCCCTCGTACGGGCAGGGACCGGCGTGTCGTTCGTCACAGAACAGGCAGTACTTGTTGTCCGCCACGGACGACAGACGGGCTATCTCCCGCTCGGCGTACCACATGATCTTCCGCAGATCGTAGAGCGTGTCAGCCCCCTCCTTCCGGCCAAGGCGGTACGCAGCCTTGAAGATATTACCGACGGAGAAGTTCATCTCCCTGTATTCGATGAGGTCCTGAAGTTCCCGGGCACCCGGGGGCAGTTCGTAGTAGTCGGTAGACCAGCCGTCAGACTTGGTCTTAGTGGTTGAGGATCGCATTGATCTTCCTTCTGACAAATGTTTCGGTTCCGTCCCGGAGAACCCGGGTTGCATAGGTTCTGACCTGCATGGGATCGACGGAGGCAAGGTCACAGACTGTTTCGAAATCTGTGGCCGTGACCCCAGCCGGGGCGAAGAACCATCCCTTCGCCCTGTCCCGGGCCAGTACCGCTTCTGCCGACTCATTCTCGTTCTCCGGCTTGGTTGCGTCAAGGAGTGCCTGAAAGATTACCGCAAGGAAGAGCAGACGGTGAGGGTCCTGCCTGTTGTCCCGGGCTGCCTCGTCTAATAGCAGATCGAGGAATCCATCGTCAACTGTAATTTCTGACACGGCGAACAACTCTCTGTTTGTCGGCGTCAGAGAGGAACTCTCCCGGGATAAAACGTATCTTGTCGATGAATGCGTTATAGAATATCCGGTTACCGTTCTCGTCAGCCAGTGTCAGCACGTCGGCTACGTGCTGTAGATTCGTCTCCCCGTACGTCAGCCCGCCACGGGTCTGAAACTCTGCCAGTATCTCGAAGTGAAAGTTCTTCTTCCCAAGCCGGGTGATGTCCTCGTTCACCTCCCGGGATGACGAGGTGTATGTCCTCCAGTCCGACACACCACGACGACGTCCCTTCGAGTATCGGTGATACTGCTTCTTCCCGATGTACCGCCGCCCGGTCAGCGTGTTTACAATCAGATAGACAAAGCCGAAGGATTCTTCAGGGTCTAGCTTCAGCCTTCCGGGATTTTTCCAATGACCTAGGTTAGACTTCCGGGACATTTGGTTCACGGGATACGTGGGTGAGGTACTTCACTCCTCCGGCGTAGGCGAATCCTCGTAGACCTCGACCGCCATTTGCATCGGCCCAGCACTCAGATCGGTGATCACAGAACGAACACGCCTTTGGCAACGCCATATTCCCTGACGCCCCGTCTGGGACCGGATCGTAACACCGAGGTGGAGGATCATCAGAATCGAGTACGGATTTGACATGGGCAATTCGCTCCGGGACATTGATCATCTGATTACCGGAGACAGTGCAGACGCCGATCTCCCCCGATTCCTTGTTGATTGCAAGGAAGGCAGCCCGGCTGTCCCCCTCTGCATGAGCGTAGGCAGACACCTGCCCGATGTAGCCGAACGGATCGTCGGATGTCAGCGTCTCGGCGTCTGCAAACTTTCGGAATCCGAATCGGGACGTAGTCTTAACGTCGGTGATGACCCCGTCGATCCGGGCATCCATGTGCCCGACGACACCATCAACCTCCAGCGTCTTCTGCTCGTCCTCGACGGTATGTCCTGCCTCCTTCAGGAGGAAAAGAACGAGGGCCTCCATGATATGCCCCATCAGAAACTTGATGCGGGTTGAATACTGGAGGCCCCCGGTCCTGCCACGTCGAATATCGTACCAAAGCTGACGATCTTTCCGCCCAAGATTAGACATCCGAAGATTGGACGGGCCAGACGTTGTCTCCCCGATAGACCGGAGAACCGATTCCTTGACGTCAGTCAGGAACCGCTCGACATTCTGGGGATCAGGAGACGAGACCCCAAAGTCGAACATCGTCTGTAGATCATCAGTGATGGTATCGATATTCTTCATGGCAATGTACTATGCTGCGAACGCAGACTCACTGCCGGAGGCAGCGGCCTTGAAGTCAGCCATCGGATCAGCACCCGGGCTGTACTCGTTCAGTTCAATAACCTGAACGCCGAGGAGTTCAACCCCCCACTTCTTCAGCTTCTTGTAGTGGATCGGCTGGAAGGAGACCACAACCTCGGAACCGTTACCGATAAGTACGTCCGTGGGAACAGGATTCAGATCAGCGTCCACGACCATGATCGTGTTCTCAATCTCGTCACGCTCCCCGGTCTCGCGATTGTAGATAGTCTTGACGTTCTTCGCCTTGAACTGGATGAAGTCGCCCATGACATCCTTTTTGTCGGTCTTGATCTTGTCGCCAAGATTCAGACTCTGAAGGAGAGCCTTGTCATCGTCGGTCAGGTGACCGATGTTGATCGAGTACTCAACCTTCTCCGGGTCGAAGTAATTCGGTTCCGGCTCATGAACCTTCGCCCAGTAGCACTTTCCACGCAATGCAGCCATGATGTTTTCCTTTCGGGTTTGTGGGTGCACGAAGTCCCGGTTACGTGCAGGGGGAGAACCTAGACGATTCTCCCGCACATGTCAACCATCAAATCGTGAATCGTTGACAATCTTTTCTTCCCACCTGTGATTGGTCAGTTCGTCAACCATCAGGCGGAGTCGTCGGATTTCCTCGGCAGCCTTCCACTCCAGCGTATCTTCCTTCGGGAAGTCAGACGGTGCATCCGGCGGATAGGTGCTGTCTAGTTCAATCTCCTTCGCCTGAACACGGAGGGCTTCCTCAATGTCCTCGGCGTTGTCCCCGGTCAGACTGAGTTCAAAGGTCGCGAACTCCTCGGAGTTCATGTAGAACGACAAAGTCTGGAGGACGCAGCGTCGCATGTATTCGTCATGCTCATGCCTCAGATACGACAGGCTTTGTTTCAGGGAGGCAATGACAAGGTCATCCGCAAAGTCACTGTGAAGTTCAACTTCAATCTTCACGACAGGTACTCCTCAATGTCCATCTGGTGTCCGGTTTTGTAGTACACAATCCGGCACGTGTCAACCATGTGCATGGCGTAGAGTTCTGCGTCGGTCTCGTCATCGAACCGGCAGACGTCACGCCACAGTCCGTCACTCTGCTGCTGTACGATCCACATTGGGCATCTCCTTCTGAAGAGCAGATTGTGGTACCCACCAAGCATCGCCCGGATGCCAGTACTGGTCGTCCATAGCGTCAGCCCCGTGAATGTATCCCGCATAATTGAACGTGCCGGACTTTCGGTCGTGAGTTACAAGAACGTAGGTATGAGTCCGGATATACTCCGTCGGATCATCTTTATGATCTTTCGGTCTGACAATCAGATGTCCGTCCCTGTACTCTGTCGTCTTAACCTCGATGTCGTCACCCACGTCCGCCACCAGCGATGTCCGTCCAGTCCACGGCAGGCCGCTGATGATGGAGAACCAGAGTTCAGCCCGTGCACCCCAGATGTCGGACCACTTTCTGCCATCGGTAGACAGGTTGGCAACAAGCCTGTCCGTCACCCCGTGGCGTCGGCTGCTGGTATATCTGGCGAGACCAACTTCTGTTGCTGTCTTGGTCTCTTCCTCTGTCAGCGTATTCCTCAATGTGTTTCACTCCAGTTGTGTCCAACCTTCCAGTCGCAGTCGAGCGGACAGTTGAAGTTAAGGTCTGCCTCTGCCTGACGGACAGCAGTCTTTGACATCTCACCGATGACGGACGGATCGACAGACCCGGCTGCCTCGATGCAGAGTTCGTCGTGTATCATGGCGATGATAGTCGCGTCAAGTCCTGATTCGGACATCAGGTCGTACATCCTGATCAGCCATCGCTTGGCAACGACAGCAGCGCAGGACTGGAGAAGCGTGTTCAGTGCAGCGTGTTCCGACCTGATCCGGAGAACCCGGTCGTCGATCCCCCGGATGAACCCTGTCCGGGCGGCTGTGGTAACTGACCGCTGTAGGTTAGCAAATGATGGCATGTTACGGAGATACCTTGCCCTAATAGCAGCGCCATCTGCTGCTCCTCCTCCGACAATTGTTCCCAGCTTGGCATCTCCTGCCCCGTAAAGCAGCGCGTACGTGAAAGTCTTTGCTCCAGCACGGTCAGGGAGTCCAGCAAGTTCCTGAGTTCTTGTGTGAACGTCGCCATGGATCAGTTCCTCTGTGTATTTCTGGTCGTTGAGATAGTGGGCAAGGCAGCGCAGTTCGATACCTGCAAGGTCGGTACCGATAAGCTGACGACCTGCCGGGACAGTCCAGACAGCCCGACACTCCGACCCGTACTCGGACTGTGGTCCGGGGACTTGCTGGAGGTTGGGGGTGTTGCACGACATGCGGTGCGTGATAGCACCCAGTGTCATGTAGTGGCAGCGGACACGGCTATCGTTGTCAACCTTGTCGATCCACGACGTGATCTGGGATACACGTTTCTGGAGCAGCAGATACCGGCTGATCTTCCGGGCAAGCGGCAGGTCGATACCGGACAGCGTCCCCTCGTCAACCATCGGCTGACCATGCTCGGTGAACCGTTCCGGTCTCCAGCCTTCCCGGATCAGGCGTTCCCCGATCTGCTGACGGGAGCCGAGGTTGAAGACCACCCAGTCGATTGCCGTGTGGTCTCCCCCACAACACTCCCAGTCGTCCCCCAGATGGCGTAGTCCGATGGTGGACAGGCTGCCATCCTTCTTGTACCGGGGCTGGACGACACGCTTCGGCTTGGGTATCGGCGGAGTCTCGGCAAGTACGTCAACCTCGATCTCGGCGATCTCGGTTGTCAGCCGGGCGACAAGGGCAGACGCAGTCGCAACGTCGAGCAGGTACCCGGCAGCCTCGACCTCGTTCATGATAGCCCGGACACGATGCTCTGTGTCGAGGGCTGTCTTCCACCTAGAGCCGCCACCGCGTCGGTCCATCCGGGCAGCCTCTGCCTGTAACTCGCGGAGGACAAGGCCGGTGAGCCTGACATCCTGTCGGCAGTACTCGATCATCTCTGCCGACTCGCCAAGGCTCCAGTCGTGGAAGTCGATCTTGGACGACCCGATACGTTCACCCCAAGCCCGGAGCGAATGTCCGCCGGGACGGTCAGGCCATAGCAACTGGCTGATCAGCATTGTGTCCCGGACTTTGGCGGTGTCGATCCCGGCACCGAGAAGCCGGTTGATCACCGGGATGTCGAAGGCGACAGCGTTGTGACCGTAGATCGTCCGGGCAGACCGGAGTACGGCAGGCAGGTCATCCATGTTGGCCCCGGTGAAGACCGTCTGGTCCCCGGATTCTATCTCCTGTGTTACAGCTACATGGATTACGGTGGCGTCGAGATCGTCTGTCTCGATGTCAACGATGATGTCTGTCACGAAGTAAAGTCCGCCAGTGGTGAGCCGTCCATGACCGGGGTGGTAACGCTAGTCGGATCGTCGATCTCTGTCAAGCGTCCTGTCGCCTTGTCGTAGTACAGGTGGGTGGCCGGGCCTGTCGTCCCGGAGAAGCGGTTCTTCAGGACACGGACACGGGTCGTGTTGCGGACGATCTCGTTCTCGTGCTGACCGTCACGTTCCAGCCCGATGACCATGTCGGACAGTTGGGCGATGGCAGCAGACCCTCGAAGCTGTGACAGGCTGGTCTCTGCCCCATCCTCATGGCCCTGACCTTGCGGTCTGCGGAGATGCGACACCATGATCAGCCCGACCTTCGTCTCCTGAATCAGGGTCCGCAGCTTCGTCACGATCTCGTCGATAGCCTTCCGCTCGTCCCCGTTCTCCTGCGAGGAGACGATGATGGACAGATGGTCGAGGACGATCCATTCGCAGTCGAGTCCGTTCGCCATGTGTCGGACCCGGCTGATGATGTTCTCCAGCGTGTTCGACCCGAACGAATCGTAGAAGAAGATACGGTCTGTCCCCAACGTCTCGTCGAATGCCCGGCGGAACTCCTCCGGGGTGTACTCGGTGTCGGGCAGATGGAGCGGTTTGTTGACAGCCATCGACATGAAGCCGAGGGCCGACCGCTTGACGCCTTCTTCGAGGAACATGCACCCGATGTTGGCCTCGGTCACGTTCAGCAGATGGTACATAAGTTCACGGACGAAGGCCGACTTGCCAAGCCCGGACCCGGCGGTGATCGTCACCAGTTCATGCTTACGCAGACCGTAAGTAAGTTCCTGAAGACCGGCGTACGGGTAGGGGACGGAGACGGTGTCGTCCTCCGTGGTCAGCTTCTCCCACAGGCCGGAGCCTCGGACGATACCGTCCGGGGTGTACTCGACGGCGTTCCACCAGCGGCGGACAAAGTCCTCTGCCTTGCCACCGGCCAGCCATTCGCCGACGTCCTTCAGCGGGGAGACGTCAACGATCTTGCACTTGCCCGGCTCGAACAGGGCGGCGATGTCGTTCTTCGCCTTCTTCCCTGCCTCGTCGTTATCCATGCAGAGATAGATATGCTCGAACGAGTTAAGGTACTCCAGATGATCCTTGACGGCCCGGAGTGCGGTGGCGGACGGGATACCGACGACCGGCCACTTGGCCCCGTTCATCTGGAATGCAGCCAGCGTGTCGATCTCCCCCTCGCAGACGGTGATGGACTTGGCTGACGCACGAGGGAAGTTCTGGATACCGAACAGGTAGGTATTGCCTGACGTACCCTCCCACGAGAACGTCTTGTTCGCCGTGAACCGGGTCTTGATTCCGACAAGCTGCCGGTTCTCGTCGTAGTACGGGTACAGGTGTCGGTCGTTGGTGACCTTCACGTTGTACCGTTCCAGCACCGCAGCCGACAGCTTACGGTCGGGGAGTGCTGCCGGGCCAAGGCCGGACAGCTTGGATGCAAGGCGTGGTGGTTCGAGCGGGATAGCGGCAGATGGCATGCTGTGTACCTCCGGGACGATCACCTCGTCCCCTGTGTAGGATTGTTCTGTGGTGAGACAACTGAAGCAATGGAAGTGCGAGTCGGAGTAGACGGCTCCTGCGTCTGACGATCCGCACTTGTGGCACGGGATGTGTGCCTTGACGATCTCTGACTTGTGATCTGACATCACTGGTTCCTGCCCCTCAGGGGCCTCATGTTGCACTGCACAATGGGATGACTTATATTCTCTGTAGAACGAAGTTCCCCGGAGAATATCATCATGACTTACATGTTGTCTACACTTGTCTTCGATGTCTTCGACATGATGCCGACATCAAGAAAGCCCCGTAAGCCTTTGTTTACGTGGGAAAAACTGTGGAAAGGAATCCAGAACTATGGAACCCATCGTGCTGCGGCTGCCGTTCGTAACGGTCACATTTACTGATAAGGAAATCCGGTCTGAGTACCAGCCGGTGTCGTGGGGGAATCATCGCCCCAACTACCGAACTGTCTGGTCGTGGACTTTCCCGACGATGACCCAGACTTCCGGGTCGTAGTACTTACCGTACAGGTCACGAAACTCTGGGGGATTGCGGACAGGGTGAAAGTCCGGGTCGATCCGGGACATCCGCCGCTTCTCCCAGAGATTACCAATGCTATCAGTTTCAGGCATCGTTCATAACTCCTTGCCAAGACCAAGACCTAAACTTGTTCCGTTTTGTTCTCATGCTCTGCTCATAGACCTAAACCAAAATCCAGACCTAGACCAAGACCAAGACCCAGACCGAGACCAAGACCTAGACCTAGGCCCGGTCCTAGACACAGACACAGACCAATACCCAGACCCAGACCTAGAGCCAGACTCAGACCAAGACCAAGACCAATACCCAGACCTAGACCAAGACATAGACCTAAACTTATTCAGCTTTGTTCTAGTGGGCATCGTGCGTATCCTTTAAAAGGAAAGGAGGAGACAAAACGTAACGCCTCCCCCCCATGTTGCCTACGACTTCAGGACGCCGAACGACTCGATGCTCTGAGTTGCCACATACCAGTCGTTAGGCAACGACTGACAGTCCTTCCACTTCTTGTCGCTGAACGGGCCAGTTTCGTAGACAATCCCGGCGTCCTCCAGCTTGACGCACGTCTGATTAACGCCGACCAGACGGCCAGTGTAGATGTAGACACCGCAGAACAGCGTGACCCGATGACCCATCAGAGCCTCAAGACCTTCACCCTCAACCTCTTTCACAACTACCTTCATTTTGTTCTCCTTTTAACGAGATACACACTGATCAGTAGTGCTGCTTTCATCAAGATCATTCCGGTGTAGGTTCCAGAACAGGCCCATAAGTTTCTGGTAGTCGGACATCCAAATGTCCCCGTCGCATTCGTTCATGGTCTTCATCACCCCGCAGAAGATAGGGCCTAGCTTTATGAGAACCTCGTCGGCTGTCAACTCTGTATTACAGCCATCGGCATGCCACTTGTACTTCTTCACTGTCGTCTTGCTCATCGAAGGCTCCTACGATTAGCTATTGTTGGTGTCTGACTGTCGTTGTTTCTCGGCGAGTTTATGCTGGTTGTCAGCCGGAGTCAACACTCTGCTGCCCCGCAGTAAGGCTGCCTCAACTCTGACCCAGATCTGGTTATCTTCTTTAACCATCTCCTTCATTGTCATCCTCTCCTTCATTGTCAGTCTCCTAATCCTCCAGAAGTGATCCACTCAGAAGGTCGTGCTGGAAGGATGCCACGACCCAGAGTATTTCTCGCCCGTCCCCGGTAGATGCGGCGGCGTACGGGGTGCCATCCTGTTCGTACCCGAGGACGACAACCATGTCAAGATTCTTTTCGAGGGCACCCTGAAGAACCCTGCTGACAGGGATCGGGAGGGTGGTAGACTTGTCGAGGTAGACAACGGTGCTGTCCTCCTCCTGATCGTATTCGTCATCACTCATACCAGTTCTCCGTGTTGTGGTTCGTCACCAGATTAGTCCCAGATCGTGACTATCACTGGTCGGGGGTGTGCAGGGGACGACAAACTGCCAATGATTACAGATGGTTAGACCTGCGACAATTTGTCCTATTGCATCCGTGTTTTCCGGGGAGTACATCTTAGTTACTGACTAGCTACCTACAAGAGATATCTACTAATATATATCTACTGATTATATCTTAGTATTAATCCCTTGTAGGTATCCTAATGGTCGTCCGAAGTCCACCCTACAACGTGTCAAGGTCTGATGTCGTCATCCAGATAAGTCCTATCAGGAATGATAACATGGCTATGACAGGATGGATGTGGATCAGGGCTGGGGTTGTTGTCACCAGCATGACCCCGGTGATTGCTTTCATCAACGGTGGTACCTTAACCAGCAGACTGCACACCAGAGGAGTCGGTTGGTCCTGATGGTTGCGGGTCTGACGCATCTACTGCACTGGTGTTCTGGTCCGTGAGCCATTCTTCTAATTCCCTGATGAACTCGTCGATGTCTGTGTCGGTAAGGTTGTCGTCCCCGGAGATGGAGACGACATAGCTTTCTCTGGTCAGCTTATCAGGCATTGGCTCCCTTCCGCCCTGACGTGGACTTGGATGCGATGTAGTCGTAGAGCGACTCAAGGCGTACCTCGTTGTGGTAACGTCGGTCGGCACCCCAGCCACCCTGTCCTGCCCGGATAGCATCTACTCGGCGGAGGTGGATAGCCTGATGGATAGCGTTTGCCGTCATCCCGGTGATCCGGGACGCAGCCTTGACAGTCACCCAGTTACCGGGCAGGCGGGACTTCAGATCGTACCGGTGATGGGCAGAGGTCAGCTTCGGGGAAGGATTGATACGCTTAGACATTGGTAATCTCCGTAGTCTTGTCGTTGACGAACATGGTGAAGGAAGTCTCTACCCCGTTCTCGTCGGTGGCAGTGACGGTGATGGTCTTGAAGGTGTCGTAGTCTTTCTCCTCGGTGGTGACGTGAACGATACGATGGACAGACAGGTCAGCCATGTGAATCTCCTTGGTTAGATGTGTGTGATTCTACAGACAGTGGTCGGGTGTGTGTTATGCTGATTCTGCATGGCAGACCCCCACCAATCAGGTGTCGGCCCACGGTCCCACCGGGCGATGTCGGCCTTGGCCCCCTGATAGTAGGCCCGGTATGAGGCGACAGCGTCGGTGAATCCGTCCGGTGCCTCCACCTTGTACTCGTCAGGCATGGCAAGGCGGACAGGGGTGCACCACGGGTCTGTCGGTATCCCTGCCGGGGCGTCAGACAGTGGGACGAGCAGGCTTGTCGTCTTGTGTACCTTGTCCCCGTACCTGCGAGAATACTCGGTGCACAGGGCGATCAGTAGCTGGTGTGCCCAGATGTAATTCGCCCGGCCTTCCCGGACCCAGACAGCAGACGGGTGGTTGCGGTGTGTCGCCCTGTAGAGACCGTGGGCGTCGGCCCCCGCGTCCCCGTCGATGACACGGTGGGCAGTGGACAGTAGTTGTGCTGTTTCAAGGATCATCTTGACGACGTGCTTGTCGCAATGATACTGGGCAGCCCGGACAGGATCATGGTCTAGGTAGAAGATGTTCATTCTGTGTCTCGTGCTTCTTTGTAGAATATGTGACCACCGATACGGACCGTCCTCTCGACCCGTGGATGATCAGACCATAACGGGCTGACGTATGTCGCATGGTAGTGGGTAGCCCCGTCGGTTATGTCGAACGACAGATTAGTTGTCTGGACAGCAACGGCTGCTGCCCGTCTGGCCGTGTCCCATGCCGGACCATACTCCGGCTCGTCTGGCAGCCCGTCGCAGTAGAAACTGAACTGGCAACGGTTACGGATGGGGACGCCTCGCTGGTTTACCGGGCCTTCCATGACGACATCGCATATGTTGTCGGGCCATCTGTCGTCATTCACCCTGTTAAGGATGACCTGACCGACTGCTACCTGCCCGGCGAATGGTTCTCCCCGTGACTCCCAGTAGATAGCAACGGCAAGACATGCTGCCTCAATCATCTGATGCCCCTGCCGGATAGGCTATCTTGATCTGTAAGTCTTCCAGCATCCTGACCATGCGATGGTGGTCACGGATGACACGACCGAGGGATTCTTTGTCCACGCTGATCTTCGCCGTGCTGTCCCTTGTCCTGTCGTAGACGATGTGCAGACGGTTGATGTCAGCATCTGCTGTTTCGATGGTCAGGCAGGTCACCCCTGATCCTCCTCTGAATTGAAGTGTGCGTCCCATTCATCCCCGGTGATACCGGTCATGATGAACTCACGGTCATCAGCAGACAGGTCAGGCATCGCCGTCTGGATGAGGGTGCCGCCCTGCCACCGGGCGATCTGCCCCGGGGTGACAGGGAGGTCGATGGTCCGGGTGATACCGGTCAGCATGCTAGTCCGTGTGATCTGCATCGATCTTCTCCTGTTTACGGCTGTAGACTTTCTTGCTTTCGACAATCTTCGGCCTGTACTTCGCATCAGCCAGCGACTTGGCGTAATGGTTCTTCCGGCGGGCAGCCCTACGACGTCGCTGCTTCGCCGGTATCTCGTCAGGGTGTAGTCCGGTCATGTTATATGCTCCAGATAAACAGCGTGTGCCGTGGGATAGTCAGCCCGGACATCTATGCTGTCGTCATAGTACGACCCCGGTTCCTGTACCTCGACTGTCCCGGTCCCGTCACAGTACGGGCATTCAATGTCCTCGCCACGGCGGTGGTGGTACACCGCCCCTACCCCGTCACAGTCACGGCAGGAAAGTTGAATTGTCCAGAAGGTTCTCACGGTTATTCTCCCCAGTCCCAGAAGATAAACAGTTGATGGAGTGCGATCACCGCGACCGCGACGACCAATATACCGCTGATCATGAACAACATTACGACACCTCCGGGAGTGCCGAACGCATGGCCGACATCCAGACAGACAGATCGTCAACAGCCTGCCCTATGTCCTTGTTCTTGTAGGTTTTCCCGGTGTATCCCCCGGCGGCAAGCAACAGCCATCTGAGCCGGGTCTGCCTGTTCATCTTGATACCTTTCTGCCAGAGACGCAGGGCCATCCTGATCTGGCCTGCCCGGAACAATTGGGTAGCGTCCGGTCCGACGAATGATGTCCCGCCGGGACCGTGGCTGATGTATGAATCCGACATGCTCAGAACTCCCTGATGATAAAGCCGGTCTGGTCTGCCCATGCCTTGCGGCCCTTGGGGCGGAGACCGAGGATAGTCCCGGCGGGTTGCAGATGGATCAGGTCGTGAACGTCCCCGTCTACGACCGGGTGGCCCTTGTAGGTGTGGGGCATAGGCTGATTCTTTCGGACGGCAAAGACGGCGGCAGCCTGCATCCCGGCGTCGAGTATGCGGGACAGATCGGCGTCTTCTGTTTCCTCGTTCACGGAATAGACCAGATGGTAGTTGGCCGGACGATCCCGGAACATGCGGTCCACGGACTTGGTATAGTCCACGAATTGCAGATGGGGGAAGGCGTGCATGATAGACCGATGATCCCCGACCCTGATCCGCTCGTACGGGACATCTGTTGACCCGTTCGGACGGATTACCAGACGCATGGACTTGCGGGTAGCTTGCCGTTCCAGACGGCGGATATGGTGGACCATCTCGGCCATGTATTCGGCACGCTGGTCCATGAAGTAGCGGGCTTTGCGGACCCGTGATTCGCGGACCTTGTTAGTCCCGGTCTCGACGTCGGAGACCATCCCTGCCTGCCCTGAGTAGTGACCGAGGCAGAGTGATCGACAGCCTGCCGTAGACCATGGGCACAGGTTGGTCCCGGACAGATCGTGCGGGGCCATGTAGTTGATTGCGTCGAGCCAGCCGTACTGGTTGGCAAGGGCAGCCTTGTGGCTGCTCGTCGAGAAGAACTGGGTGAACTTCATGAGTACCTCCGTTGATGCGAATTATGGATACATTCCGGGGTGAGTCCAGTGCTACCTGCACATGGCTGGTATGTCAGGAGTGAATGATGTCTGAGCATTCCTGAATGATGTCGAGGAACCTTCCCTTACTGGCAAGCGAATGCTCGGTTCGGGGCAGCTTCTTCAACAGTTTCGGTAAGTCCTGTGGATTACCAAGCCGGATGGCAAGTATGGCTTGCTGGAAGTCAGATCGTCGGAAGATACGTTCGGGGAGAACGTAACTGTTGTGGAACTTGTACAGGTCAACAAGCGTCTTCTCGATCTGCCTGTCCGAGATAATCGACTTGGCTAGTTTACCCTTTTTGAACGGGGTTGTACCCTGTTTCATGTTGATTTGTCCGGTGAATATCGCAAGCATGACACCGGGACTGGTCAGGGGATACGACTCTAGTTTCTCAAGGAACTTCTGATAGAAGGGATTACCGCATACGTTGGCAAAGTATTTTGCGTAGTCTAGCAGCGACCATGATTTAATATCGGAGTTCTTGGCTACCATAACCTTTGGTGCATCGTAGGTTTCGATAAACCATAAGTAGAATGTTCGCCGCATTTCGGTTGCGGCTTGATACCTATGCTGTCCATCGATGATGGATAAATCCTTCGTCACTATGATGGGATTGATGGACAGGCAGTCGGATTCCTCGATGGCTCGTTTCAGTCGAGCAACATGAGCAGTAGATGTTTTTCGGTTGAAGTCTGGGCCTGTCTTCAGTTGATAATACAGTTTGTGATCGGGATGGCAGGCGTACACGACGCTGGCAGTCGGAAGATCGTACTTCATGGTCATGGTTTCCCTCTGGTTTGTATGGTTAGTCGAGACGAGACGAGGCATAGGCGTCAATGCCATTCTCGTTCAGGATAGAGGCGGCGGCGCGGGCGAACGCATACTTACGTTCCATGCTCTGACCGAAATCAGAAACCCAGAACGACAGTCCGCCGTAATAGTGCTTGCGGAATCCGGCGTTCTTCTTTGCCCAATGTGCAAAGCTGGTGTTGCCCTTGGGCAGGCGGACCTCGGCGAATCCGCACGGTCCGTCATCGACAACCCATTGCCGGACGACGGGGCTGCTGTCGTCTAGCGGGCTGTCGTGTTGCTGCACAACCATAGGCGTCGGCACCACCGCCATCGCCGCCCGGTTTCCTGCCTCGACGGCGGCATCCCAGACGGTTTCGTATTGCTGATACCGGGCCTGCCGTTCGGCGGACTCGGCGGCGATTTTCTCACGGAGCGATGAATAGGTCATGGTTTCCCTCTATTTGGGCAGGATTGCCCCTCATGCACACGGACAATCCATGTGCACAAGGCGCAATCCCGGCATGGTGATACCGGGATTGTACCTATGGTTCAGGCGGAAACAGCCGCAGTCAACTCGGCGATGGCCGCAGCCAGCTCCTCGGGCTTGGCTTCCACCTTTTCGGCGTCGCCCTGCGCTTTCTTGGCGAGGGCGAGGATCAACTTGACCATGTCGACCGGTTTCGGCGCGTTCTCGACAGTAAACTTCCAATACGGTACTTCTGCCGCCTCGGCGAGCATCCACGGGCGACGCCGTTCCGCTTTCTTGGGAATAGACGCGGTAACCGCGCCGGTTTCCTTATCCTCGCCAAAATTGATGGGCGAGTGTGCCGAAACCCATGCCACTATCGCCTTGACCCGGTAGCCGGTTTCTGCCAGCCCGGCGACCAGCCGGGTAAGCTCGGTATAGTCGCCGTGCTTTTCAGCATGGGATAGCAGATCGACCAGCAATTCGTGCTGAGCCTTGCTGCCGTTGCGGGCGGAAACGATTGCATTGGTGACGCGAACCTTGAGGGATGAAACGGCCATGATACACTCCAATTTTTGATAGGTGAACGGGCAGGATTGCCCCAAATATGCACGATTTCGCATGCACATTTGGCGCAATCCCGCGCTTGTCAGACGCGGGAAACGCGACGGGATCAAGCCGCAATCAGCACTGCCATGCCGGGACTATGCCCGATTGCATGCGCTTTGATTGAAACCTGATACCGACCGACGATGATTCGGGAATTGCAACCCTAGACTGTCGATATCTTACGGCTATTCGCGCGACCGCTCGCGCCGGTTTCCTTAGGTGACGGCGGCGTTGCCGTCCAGAAACCGCCGGCATTTAAAACGGGTTAGCCGGGACACCCGCAAGGTTCAAATGGCTGCCGTTTAGCTACGGTATGTTGCCTGCCCCTATCGCCGCCCGCCGCTAGTGTTTTTGGTGTTCTGGCGCGTCGATAGTTTTTGGGAACCCTGCCCCATTATGGGGAACCCGATCCGGAAACCATGCCCGCGCCATCGTCTGCACCCCTTGCTCAATTCCCCCCGCATAGTCGGAGCTACTAAGCCGCAAGTTGTACGTCCGGCGCGGGAGCTGTCGCGTTCCGCAAGTGCCCGCCACACGACGGGAACCGGAGGGACTATGTGGGGCGATGGACTGCCCATGTCCAACGCCGATAATAAACCCTTGGCCGGACGGGTATATTGCCAATTCTGCATAGCACCTATGCGTCCGGCGCATGGTTCGCCCGAGGCGACAGAATGCACGCGCGTTGCACAAATCGGCTGTCCCGTACATGCGACATATTGTCGCACCTATGCCCTGGTGGCCCATGCAATCCGCGCATAGCTAGTCGAATATTAGTACCAGATCGAGACAGTAGCGAGTCGAAACTATTTGTCGGCATAGTCTAGAACGCCCTAGGATCGCCGCACAGCGCCGGAACGCGGGCAGGTAGGGCAGCACCGGAAAAACTTGGGCAGCTTCCCACGCCATCCTAGGGCACCTAGGGGCAATCCGCGATTCGCCTAACAGTTGCATGTAGTGCACGCCCTGCAACTAGGTACACCAAGGCGACGCGGCGGGCAGTTTGGAATTAGAATAATTCTAAACCGGCGCTGGCCGGGCGGGCGGGACCGTATGTTATAATATAACGCTGGCCGAATGGTACGTTATACCGTAACACTCAGGGGGGAGGGGGAAAATCAGGCCCTTCCTTTTTATATATAAAAGGACCCCGCCAAAAATTTTTAGAAAAATCAGACTTTAACCTATAGTTGCGCGTATATCCCCGCACAACCTCTGGTTATCCCGGCGGTATTTCCTTGGTTTTACAGCCCTGAGTGCCTATTATTGGTCCATGACCGGACATCATGCGCGAATGACAAGAATTGTTCACGGGTACGACAACGATCCAGAGGTTCTGGAACGTGAACGTAAGCGTCTGGAGGCTGACGAGGAGTTCCGCCGACTGGCCGACCTGCCAGAACCTGAGTTCCTCTCCCGTCCCCAGAGGTTCAACGACCCCCGGGACAAGCTGCGAAGGACCCAGATGACGGCCCTCCCCTTCCGTCTGTCGCCTATGCAGTACAAATTTGCGTACGAGTTCATCGAAACAGGGGATGCGTATCAGGCTTACATGAATGCCGGGTACTCTGTCGGGGACAAGAAGCCCTTTCTTATTCGGGGGAAGGCGAAGGAACTGCTCCAGACACCGAAAGTAGCCGCATTCGTCAACTATATCAGGGACAAGACCATGGAGAAGCTGGTGGTTAAGGTAGAAGACATCATCGAAAAGTTCATGACGACCTACAATCAGGCCATGGACTCCGGGGATTTCACGAATGCTAACCGGGCATTAGAGAATCTTGGTAAACATCTGGGCATGTTTGTCGAACGGTCGCTTGTCGAACAGAAAATTACCATGTCGGCAGACGAACTGGACCGTGAGATTGCCCGATATCAGACCATCATTGATACTCATGTTGATAAATATAAGGTTGATCAGGTCCAGCATTAGGCCTAGGAGGGCATACCGGTACGGATTCGCGTAAGTGACTGATATTACTCAAATCTCCCCCGACGTGCAGTCCCGGGAAAGCTACCTAGCCCTGCTCCATGCCCGGGCAATGTTGTCGGCCCGGGACGATTTCGCCGCATATGTCCGTCTGATGGCCCCCACCATCGTCCCTGATTTCAAGTGGGGTCGTCATATCGACATAATCTGCCGGGAACTACAGCGGTGCGTGGACGAGGGTGGTCAGCGCATCATGATTTTCCTCCCTCCCCGGTCCTCCAAGTCCCTGATCAGCAGCCGTCTGTTCCCCTCGTGGTACATGGGCCGACAACCAGCCCATGAAATCCTGACTATCAGTCATAACGAACAGCTATCCTCGGACTTTGGCCGTTCAGTCCGTGATCTTGTCGCCCACCCTGTCTTCGAGGAGGTATTCGAGGGGGTCCGTCTCCGGAAGGATGCGAAGGCAGCCGGTAAATGGAAGACGAACAAGGGCGGATCGTACTTCGCAGCCGGTGTTAACTCCCAGATTGCGGGTCGGGGTGCACACGTAGCCATCATCGACGATGCGATGTCGGAGGCAGACGCATTCTCGGACGCCGGGAGGGCCTATATCAAGAACTGGTACCCGTCAGGTCTCCGCACCCGACTCATGCCCGGCGGGTCTATCGTCATCATCAACACCCGGTACCACGACGATGACCTCTGCGGGTGGCTCCTCCGTAACCAAGGGGCCGAGGACAACCCTGACACGACCCCGTGGAAGGTCATCAAGATTCCGGCATGGGTAGACGAGGAGTCGTCGGAACTTCTCGGCCTCCCTGTCGGCTCGTCGTACTTCCCCGAATGGAAGACTGACGAACTCCTCCGGCAGGACGAGGCTGAGATCAGGTCTAATAACGGGGCCAAGTACTGGCAGTCGCTGTACATGCAGAACCCGACCCCGGACGAGGGCGGTATCATCAAGATGGGCTATCTGTCCCCATGGACAGACCCTGAACCCCCGAACTGTGAGTTCATCCTCCAGACGATGGACACGGCTTTCTCGACCAAATCGACAGCCGACGAGTCAGTCCTCCAGACATGGGGCATCTTCCACCGGGCAACGACAGACTCAGCCGGGGTGGAGAGGGTTGTCGCCAACCTGATCCTCCTCGGGAACGAGCATGGCCGGTGGGAGTACCCGGAACTCAGATCGTTAGCACAGGCAGAGTACGACCACCACCGGCCCGACCTTGTGCTTATCGAGAAGAAGGCGTCCGGACAATCCTTGATCCAAGACCTGCGCCGGGCCGGTCTCCCGATCATGGAATACATGCCTGACCGGGACAAGGTAGCCCGGGTCAACGCATCCACCCCGTTCATGGAGTCAGGCCGAATCTGGATACCGGCAGGAAGAAACTGGGCCGACGATCTGCTGAACCAAGCACTCAGATTCCCCGGTGGTCGTCACGACGACATGGTGGACGCCATGACCATGGCAATCCTGTACGTCCGTGATTCGTGGCGGATAGAACACCCCGACGACCCTGAACTGGACGACGAACCAGTCCGCCGACAGAAGACCCGTGGTTCTTATTGGGTACTCCCCGGCAGACGCATATAATCGGGTGATTACCGCCCCAAGGAAACTGCCTGATGGCCGATGACGACATCCTTGCCCTAAATCAATTGATCCGTGATTACGGGACTGAGTATCAAGCGCCTGAACGTCTTCGTATGCCGATGAAAGAACGTCTGTATGCTAACTACACCCCGGCATCCAAAACTGAACAAGCCGAAATGCTATTATCGATGCTTCCCGGAATTGGGGAAGGACTAGATATTGCCCATATGACTAAGGACGTGCAGGAAGGAAACTACGGCCAAGCCGGATTGTCGGGCCTTGCAATGGCTCTACCGGGCATTGGAGCCGGTGTAATTAAAAAATTATATCACGGGTCACCGACTAGCGGCCAAATTCTTCCAGACCCAAATAAAGCAGTTGAAACTAAAAGTGCATCATTTTTAACAGATAACGAAGATGTTGCATATACTTTTACGCTTCCGCGTGAATACGGGGAACCAAAATTTTATGATGATTTTGGGAATGAAATTGAACCCGGCAGTGTAACAGAGATTTATACAGACATTAAGAATCCATTTACATTGAAAGGTGACGAGGCACAAAAATTTATTGACGACTCTTCATATCAACAAAAAGTAATCAATAAGGCAAAAGCCGAAGGATTCGATTCAGTAATAGCAGAAAATGTATACGAAGGGATTGGCGAACGATATAAAAACAATGTATACGCAGTTTTTAATAAAGAGCAGATGACATTAGATGCACCTAAACAAGCTATCTCCTCCGCAGACACATCTCTTCGTCAGGTACCTGCCCTCTTTAAGAAACAAGACATCGACTTTCCGGAGGGCGGTACAAATTTTGATATTGGTGGCGGAAGATTTGATGAAGGTACCAAGTATCTGGCAGATGAACGTGGTGTTGAAAACTTCGTCTACGATCCGTACAATCGTTCCCCGGAACATAATGCCGCTGTTATGGACAGGATGCGGACAGAAGCAGCCGACACAGCCACAGCCGCTAATGTTCTGAATGTGATTGCAGAGCCAGAAGCCCGGACTGATGTCATCCGACAGGCCATGACGAATATTAAGCCGGGTGGTATAGCGTATTTTCAAATTTACGAAGGAGCCGGTACAGGCGTAGGCAAGGTGACAAGCAAAGGATTTCAGAACAACAAAAAGACAGCCGACTACATTGGTGAAGTTGAAGAAATATTTGGACCTGACAACGTCCGCAGAAAAGGCAATGTTATTATCGCCACCAAACCAGTACAATACCGTCGTGGTGGCTCTGTCGTCAGTCGTGACCCCTACCGCCGTCAACCAAGGACTATCTGATGTCACTCATTGAAAACCAGAACATGCTCCCCCCGGGGGTAGAATTTGATGTCGATGGCGGCGAGTCGGCAATAGAGTTTGACTTTGGCGAGATGGGGGGTGTGGGCCTGTCCCCCGAGGACCAGATGTTCATCGACAGCCTGTCGGCAGACATGGAACTCGAAGTCGATGTCCCCATCCCCCACTTCGCCAACCTTGCCGAATACATCGGGGAGGATGAACTGGAGACTGTCGCCCGTCGTGTCATCGACGGCTTTGAGGCTGACCGGGAAAGCAGGGCGGACTGGGACGAGACGCTGACCCGTGGTCTGGACCTTCTCGGCCTCCGGTTCGAGGAAACAGGGACGGCATTCAGCGGATCGTGTGCGGCGACACACCCGCTGATCATCGAGTCGGCTGTCAAGTTCCAGTCGAAGGCATCTCAGGAACTTCTCCCGGCTGACGGTCCTGTCCGGACGCAGATCATCGGTGACCCAGATTCGAACATCGTCCAGCAGTCGAACCGTGTCCGCCGGTTTATGAACTACGAACTGACGGAGATGATGCCCGAGTATTTCGACGAGATGGAGCGGATGCTCTTCCATCTCCCGATTGTCGGCTCGGCGATCATGAAGATGTACTACGACGGGACCGTGGGCCGTCCTGTCGCCGAACACATCCCGATGGACCAGTTCTACGTCAACTACGCCGCCACGGACCTTCGACGGGCCGGGCGGTACACCCATGTCATCTACAAGTCGAAGGCTGACCTTCAGGCCGACATCAGGGCCGGAATGTACCGGGACGTTGCCGACCTCCCCGACCCTACCGGGCGGAAGGATTCGGAACTGGCCGGGAAGGTAGATGAAATTCTTGGTTTCTCAGACGGTGGTGAAGACCCGGAGTACACCCTGCTAGAACAGCATGTAATCCTGAAACTTGATGATGACGAGGCGGCACTCCCGTACATCATCACCGTCGAGGCTGATTCCCGGCAAGTCCTGTCGATCCGCCGAAACTACCGGGAAGACGACCCCGCCGCCGAGAAGATGATCCACTTCACCCACTACAAGTTCGTCCCCGGCTTCGGCTTCTACGGTCTCGGCCTGATCCAGCTTATCGGTAACCTGACCATGACGGCAACGTCGGCGATGAGGGCACTTGTCGATGCCGGTCAGTTCGCCAACCTCCCCGGCGGATTTAAGGCGAAAGGCGTCCGTGTTGTCGGCGACTCGGACCCGATCAGCCCCGGCGAGTTCAAGGAGGTCGAGGCTCTCGGGATGGACCTGAACAAGGCCATCGTGAACCTCCCGTACAAGGAACCGTCCCAGACCCTGTTCCAGCTTCTCGGCTTCGTCACCGGGGCTGCCGAGAAGTTTGCCGACCAGACCGACCAGATTGTCTCCGACGCGAACAACTACGGCCCTGTTGGGACGACAATGGCCCTCCTCGAAGCATCGGCCAAGTTCTTCTCCGCCGTCCACAAGCGTCTCCACCATGCCCAGCGTCAACAGTTCAAGATTCTGGCCCGGATCAACGCAGACTTTGTCCCACTCGACGGTTACCCGTACGCGACCCCCGAGGGCGACATGACCGTCTTCCAGCAGGATTTCGACGGGAGGGTGGACGTTCTCCCGGTCTCTGACCCGAATATCCCCTCCCGGGCACACCGCCTGTCTCTGGCAAGTCTTGCCCTCCAGATGGCAGCCCAGACTCCCCCGGGGACGTTCAACACCCCGGAACTGGTCCGTCAGGTCCTCGAAGCGGCAGACTTCCCGAACATCGACCAGATTCTCCCCAAGCCGCAGGAAGCACAACCGCAAGACCCGATGACAGACCTGATGATGGTGACCCGTGGAATGCCTATCTCTGCCTTCCCCGGTCAGGATCATCAGGCCCACATCGCCGTCAAGACTGCTTTCTTGTCGGACCCGATGGGTGGTGCATCAGAAGCACTCAAGCCATTTGCCCCGGCTATTCAGGCGAACATCCGTGAGCATATGATGCTCGGATATCAGGAACAGATTCAGGGTGTCGTCCAGCAGCAGATGGCCCAACTGCCCCCGGAACAGGCTGCGATGATGGCCCAGCAGGGTGCGGGGGCGTCTTACGCCATGGATCAGATTCTGGCAATGGCTGCCCAGCAGGTAGCAAACGCGAACCAGCAGATGGGTCAGGCAGCGTCCCCGGAACAGCAGCTTCTTGATCTTGAGCGTCAGAAACTAGAACTGGAGAAGGAACGGATCGGTCTGAAGTCGATTGCCGACGCTGCCGGACTTGCCCTGAAAAATCGTCAGCTTGATCTGCAAGATGAAAAACAGACAGCAGATGCAGTCCGAGATGGGGTCAAAATATCGACAGAGATAGATCAGGCTGACAAAGATAGGGCAGCAGCCCGGGCTGATAAACAACTTGATAGACTGGCCCAAGCGTCAGACTTGGGTTTGTTGTAAATCAGAGTATAATTTCACAAGACGCTCATAGGGGATTACCATGGCAATTCTTGACGATATTCTCTCAGCCCTTGGTGGGGCCGCTGACTCTTCCGGTCTCTCAGGTGTATTACAGGATATTGGTACGGCAGCCCGAGACTCAGCCCGAGAGGAGCGTCGTTCACTAGATTTTATCGAAAGTCTGCCCCCTATTGCCCGGTCGATCCTCCAGAACGAGGCAATGAGTATGGGCTACTCTAATGTCGAGGAAGCTATGATGTTCCAGCCCGGTATTATGAATGCCCGGGCTACCGAACTTGCCAAGTATTATCTGACCCCGGCTGAAGAGCCTCAACCCCCGATGAAGTCGGATGAAATTCGCCGGACAGAGCTTCCTAATCCGGTGCCTAAACCTGAACCTCCAGTTCAGGTTTCTCCGTTGCCATCGCTTAATAGAGAAGATATTCTAACGCTTGAAGAACTTGGTTCGATCCGGCGCGGAGTTCAGAGCGATATTGCAAACCAACGAAAGCGTTATGAAGAAGAACAGGCAGAAAAAAATATGTCTGCGGCGGACTTGGTGCAAAGACGAGTTCGTCAGAGACCTCGTCTTGGTGGTGTGGGAGGAAGCATTTCCCAAGAGACGGCTCAAAATATTGCCGCTGGAATGGGTCTGAATACAGGCCAGAATGATGACCTCAATACTCTTATTAATATGATTGGGGCCGAAGACCCCCAACTTGCTAATTATATGGCAGAAGGATTTAAGGAAGGCGCAATTGGCACAGCAAGTGAAATTCTTCTAAATCTCATACCGGTTGGCAGTGCAGCAGTTGGAACGATGAATATGATGAAACGTATGCCTCTTATTGGCCGAATTATTGGCAACAGCCGGACTCCGGCAGAGGCAGCACAGGCTCTTAGAAGTGCTGAACAAAGTAGTCCGGAAATTGCAGCAGCAGTGGTAAAAGAAATGCGAGAGTTTTTCCGTGCTGCGCCGGGCGTAACACCACCGGCTCCTCGTCCCGGTCTTTCTATGCCTTCTACTGCTTTGCCTTCTTCGGCGCAAAAAACCATGAAGGCTGCCGAAGATTTTCGTAGTGGATTCCCCGGCAGGGGTATTTATAACGCCGGAGGTCCTATTCGTCGCATGGGCGGTGGAACCATGCGTGATAAGATTCTTAATAACTACAACCGAATGGTCTAACCCATGCCGCAGACAAAGAAGCAGTCCCGCAAAGTCCGCAAGGTCATGGGCGAGTTCAAAGAAGGTACCCTGAAATCGTCCTCCGGGACCAAGGTGAAGAACCCTAAACAGGCTGTTGCTATTGCCCTGTCGGAAGCAGGGATCAGCAAAGCCAAGAAGAGGAAGAAGTAGATGGCTGGTAAGAAAAGGAGTCAGGCAGATGTCTATGAAGCCATGGGCATCAGCACGTCTAAAGAGAAAGAGAACCCGGACGACGTAGAATATGCGAAGCAGGTACTTAAAGATGCTTCTGAAGATCAAAAAGCAAAAGCCCGGGAAGTCGTGATGAAAGCGAAGGGTGGCATGGTCGGCAGCCGGTCGTATCGCGGCTACGGCGCAGCCCGGTGTCCCAAGTAACTAGAAAGGACTTAACTATGGCTAAAGGTAAATCGTACGGCAACACTGCCAAGATTCCGCAGTCCGACTTCAGTGTCCGGGCTGAACGGGAAGTTCTCCGCAACTCCCCGCCGGATACGTACAAGATTAAGGCGAAGGGTCGGGGTAAGTAAGCCGACCCAACTCCTCTATTACGAGCAAGTCTAAACCGCCAACCCACGTCACGGGCATTATGTATTTCGAAGACCTCAAACGTCTGATCGACGCACAGATCACCGACTATAAAAATCTTCTTGGATCGGGTGTTCCCGAAGACTATCCTTCCTATCGTCAATACGTCGGCACCATCTCCGGGCTGGAGTGGTCCCGGAATCTTGTCGCAGAGATTCAGAAACGTACAGCGGAAGGAGAAGAAGACTAATGGTTATGGAACCGAAGATGGCTGGTGCCATCATGAATGCAGACTGGGTTACCGACGAAGATACCCCCGACCCGGCCCCACTCCCGACAATCCCCGGCTACCGAATCCTTGTCCGCCCGATGCGGGTACAGGGCAAGACGAAGGGGTCTATCCTGCTCCCCGATTCTTTCCGGGACGATATGAACTACCTGACCACGGTAGGACGTGTCGTCGCCGTCGGTGATCTGGCATATGCCGACAAGGACAAGTTCCCTGCCGGACCGTGGTGCCAGACCGGTGACTTTGTCTGTTACGGGAAGATGAACGGTCAGAAGATCAGGTACAAGGGCGTGAACATGATTCTGCTCTACGACGATCAGGTCGTCATGCGGCTGGAGAATCCGGCTGACATCGACCCGATGTTTAACATCGCCTAGCCCCCGCCTCATCAGCGTAATGAATGGAGAGAGATATGAGTGATGACTGGAGCCAGATTGACGTCAAGAAGGCCGCAGAACCCGAGGTAGACTTCGAGATCGACGAGGAAGTCCGGGCCGAGGAAGCTGCTGCCAAAGCCCCTCTGGAAATCGAGGAGGAGGCGGATAACACCATCGAGGTAGACCCGGCTGCCCCTGACCCTGACCCTGCCGAGTCCGCCCCGGAACTTGCAGGTGTCGATACGGAGGGTGCACAGAAGCGTATCCGACAGCTTGTCCGTCAGCGGAAGGAACGCGAAGAACATATCATCGCCCAGCAGCAGCAGATCGCCCAGCTTCAGGCGCAACTCCGGAATACTGAGGAGAAGAACGTCGAGGTATTCCGGAAGAACTACGACGTCACCGAACGACAGCTACAGGAGAAGGCAGAACTTGCCCGTCAGGCGTACCTCCGTGCGTACGATGACGGCGACAAGGAGGCCATGCTCTCGGCACAGGAGGCCATGTTTGATGCCCGACAAAATATCGGATTGGTCCGGCAGGGTCGTCAGGAAGTTGACCGATACGCAACAGACCTTGCGAACCAGCCTATCCCCGCTAATAATATTCCTCAACAGTCTGCCCCGATCTATGATGAAAAAGCTGTGGAGTGGGCTGAAAAAAATTCGTGGTTTGGTCAGGACCAAGTAGCGACAGCGGCGGCGTTGGCAATCGACGCCACCCTGAAGAACGAAGGTTATGATCCGTTCACGGACGATTTTTACCGGGAGGTAGACCGGCGTCTCCGGGCAGAACTCCCGAACAAGTTTCAGGGCAAGGCAGCGGCCCCTGTAAAACAGCCGCAGCAGCAACAGGTGGTCGGGGGACAGTCGCGTGGTTCCCCCGAGTCTACGGCGAAGGGCGGTAATCGAAAGGTCAAGTTGACCCGGGATGACATCGCACTTGCCAAGAAGTGGAACATACCACTTGAGAGATACGCCAAGGAGAAAGCCAAGGCTGAAAATGCCTCGGCAGTTGGTGATTACACGTCGATTCAGGTCGGCTAACACGCGGAGGACGAAACTATGAGTGAAGCACGTAAAAGCCGTGAGACTACGGGACGAGTGAACGAAGAGCGATTTGACGAAGACTTTGCGGAGCCGAACTGGCTCTCGATCCCCGGGACGGTCATCGACCGATTCAGGGATCAGGGGCTGGTACTCCGGTGGGTCCGCTTTCAGATCAACGGTCAGGACGACTACAAGAATGTCGGTGATCGTCAGGCTGATGGTTGGACCTTTGTCGATCCGAACGACGTCCCCGAGATGATGGCAACCTCTCGTATCGTGAGCGAAGGAAGGTTTGAGAATTGTGTGGTCCGGGGCGACGTAGCCCTTGCACAGGCGTCTGCCAAGCGGATGGCGTCCCGCAAGGAATACTACGAGAACCGGTCGAGGGACATGATCACTGCCGTAAATCAGCAGTTGATGAGTCAGTCGAACTCGGCAATGCCGATCCATAACAATTCCAGATCGACTGTAACCCGAGGACGTACCCCGTCCTTTAACGACTAAGGAGCAACATTATGGCTTTGACCAAAGCACTTAATGGCTTCGTCCCCTCGCGTCGTCGTGGTTCTGGTGCGAACAGCACCGGCAGCAGCCAGTATCGTATTGGCAATGCCCAGTCCGGTAACATCTTTACCGGTGATCTGGTGAAACTCGACGGTGGCGTGATCAAGGCGATTGCCACCACCACCGACTATGCGGTCGGTGTCTTTCAGGGTTGTGAGTACATCGACCCGACCACGAAGCAGCCGGTCTTCTCGAATTACTACCCGAGTGGAGTTTCGTCGGCTGTCGGTCAGCCCAAGGCGTTCGTCATCGACGACCCGGCGGCTACCTATATCGTTCAGGCTGATGCCTCCGTCTCGGCGGGTGACGTGAACCTGAACTTTGACGTTACGCTTGGCGCTGGTTCGACCGTCACCGGTATCTCCGGTTTCGGTATCATTGCCACTAGCCGCGTACAAACCACGGCGATGGTCCGTG
>Ga0208898_1000483_pt1 | contig 31004 bp, 45 predicted proteins | sample VirMetDEL_Mar_4_FD_184513 | JGI IMG/M metagenome (GOLD analysis project Ga0208898, IMG submission 184513) | Aqueous microbial communities from the Delaware River and Bay under freshwater to marine salinity gradient to study organic matter... | ecosystem: Environmental > Aquatic > Marine >...
AAGGTAATGTTGGACCTAAGGGTGATATTGGTGATTTAGGACCAGTAGGACCAAAAGGTGCTCAGGGTGATAAGGGTGTAATCGGTGATAAAGGTGTTATTGGTAATTCACCAACAGGACCAAAGGGTCCACAAGGTACATCGCCACAAGGACCGAAAGGACCAATCGGTAACTCCCCTACAGGTGTAAAAGGACAACGAGGTAATCAAGGACCGATTGGTAATCAGGGAGACGCAAATCCAGGACCAAAAGGACCTGTGGGAGATAATAATCAAGGGCCAAAAGGACCTCGTGGAGACTCTAATCAGGGTGCTGTGGGTCCTACAGGGGCAAAAGGTCCTCAAGGTGTTAAAGGACAAAAAGGTAATTTCGAAGGAGTTAAAGGACCTACAGGTGCACAAGGTGCTGACGGACCAAAAGGGCCAAAAGGACAGAAAGGTGGAACGGGACCAAAAGGAAATACTGGTGACAAAGGAGTTATCGGTCAGAAAGGTGCAACAGGACCATCACCAACAGGACCTAAAGGTTCACAAGGAAACTCACCTCAAGGTAATAAGGGACCTCAGGGTAACTCACCACTTGGTGCAATCGGAGCTCAAGGTGAAAAAGGACCTAAGGGTAATATAGGTGACCCTAATCCTGGTGTTAAAGGACCTGCAGGTTCAAATAACCCAGGTCCAAAAGGACCAATCGGAGATTCGAATCAAGGTGATAAAGGACCTAAGGGTAACATTGGTGGTCAAGGTGATAAAGGTCAAAAAGGAAACTTCGAAGGTATTAAAGGACCTACAGGTGCACAAGGCGCTGATGGACCAAAAGGGCCTAAGGGTCAGAAAGGTGGTACAGGGCCAAAAGGTAATATCGGTGATAAAGGTATTATTGGTGATAAAGGTGCTCAGGGTAGCTCACCAATAGGCCCAAAAGGTCCACAAGGTAACTCACCTCAAGGTAATAAAGGTCCACAAGGTAACTCACCACTTGGTGCAATCGGTGGTGGCGGTGATAAAGGACCAAAAGGTAATATAGGTGACCCTAATCCTGGTGTTAAAGGACCTGCAGGTTCAAATAACCCAGGTCCAAAAGGTGGTATTGGAGATGATTATCCTGGAGATAAAGGGCCAAAAGGTAATATCGGTGGTCAAGGTGATAAAGGACAAAAAGGTAACTTTGAGGTTGGGCCAATAGGTGATAAAGGACCAACAGGTGCTGACGGACCAAAAGGACCTAAGGGTCAGAAAGGTGCGACTGGTACCACAGGACCAAAAGGACCACAGGGTAATGCAGGTCTTATTCAAGGTGGTGTTGGGCCAAAAGGACAAAAAGGTGCTCAAGGTGATAACAGTACACCAGGACCTAAAGGACCAAAAGGTCTTCGAGGTGGTGGAGGTGATGGTGGTTTCCAAGGTGCTGATGGTGCACCTGGAGCAAAAGGTGCTAGAGGTTCTCAGGGACCATCACCACAAGGGGGAAAAGGTCAAAAAGGTATTTCACCAGGTTCTTTTGGTTTCAAAGGTCAGAAAGGACCTAAAGGACCAACGGGTGACCCAGGTGCTCCGTCAGATAGAAGGTTGAAGGAAAACTTACAACCACTTGAAAGTTCGTTAGATAAGGTAATGAAGATTAGAGGTGTTAAGTATTTCTGGAGAAAAGAGGTTGACGGTGTATTCACCGACATGGTAGATGGTCAAGATATTGGTGTGATTGCACAAGAAATTCAAGAGTTCTATCCTGAATTGGTAGGTGAAGACGAAAAAGGTATTTTATTTGTTAGATATCCGTTGTTAATATCAATTATGGTTGATGCAATTCAAGAACAAACAAGACATCTCGAAACCAAAGAAAGTCAACTTCAAGAATTAGAAGTAATAGCAAAAGAAAAAGGACTCCTATAAGGGTCCTTTTTTTATTTTCTCTATGTTTTTAACAGTCCATACTTATTTTTCCATAAAAAGAATTATATGGAAAATTATACCGCAAAACATCAAGATAAGTTTTTAGTTTACTGCACAGACAGTTGTGGGATGGGTGACCGACTATTAGGGATTGCTTCCACATTCTTATTGGCAGTTGCCAACGGATATCAGTTTAGAATTAAAAGTTTCGAACCTTATGGTTTAGCTGAGGTATTCACATCAAAATATTCGTGGTGGAGTGACGATTGGATTTATGCTGAGGTCAAAAGAGGTAGGATGAATATTGAAAGTGATGTATGGTCATATTCAAGAATCTTAACCGATGGATTGATTACTGAGCACTATCCAAATGCTAAATGTATTAACGTCCACTCAAACCAAAACTTTATCAGTTACCTTTTCCAAAACTACCAATACATTTCTGAGTTAGGTAAGTATGGTATCACACCTGAAAACGCTTTTCAAAAGGCAATCGACTTCCTATTTCAATTTGAGACAGGGTTTAGTGAAAACTACAAATACCTTTTGTCCCAACTTAAATCATCACACAAATACATCGGTGTTCACGTAAGAACAAATAGAAAATGGGGTGATGTTCCTGAGATTTCTGATGATACTGTTGACCGTTACATTCAAGCAACGCGAAGTGAATACCAAAAAGGTGGTAAGATTTTTGTTTGTTCAGATGACGAAAGTGTAATCTCCTTATTTAAAAGTAAGTTTGGTGATGATGTCGTTGCTTTACCAGGTAAAGCAAAACACTTAGAAAAGTCAAAAGACCAAACACTTCAAGAGTTTTCCAAAATATTGTTTGAGATTTGGTTGTTGGCGGAATCTGATGTGTTTATCGGTTCGTACTGGTCCAACTTCTCACGTTTGGTAACGTTAAAACAAATGAAAGACCCAATCTTAGTAGAGTTACAATTAGAAGAAAATCCACAACCACCTACGAAAATGTGGAGAGATAGTAGAATGGGTCAAAACGGAATGATTGATTTTGAAAAAGAATATGGGATGAATACCAAAATCGAAGGATTTCGATACACACCCCATATTGAATTAATGTCTATTAAATAAAGTTAAACATAAAATCATTGGAAGGTTGTTGTTGGGGGGTATCTCCCAACACATATCTTCTGTAAAGTTCGTAGTTTAACAAGTCCCATCCACCTTCGGGGTAATAATCCCAATCCTCAATTTTTCTAAGGTCTTGGTTAACATTACCTTTTCCACTTTCCATTAGTTGAATAAGTTCTTCTGCGGTGGTTATTTTAATTTCTTGATGTGCGAAACTTTTCAGTTTGGTTACGAGCTGTTCCATAGGTCCAAACCATGAAAGGTGCCAACCACAAGTTTCTCTAAATACCATACTCAAGTCAAATCGTTTATTTCTCATGTCTTGAGGTTCTACAGTTTTCAAGTGGTTCCATGTGGTCACTTGTGTTCCTGGCCAATCTTCAATCTCAGTCCAATCATAATTCCAATGGAACCATCTTTGTCTACAGGTGCCGTACCTTCTCTTCTCAACTTTTAATTGATAAAAAATATCGTTTAACTTATCTCGGTCAGGAATCTCATCTACATCAGAAATCATAATTAAATCTTTATCTCGTGGTTGCATTGAGCTTACCACTTTTTTAATCATATTTCTTTGATAGTTTTCTCTGAACCAGTGTTCGTCTTGGTCCTCAGGTGCTGGTGGGAATCCATCAATAACTACGGAGACAATCTTATCATCATATTCTGAGAATAAGTGTGATAGTTCTTGGAAGTATAATGGTTTTTCTTTTCCGCTATGTGTTTGTGTGCTCTCAACAATAATGAAGTAATCAACATGGTGGTTTAAGTAATCCATTCGGAACTTTAGAATGTCTAATTCATCATGGAATAACACACAGTCATACACTTTCTCAAACTCATCAACATCAAAGTAAGGTATCTTTTCCTGATGTGGAGGTCGGTCAGTGTCATCTTCATCAATTGTATTTAGATAATAACTGTTTTCATTTGGTTCTTCAGGTGGCATTGCATTTCGGATAAGATTAACAATGTTTCTTTCATTGTTAAAATAATTCGTTGCCGTTTCAGTATGTGCGAATGAAAACATTTTATTCTTTATAAACTCAGGGTTTCCAAACCATGAAAGGTGCCAACCACATTCCATCGTTGTAAACTCATAAGAATCATCATCCCAACGAGTATTTCTAAGATGTTGGAAGATGTCTTTGTTTTGAATATAGTGTGAGTAAAGGTTAGCAGATGAACCGACCCATCTCATACCTTTCTCTAAGTTGGTGTTCCAAATAAACCATCGTTGGTCCATAATGACCGGTCCCATATATAATCTCTCACGTATTTCATCTAACTTTGTGAGGTCAGGGATTTCATCTAAGTCGGAACAAAGGATGATATCTTCATAATCCAAATTCAATTTAGAAAGACCACGAGGAATTGCTCTACGTTGGTGGTGTTCTCTAACCCAGTGGATATCTCTAATCTCAGGGAGTGCGACCAACTCATCAATTTCTTCCTGTGGTAACTCATCGGGCATGTCAGTCACAATAACGTGAACTATTTTATCGTGCCATTTCTTAAATCTTCTTTTATTCAAAGAATAGTGTAACGCTTTTTTCTTACCCGTAAAAGTTTTTGTGGATTCAACTAAAATAAAATGGTCCACATAAGGGTCCAATGTTTCTAACCTATATTCCAATAGGTCAAGTTCATTAAAAAATGTAAAACAGTCTACTACTTTCATTTAATTAACATTCTGTTGTTTATTACAATTGCATCAATATCTGAACTATAGAAAAGGTCTAACGCTTCTTGAGGGGTCTCAACAATAGGTTGACCATTAACGTTCAAAGACGTGTTAAGGATAATAGGAACCCCTGTGTGTTCTTCAAACTCTAAGATGAGGTCGTATACCTTCTCATTCATTTCACGGTCTAAGGTTTGAACCCTTGCAGTTCCATCAATGTGTGTGATTGATGGAACCTTCCACGGTTGTTTCACTGGTGCTGTATATAACATATAAGGACTTTCAACCGGCATGTCAAACCAATCCATTACTCTTTCTTTAACAACTATAGGTGCAAATGGTCTGAACCATTCTCTGTGTTTTACCCTTCTGTTGAGGATGTCTTTCATCTTAGGGTCACATGGGTTAGCTAAGAATGAACGATGACCTAACGCACGAGGTCCAAACTCTGAACCTCCATCAAACCAAGCAACAATCTTTGAGTCGGCTAACATTTTAGCGATAACCTTTTTGTCGTAAGGTATACCTTCGTTAATCTCAGGGTATTCAATACCTGTGTATGCACATTCTGCAGGTGATAGAGGAACTCGTGGTTCGTTATACATATGAACTGCGGCGTATAGTGCAGCACCAACTGAGGTTCCATCATCGCCACATGCCGGATATAGATGGATGTGTTTAAACTTAGACTTCTTTAGGATTTCATAGTTCGCACGACAGTTAAGGGACGAACCACCAACCAAACAAAGTGTATCATTATTGAAACCTTTTGTTTTTTCATATACTTCATCTACCATCTCTAAGATTGCTTGCTCAAAGACATATTGAACAGATGCCGCATAATCAAACACCTTTTGAGATGTGCTTTCATTGTGGTGGGTAAGGTAATAGTTGTCATAAGCCCAATCACCACGAGAACGAAACTCAATATGTTCAATATGGTCTTCTATATATTCTCTTATTCTAACAGGAAACTCACCTGTTAAAAATGCTCCCGCCCAAACATTAAAAGTTGGGTCATCAGATAAGGTTTCCCTATTACTTACTTTATCTGCGATTTTCTTCCAATCTTCCAACGCTCGTTGATTAGGTGTTCCATATGCCGCTGCACCCATAAGAGTTCCAGCTTTAGTAAGACCAGGTCCGTAACCTAACAACTCAGTCATTGCATTATAGAATGTACCAATCAAAGAGTCGGGTGAGTATAACCAACTGATTTGTTTATCTTTACCAACTAACACTGCAGATGAACTATAACCGTTTACACCTGATGCGTCCACTGATAAAATTGCGGCTTGAGGGATATCAGAGGTGAAGAATATTGATGCCGCGTGAGCGGTGTGGTGGTTAATCATCCAACCTGGTTTAACAACCGCACCACCATCAAAGTTTTCAGCATCGAATACAACGTTGGCTGGCATAAAGTCTTCCTGTTTAAAAGGTAACATTGGTTGATAAAACTGAGTGTTTACAAAAACGTCATAACCTCGTCCTTCATAATATTGTTCACCAGGGTGTAAAGAATTGTGTCTCGGATTGTTGTTTCCGTAAGACCAAAACTGAAACTTATCCTCAGGGAAATAAGGTTTAACGAAATTGGTCCATGGCATACTTGCTCCGATAACTACCGAGTCAATATCATCAATAGTTAACCCGTGAGGGTGTAACACATAATTGATAACATCCCAATTTAAAAAATTTGTTTTCTTCTCTCTGAGAATTCTTTCAGATGAGATGGCATTTACTACTTTACCATCAATGACAAGAGCTACTGCGGCGTCGTGTCCAATACTTAGTCCTAATATTTTCATATAACTTAAATGAACTTACTTTATTTTATCCAAATGATAAGTTATATTGTAGTAAATTAAATATCAATTATATGTTTTACTCAGACCCTTTTATTAATCATTACAAGTCAAAAAACGTTGACCATTACAATTACTACTTCTATGAAAACGCCTTCACTGATGAAGAGTTAGGATACATTATGGAGTGGGGTGAAGCGACCGATTTACAACCAGGTGAAATTGGTACTGCAGATGATAACGTGGTGACTGAAATTAGACAAAGTGAAGTTGGTTGGATTGAATTTCAAGAAGGTACCCAATGGATTTATGATAGATTGGCTTATTACGCAATTGAAGCCAACGAAGAAATGAATTGGAACTTTAATCTTATGGGTTTTGGTGATGAGATGCAATACACCAAATACTATGGAACAAACAAAGGTCATTACTCATGGCATGGGGATATTGGTCCAATGGTATCACATCGTAAACTTTCAATGGTTCTTCAACTCACAGACCCTGAAGAATATGATGGTGGTGATTTGGAAATCAGCATTGGTAGTATCACTTTGAAAGTTCCACGTAAGAAAAATAGTTTAACCATATTCCCATCATTCGTATTACACCGAGTGTTACCTGTGACTAGTGGTGAGAGACGCTCATTGGTTAGTTGGATTTCAGGACAAAACTATATGTAATATGTTTCTAAGATATTCAGGGGGTGTGTATACCGATATTATAAGGTTTCACACTCCCTTTATTATGTTTGTATATAATAAAGAAGTTAGTAATATCTCTACTCTTCAAATAGTTCCAAGTTGGATTGAAAGAGACTCTGAAAATGTCGTTAAATATTTAGGTGAAGGAATGTTATCAGGACTAACCTTTGTTGAGACTTTTCATGAAGAGTCCTATGACTTTGCAAATAACTTCAATATTGATTATGGTGATTACTACGATTATAAGGGTAAACATTTAATTCCCACTATGATTGCAGTTGGAAAAGACGGTCAACTAATTGACACGTCTTATGGTAAATGTTATTGTTTGGAAACTCTTATGGATTTGGTGGGTCAGATAGATATTGAGTTACTCAAACCATCCAGTGTAAGTGAGTCGTAACTCTTCAACACCTGGACTTACGGTGGATACAAAATGTAATTTCCCTTCACCTTCAGGTAAGTCAAACAAAGTTAACGTATTGAAATCAGGAATTGAGACTTCATCAATGGTGTCGTAGTCAGACATAAAATGTAGATTACCACCATATTGAGGTTTCCAATTTTTCGTTAGTTGGTAAACATATCCCAGTCTTCCATTTGGTGAATCTACGTGTGGTGATAGGAAATCATTAGGAAGGTAGGCTGCTGCGAACATTGAGTCTGCAGAACTTACAGGGTCTTCAACTAAAGTGTTTAAGAAGTTAATGTTTTCCTCACTATTGGTCCATCTTCTAAATCCACATTCTGTGCAAGTGCAGGTCTCAACATGGTCGTCTAATGTTCTATGGAAGTGATAACTAAATTCACCTTCAAACATTTTGTTAAAAACATATTGGTGTGTTTCGGCAATTAGTCGTAAGTTTCCTTCCGTGTTTTGAATTTTCTCAAAACCTTTTTCACCATTCATTCGTGGTGTTGATGATGAAAACCACCAATCGGATGGCATTTCATTTGCGAACCAATTGTATAATGCTTCTGCGTATTCTTTTTTTAAAAAGTCTTTGATAACCACGTAACGATTACTGATGAACTCCTCTCTAATTTCATCTAAGTTGTGGATTGGGTTAATAATGTTTTGTTTAATGAAAAAGTCTAACATCTTAATATTCAGTGTTGAAGAAGAAAACTTGGAAAAGTCTTCCATCGTTAATGTCAGTACCAAAGTAATCTAATGATACGTGAAAGTTTTGTGCTCTATATAAAACCATTCTGTTAAAAAGATTACCATAACGGTCAACCATTTCCCACTTAGTATAATCCTTTGCGGTGTGTGCTGGAGATGTTGGGTCATATTCATCGTTTTTATGTGCATCATAGTCCCACGTCATTAGACCTGTTTTCTTATGTCTAAAGATACCTGTGCCTGCGGTTACAGGTGCGTCAGGTGTTAAGTATAATACTGCTGCCCAATCAGTGTATGAGTCAGAGTGAATCCATGAACGGTCCTCAGCTGTTGTATATTGAAATGCACCAGTATATTCACCACCCCACCAAGTAATCTCACCTGCGAAAGGTCTTAGAATGTTACCTAATGTTTCAACGATATCATCGTTCATAAATGATTTGGTTCGGTAACCAGGATAGTTACCCTCAACATTGAAATCTTGTTGAAGAGCGAACTCTCTAACCTCGTGTGGGTTATCGTAAAAGTCGTCTATAATTAATGAATTGACTAACATAATAAATCTTTGAGTAAAAGATAAAGTAAGTCGTTATAAAGAAAAGTATATTAAATGTAATCTCTTAACATCTCATCGATGTTTTTTTCTACTTTTTCAAAGTCTGCCCATTCTGGTACTGAGAAATCCAAATAGTCCCAATCGGTGTTGAATAATTCAGTTAATAGATTTTCAAATGAACCTTGATATTCAAACTCGTTACGGTCTTCACGTCCATAATGTTTAAATACAGTTTCAATGGCGTCTTTAATAAGGTTAGATACGTTAACACTATAGTCGTAAACTGTTTTTTCTTTTTTCTCACCGGTTTCTCGGTCCCAATAATTAACTTTACGTGGAGTCTCACGTGAGAAATTGTCCATTCCAAAGAAACCTTTTAGTTCTGACATTGTGTTATCATAAATCTCATCGAAATAGGCGTGTTCTTCAGCGGCATTTAAAAGACTACCTAGTGAACCGTAAATATCCATTGCGTAGTTTTCAATAAATTTGGATAGTTCGTCGTTGTCCATATCCATTACTTTATCTTTAGTAATGATATCCATCTCACCATCAACTTCCACCTCTTGACCTTCTACCTCCTCATATACTCTTTCTTTAAGGTGTGTAAGGTTTTCCTCAGATAAGTTATTCAACATTTCTTCAAGGTCGTTAATCTCACTATCCCACTGCCACCAATCGGGCCAATCTTCACTTAACGCTCCTTTAGCGGCATCTCTGGCTCCACCGTCTCTATATCCTTCTCTAAAAAAGTTTGCAAGGTCTTCACGGTAATTCAGTCCCATCCAATAGTTATCACCCTCTTTAACAATATCATCAAAATATTCGAGGATAAATTCGATAGTTTTCTCAGGGTTTTTCTCGTATTTTTTACGTAAATATTCAATCGGATATTCCTCCAAAAAGTATTCAGCAATCTCATCGTCATCAATGATTTGCTTGTCCTCGACAAACTTAATGAACCTTTCAATATTCCCTGCGAAATACTTATCAATAAATTCATTTACCTTTCTGTCGTTGGTTAGTAACCACTTTTTAATAGTTTCTAAATTCATGTTGAATACCTTTTAATATAAATACAAAAAAAGGGAGAAATAATTCTCCCTTTAAACAGTTCATCCTTTCTTACTTAAATTATTTCTTTTCGTAATATTTTTCTACAGTCTTTTGTATAGCGGCTTGAACTGTTTTTTGAGTGTTTTCCTTCTGAACCTGAACGTTCGTAGTGTTTGATTTGTTTTTACATCCACAACCCATAATAATGTGTATTTTAAGTATTTATTGGTTTATCCTTATAACGATAAATATATCTTAAACACTTTAACAGTAAAGAAAAAATGAATGCAAGTAAAAAAAGGGGAATCATTTGGTGGGGTACTGCCGGGTGTGGTTCACGCTCCTTCCAAGGGTTCTTGGTGGGTTCAGGTATTGATGACCTAATTAATGTTCCTATGAATTGTTTGGTAGGACAGGAATGTTCACACACTCATGCTCAAGGTATTCCAAAGGGTTATGAGAATTGTAAAATCATTTGTAATACCAGAAACCCATACTCAAGAGCGGTATCATCTTATTTAGATGAGTATGTGGATTTGACTCGTTCTTGGGGAGGTAAACCATTTAAGACGTGGTTGAAAGAAGATTATTTTAATGAGGAGAGAAGTCAGAGTGTGGACCACTTTTATATGTTAGAGTGGCCTGAGATTGGTAGAGAACCTGATTATATGATTAGAATGGAACATATGGAAGAGGACGTTCGTAATTGTCCACCACTTATGCAAGGTGAACCTCATAGAATTGAGGATGCTATTGAAAGTTCAATCAATACAAACAATCATAAGAATGAAAATCCTCATGATGAATACATCGGTAACTTCCAACACTTTCAAAAATATTACGACCAGGAAAGTGCAGATTTGGTTTATACTAAATTGGAAGAATACTTTACCAAGTTCGGTTATGAACGAGATTCTTGGTTAAAGTAATATTTATAGTTAAACATTTTTGTGGTTATGAGTTTAAATCAATTAATACTTGAGGGTAGAAAGGATGACTTCCTAAGAAAATTTAGAGAAAAGTTTACTAATGATGAGTTGAAAAACATCTTCATGTTATCTAGAGACTTGGCTCCTAACCACAAATTTTTAATGTTTTTGGGTGATGCACTTCAAAGTGGTAACCTTGATATGGAGAGAGCAAAAAATGCGGTAAACAACTTCATTCGTTATCAACAAACTCTATCCACTAAAGATATCAATCAGTTTAGTTCAATCGAAGATTTGGAATCTGAGATTGCTCGTCACGAAAATAGAACACGTAGAGAAGTTAAGAAGTTAGAAGGTGCCGACCAAGTTTATGAAGATGACAGGTTTGTGGTTGTTACACCAAAGACATCTGAAGCTTCTTGTTATTATGGTTCAGGTACGAAATGGTGTACCGCATCAATGAATAACTCATCTTATTTTGACCGTTACAATCAGGACGGAAAACTATTTTACATTTTAGATAAGAAAGCTAAATCTAACGATAGATTTTATAAGGTTGCGATGCTTAGAAAATATGATGGTGACACCACGTTCTATGATGCACCTGATAAGGCATTTTCTAATGGTTGGATTTTAGGTTCTGAGTTGTTTGAAAAGATTGATAGAATAGTTACAGATTACATGAAAAGTAACTTTGCAAAGGAGATTGAAATCTTCAAAGACAAAGAAGCTGCCAAAATAGAAATGGAAAGGGTTCGTAGAGAACAAGACAGACAAAGAAGAATCAGAGCATTACAAGCTGCTGAGCGTAGAAAAGAAGATGATGAGTGGAACATTGACAACGACACTGAAGAATCTAATTTTGCTAATGCGGTGTTTGAAGTTATACAGTCAGACTACGGTGTTGAGGTGGGTGAAGATGAAAGCATTTACAATTTAATGCCAGGTGAATATCCACATTATGATTTGATGACCTTTAAATGGTTAGGTGAGGATGAAAGTGATACCGAGTGGGCGGTTGGTGATTGGGACCAAGTTCATACTGCCGCTGTTGATTACTATAAAAATTTGTTTGAAGAACTGGGTACTGATGGGTACAATCGTTCATTCCTTGAAGGTCATTTAAATATGGAAAAGATTGAAGAATACTTTGAGGAGATATATGAAACTGATGTTGACGAAAATCCTGACGTATATTTCAGTGAAGACGAGTTACCATTGTCTGAAGGGCAAGAAGAGCAGATTAAAGAGTTGGAGGAAGAGTTAACAGAATTAAATGAAATAGCTTACAGTTCAGAGGATGAAGAAGAGATTGCAGGTGCTGAAGAACGTATGGAGGAAATTGAGCAAGAAATTGATTATATTAAACAGTCACCTGAAGGTGAACCTAGTTACGGTCAGGTTCAAGACAAAGTTGAAGAGTTAATGTCTGATGTTAGACATGACCCATTATATGCATTACAGAATCATGGTTTTGATATTGAAAATTTCATAGATGTAGATTCAATTGCGGAGTCTTCTGTTGACGTTGATGGAACTGGTCCTGCGTTATCATCTTACGACGGTTCTGAGAATGAAGTTCAAATCAATGGAACGTGGTATTACGTTTATAGAATTGATTAATTCTTTCTGATTATTATATTAATCACATAGTTTTAAATTGATATGGAGTTAGATTGGATTACAGAAGAGCCAATAGATTTTGAATACAAACAATATCTTTTATTGGATTACGAAAAGAAGGTGAATGAAAAGTTGGCTCGTTTTGAGATATACCCAACATTTCAGGAGGTTACTCTGCATCTTGCAAACATCACTCGTATCAAAAAAAATAATCAGATGTTAATGCTCAACAAAAAACCTGTGGAGGTTGATGATGAGATATTAGTGAAGGATTTAGATTTCAAACCCATAAAAGGAAAAACCAAAGAGGAGTTAGTAGAAATCAAAAAATTAGCCGAATTTGCACATGTTAAACTAACCGATATGTTTATGGTTGCAAAGTCTCTATGGTCGTTGGTCTATGACGACGTTCAAATCAGTATTGTAAAAAATAGAGATTTCTTAAAAGCGGGTTGGGGTTACTTTTATTTAAATTACAAAGACGAACTTTACGTTTACGAATACAATATCAATAGAATTGACGAGAGTGCGGTTGAGAATAAATGCTACGTTAGGAACATATACCAGGGACCTCAAAGATTGATTGAGAGTATCATAGTTGAGTTTGGTAAATTTGGTCCAAACGGTGATATACAAAACGAAGAAATGGGTTTACAATTTCCTTTATTTCATGTAGAATGTTCTCAGGAATACCCATTAGAAGGTGCTTTATTATCTTTGGCTAGAAGAAAGATAATGAGTTTTATATTCCAATCAGTAAAAATTCAAAAAATACAAGAGTAATATGGAAAACACAGTAACGTTAGACCCCCAAGAAATCCTTAAGATGGTAAAAGAAACTCCCAACGACATTGAGTTGGGTGGAAAAATCAGAGCCTATATCTATGCAGTCGAAGAAACCCGATAACATAGTCTACGACGAAAAGACTCAAAAATACAACGCTTCGATTTTACCTTACGCAACCAGTGTCTCAGGACCAGTCATCAAATTAGATGATGTGGGTGCGTTTAAGGAGAGAGGTGTTAACAGAGTTCAGAAAACGTTCAATGCAAAATACAAAGAACTGGTTGACGAATACAATCATCTGATTGATGAGGTCGAGTTGAATAATATGATTTACAACTCAAAGTATTCGTTTGAGCCGGTGATTGGTGAAATTTATCATTTATATGTTGGTAATGATGAGAAATATTTCTTATCTTTGGTGGCACCACATGAGTGGAACAGGAAACATATAGCATCAGTAAGACTTAATTCAGAACACAAATGGGTTTCAACAAACGATTTATAACTAAGGATTTAATTTTATCAACACCTAACGAATTTTTGCACGATTTATTCAATGTCGATGGCTTGATTATGGACAACTGGTCATCTAACTTTATTGATGAGTTCTACCAAGGACTCGATAAAGAAGAAATTATTCAAAAATTAGATGTTAATAAAGAATCTTAACGATTACATTGACAATCCTCGTGGGGTTATTCATGTTGGGGCTTACGAAGCTGAAGAACGTAAGTGGTATTATGAAAATGGGTTTGAACCTGTTTACTATATCGAAGCTAACCCTCAAAAATTCAAAATAATTCAGGACAATATTCGTATTTACGAAAACCAGTATTTCATTCATCAGGCAATCTCTGATTTGGATGGTGAGATGGACTTTTATGTGTCATCCAATGGTCAATCATCATCATTACTATTCCCAAACAACAGACCTGAACTGTATGACAATCAATCACATACCATCAGTGATGTTATTAAGGTAAAGACACGACCTCTCAAAGACGTTATAGATTTATTTGGTATTGATATGAGAGAGATTAACTTTTTGAGTATTGATACTGAGGGTAGTGAATTGTCCATTCTAAAATCATTGAAGGGTATGATTATTAAGTTTGAGTATATTGTATGTGAATACCATACTCATGAAAACTACATTGGATGTCCAATGGTGGAGGATTTAATATTATACGTTAAGCAATTTGGATTTGAGGAAGTCACTCGAGCAGACTCAGGTGAAGAGTGGGGTGATATTTTATTTAAAAGAAAATAGATTATGGCGGAATATCAATATGTTGGAGTATTAAAGGAGAAACAAGAAGTTAACCTAACGGATAAAACTGTTTCGGTCATCTTAGCAGGTGGACTGGGTAACATTATGTTCCAAATGGCAACAGTCCTTTCATATTGTAAAGATAAAGGTTTGGACCCACTGTTGGGGTATTGGACCAGTCATCAGACGGAGAGTTCACGTTGGTCTAAAAGACTAAATAGATATGCTCGTAACCACCACTTTGAACCATGGGGGGGACATCCAATGAAGGAGAAGGCAATATCTATGGACGACATCTTTCCAAAGTTGCCGTGGTTTAATAGTAGACCGAATGCTTTTGATTGGTGGTTCTATCAGGACACAGCATATGATTGGGACACTGGTAAAGGTGGTGTGTTCTATGATTTAGATGAGGTGATGAATACTCCGTTCTTAATGCAAGGATATTTCTTCAACTATCAATACTGGCACCACAATAGAGAATATCTTTTAGATATGTTCAGTTTAAATGAGGAATATTCCAAATGGTTGGATTTCCATTTCAAACCATACTTTGATAGTGATACCATCTCATTACATTTACGAATGGGTAGTGACCATGACTTTATGCAACCTGATACGGTTCCACCTAGTTGGGTACAAAAAAAGTTGGAAGACTTAATTGAGGAAGATACTCGAGTGTTGGTATTCTCAGACAACTTAGGACGTGCAAGAAAGATGATTGAGTCTTTTGATATGCCTGTGTGGAGGTTCATTTATATTGACGAAGATGCATATGTTTGTATGGAGTTGATGTCTCGTTGTAACAAACATATTTTATCTAATTCCACTTTATCTTTTTGGGGTGCATATCTTGATAAAGTGGAAAATAATCCCCATACTTATTTACATAAATCATTCTTAAAGAATCACCCGAAGGAGATGATTCCTTATGAAAACTGGAAAATTGAAGATTATGAAGACGATTAAAAAAGGAAACGAAATCCGTAGAGTTGAAGACACTCAAGCAGAGAACATGGTTCGCATGGGTGGATGGGAATACTGTGGAAAAGAAGAGTGGAAGAAGACTCGTAAGACTAAGACTGTAAAAAATCAAACTTCAGATTTGGAGGTTGATGAAATTAGTGGTAACTTGTCGGACAAGAAAAAGAGAAAACTTAGAAAAGAAAATAAAAGAAAAAAGTATGAATCAAAGTAAGGAAACTACTCGTCTGTTGGAAGGTAAATTACGTTTACCCATTCACATCAACTACATTTCACAATACATTCTTAAACTACCTATTAGGGAAACTCGTGAGGTGTTAAATAAGATGATTGAGGAAGGTAAGATAGTTGAAAGTAGATACTCTTCGGGCTACTATGTTTTAAAATCACAAGAGTAAGATGCGTAAAGAGATGGTTAATCACCCTGACCATTATGGTGGTCAGGAAAACCCTTATGAGGTTGTTAAGATTGCTGAGGCGACAGGTTTGGATAAGGATGCGTACCTATTCAATGTTCTTAAGTATATTGTTAGGAGTGGGAAGAAAGATGATAACCCACCAGTTCAGGATTTGAAAAAGGCGTTATGGTATTTGGACCGTCGCATTAAAACGTTGGACGAATGATGGCTTTTTTATTAAAGTATCTTCTTATCGGGGCAATAGTTGGTTTGATATTGGAGACGTTGGTTGATAAGGTATCGAACGACAGGTTTACAGGAGGAGAAAGATTATACATCATATTATTGTGGCCCTTATCACTTATGGTATTTTTATATGGGTTTTTTAATAAAGGAGAATGAAAGAAATGAAAGATATTATTGGGGACATTCACTGTTCAGAGTCAGTGAAGTTTATGAATGAAATGCCGGAGAAGTCGGTTGACTTGATTGTTACCTCACCTCCTTATGGTGTGGGTATCGATTATGACAATTGGGACGATGATAAATACTTTGACGAGTATATGAGATTTACTCGTGAGTGGCTCAGTGCTACTTATAGAGTGTTGAGGGACGATGGTCGTATTGCGGTAAACATTCCTTATGAGATTAACCGTCAGAAGAAAGGTGGGAGAATATATTTCTCATCAGAGATTTGGCAGGTGATGAAGCAACTGGGTTTTGGGTTCTTTGGAATCGTAGATTTGGAGGAGAGTTCACCACATAGAAGTAAGACAACTGCGTGGGGAAGTTGGATGAGTCCATCGGCACCATACATCTACAATCCAAAGGAATGTGTTATCTTAGCGTATAAGAACGTTTCTAAGAAGCAGGTTAAGGGAACACCTCAATGGAAAGGTGAGTATGAAATGGTTCCCAACGAAAAGATTGAAGGTGAGTTCAGAAAGAAGTTGGTCTATGATGAGAAGGATAAAAAAGACTTTATGTCATTGGTATTCGGTCAATGGAATTATTTTGCCGATACACAACAAAAGACCAAAGCAACATTCTCATTGGATATTCCATACAGAGCCATCAAAATCTTATCCTACAAAGAGGACCTGGTATTTGACCCATTCAACGGTTCGGGAACTACCTGTTTAGCTGCTGAGATGTTGGGAAGACCGTGGATTGGATGTGACATTTCATCTAATTACGTTAAGGTTGCTAAAGAAAGGATTAAAGAATATAAGTTAAACCAACAACAACTTGAGATTGTAGTTGACGAAACCTCTTCATAAGAAGGGGTTTTTTCTTTATCAGTATATTTATGGATAAACCTTTTTATTATGAAGCCATATAGAATTGATGAAAGTGAAAAACAAAGAATTTTAGGAATGCACGTTAGTGCGACCAAAAATCAATATTTAACAGAACAAAATAGTAGTAAGTCCATGAAAGGTTCTCTTGTTGATATTGCAAAAAGAGAAAATTTAGTACCCAAAGATTTTACTAAAGAGAATGAATATCTTATGGACCCAGAACATAAGTGGGTTATTATGAGAGCATTTGATGGGGCAAAAGTTGCTGGTAGTTCAGATAATTTACAAGGTAAACAATTTAAGTCTAAAGATTTTATTGATTTAAGTAGTGGTGGGGAGTTAGGTTTCCATTCTGTTACTGATGATAAGATGCACTATAGTGTTGATACTAAAGGTAAGGGTGGAATTAGAGTTTCCGCTTCGTGGGACTAATATGAAAAAATTAATTAAAGAATCAGGGTTAAGAAACATTAAGGAATTAGCCAAGAGATATCCTAAAGCGAAGATTTACTTCCACCAAGATTTGGATGGGGTAACAACAGCTTTGGCAATGAAGAATTATTTAGAGGACAATGGAATCAAAGTGGTTGATTCCGAGATTATCCAATATGGGGATAAAGAGTTTGCTATTAAAAAGCAAGATGCCACAGGTGATACGATGCCAGTCTTAGTAGACTTTGCTCACGGTAAGCCGATGTTCGTAATTCATACTGACCACCACGATAGTCAAAGTGGTGTTGAGGGTGATACTGCAACTTCATTTAGACCTTCACGTTCTAACGTTGCAACCATCTCACAGATTATGTCACCAAAGGAAATATTCCCAACGGAAGACATTACACTTATTTCCACTGTAGATTCTGCCGATTTCTCAAGATTCGGATTAACACCTGATGACATTATGAACTTTGTTTTCAAATTGGAGAAAGATAAGACTCTTCAGAAAAACAAAATGGCGTTGGGATTGGCAACCAACAAATTGATGTTGGCATACAAAAACAAACCAGGTTTTATGGAAGAGTTGGTGATGACATCTAAACCATCATTATTAAACATATTTCAAAACATATTAAGGATTGCAAAACGTGAAGGTTACGCATCACCTCAGATGATGAGGGCAAACCAACAGGACTATGTAAAAGCACAAAGTGATAGTCCAAATGTAAGATTTGAAGATGGTATCATCATCCAATATGGTGGTGGTTCAATGTTTAGACCAGGTTCATACGACAGATACACACCATTTAAAAATAATCCTGAGGCAGACTTTTTAGTTATTGCATGGCCAATGGGATTGGTTCAAGCATCATGTAACCCATTTAAATCAGACCGTGAATTGAAAGGTGTAAACTTAGGTGAGATTGCTCAAGAGGTTTTAGAAAAGTGGAGAAGTCAGTTGGAGGAAAAGATTATTCCTTTATCAACTATTAAGTGGGTTTCAGAAACATCTGCGAAAGATGGTTCAGTAGGATTTACCAACGCCGATTTGGAAGCGTTCTACGGAAAGAAGATACGTTCAATGGAAGGTGGTGAAGATTATATGGAAAACCTAAAACAAATTATGGACAAACCATTCTCTAAACTAACAGATGATGAGATGTCAATTTTGGATAGGTTGGGTGTTCCTGCTTGGGAGATGATTCAAGCAAACTCAGGTGGTCACAAATGTATTACCAACATCTCTGCTTTGAATTATTTCGGTAGAAGTAAGAGACCACCTCAGGGTAAATACAAATACCGTAAAGACAGTGGTGATGCACCATATGTTAAGTTCGCTAAGATGATTCAAGCGGAGTTTGTAAGAAAGTTGAAAGAAAAGATTAACCAATCTAAAGGTGGTGAACAGGTGGTTAAAGAAGATATGATGAGAATAGGTGATGAAGCATATTCTAACATCACTGTAAGTGATAGGGCACTAAATGATTCTATACCTCAAGAATTAATTGATGATATTGCAACTGCTGCTAAAATTGCAAACGTTAATGTTGAGATTAGTTACGCTAAAAAAGGACACAATAAAACCACAAAGAGTGGTAACATTAGTAGACACTGGAAAGAGATGGCAGTAGACCTTTCGAGATTACAAGATTTGGATAATCCTAAAGAAACAGAACCTAAAAGTAGAAGACGCAATCGTGACGGTTTTAAAACTGCGGGTGATAGATTATGTGATGCGTTAGAATCGTTAGGTTATAACAGAAATGCAGAGGGTAGTAGAAATCCAAAGGCAGTTCTGTGGTATATGCCTGATGGTTCACATAGAGACCATCTTCACGTTTCAAATGTTATAGACAAAAAACCTGAAGACAAGAAAATAAGTGATGTTGTTAAAAAAGATTTAACTATAATAGATATTATTAGCAATGGTGATAATAGTGAATTAATTTCCTCAGGTTCTTCAGGTAAAGGAGTTGAACAAATACAACAAATTTTGGTAGACAATGGATATGATTTAGGAACCTTTGGTGATGAAGGTAATGGTGTTGACGGTGAGTTTGGGGGTATGACCAAAAGTGCAATTAAAAAGTTCCAAAGAGATAACGAACTTCAAGTAGATGGTATTGTAGGTATTGAAACCTCAACCAAATTGAGTGAGTTAATTAAATAATGAGAAGGAGACTTTGTCTCCTTTTTTTATACCCAATTGTTCGGAACTACCACCAGCAATTTCTAAAACCTTATCACCAAAACCTCTGTAAGATTCACATTCCAATTCATTTTCACATGGAGGGCAGTCAGAGTGAATAGTAGTAATAGTGTCACCATCAATGAATATAATGTCTAAAGGTATGATACAGTCGAACATCCAGAAAGATTGTTCCTGTTTAGATGGCATCAAGAAAAACATCCCTTGATAGTCTTCGTCAAATCTCTTTTTTTGCATTCCATTACGAACAGCTTCAGGAGTTACTGCTAATTTGACTTTAATATCTGTATTACCTATAGTTACTTTCATATTTATAAATATCTAAACAATGATATTATGAAAAAATACGCAGGAGTTATTGTCCGAAAAAATAATAAGGTATTACTTTGTAAAAGAAATGCTGAAGGTTCATTACCAGGTCATTGGTCGTGTCCTGCAGGTAGTGTTGAAGAAGGGGAAGACCCACTAAAAGGTGCGATGAGGGAGTTTTTTGAAGAAACTGACATTACCCTGTTGAAAGTGCCAAAATTTTGTGGTATAATTAAACGAACCAATAGGGATGGTAGTAAAGTAAAAGGTGAGATGTATTGTTACCTTTATGATACTGAAGAAGATTTGACACCCAACCTTAATACCGCAAAAGATGGTGATGAACACACCGAATGTGGATATTTTGGAAAAGACGAACTACCTTCTCCAATGACAGAACAATTTAATAAATTACTAAATATTATACTAAAATGAGTTTAATGTACAAAGCCCTCGTGGCAAAATACGAAGCCGAACTGTTAGAAGCAAAAGCAACATTAGAAGTTTACTTCAATAATTCCGTAGGAATCGGAGAACACCCTCAACACTTGGAAGAGATGAATGAGTTAGTTGATAAGATGGCTTCAGCAAGTGATAAATTAGAAGCACTTAAATCTAACTTTGATGAAAAGGGTATGGCCCGTTGATGGTCCAAAAGATAGATACAGTGGGTATTTTAAGATGGCTTACAACCCCACTTCCTTAATTTTTAAAGAAATTTCTAAAAAAATTAAGAAAACTACTTGACGGAGACTAAATTTTTTTTATCTTCGTATAACTTTCAAAAACAAAGGTATATTTATAGCTTACCCTACTAAATAAAAACTTTTTTTTGGAAATTGTTTGACAGACTGAAAATCTTTTTTTAGATTTGTCAAAGATTTAGTTGAAAAACGTTCTTTACATATTGTTTATTCAGGTTTGAATGATTGTTAGTGTTCAACACAGGTTGACCTCCTTTCTTTTATTTATTTAAATCATTCATTCCGAATACGGCGGTTTAGCGTCGTTAGATAACCCCAGTAATGGGACTAAAGGGACTGAAGCGGGATTAGTACACCGTGAATGTTCGCAGTCGTGAGATTGACAACTAAACAAAGTGGCTACGGCCGATTCCCCGAGGGCAACTGCTGGGGGGAAGAGGTTACTCTGAGTCCGTGGAATATCAGAGTTGAGATGGTGACATCAATAGGAAAAGCTACAGGTGACGGTTCGACACACCCTGCAAGGTGTCGTAGGGCTGGGTACCAGTCTGATGGGTTTCCGAGACGTTTAAGTCTACGAAGTCCTGACTGACCGTAAGTTTGCAGACTTACAGAGAGGTGTGAAGCATTCTGTTCTCCAAAGGAACGGACCTTCTCCCGAAGCACATCTTTCCTTCTTCCACAATTGCTAGTTTAATAACAATAATCCTGAACCAAGGGATTGAAAATTAAATGACAAGCAAGAGTCTTCGGGCGTTGACAACGAAAGGTGTCTAAGACTTCGAGTCGTGAGATTAACGAAGTCGTTGAACAGACCGCAAGTCTTTCAATGTCGATTACAAAATATCTGGTGGGACGGCCATCCCTTCGTGAGTCCGCAAGACTTAACAGCGTAGAGTAGTAGTTGAGTAGTTGTTAACGAAACGATTGGTTACCGATAGTAACCGACACTGACTCGATACCATGGGCAACTGTGGTGGACAAGTGAGCAACCGACTATTAGGGTAATCTCACTAAAGACGGGTCCATAAGACGTGTAGTCTCAGCGTTATATATACCTTCCTTAACCTCGGCTAACCACCGAGGTTTTTTTATGCCCATACTTGTCGGGTTAAAATATTCTTCGTATATTTGTGTTATAATAAAAACGAAAGATATGGCAGTAGTTCAAAAGACCGTAAAGATTATCCACCCACAGTTTGGTTCATTGTTGGAAGACACTTTCTTGGATGAGGTTCAGTTCAAATTGTTTTTGAAGTTGATTCACTCATGTTTGGAGTTGAAGCAAGACCTTACCACGTTCAATGGTGTTGATTTCTTGTTCCACCTTCCTTACAAATTGTTGGCAGAGTCCATCGTATTGGGTAACACCATTCAGGTTTCGTTGGGTGAGTATGCAAGTAAGAAAGCCAAAATCGAGGAGTAATGTATAAGACTGGTGATAATGTGGTCATTCCAAAGACCAAGAAGATTAAGGTTATCAAAGAGATTGAGCGTTATGATGATGACGTTGTTATTTACACTGAGGACGGTGATGCTTATGGTATAAGGGAATGTATGACTTTGGAATCTGCGTATCAGATGGAAGTCGGTAAACTATTAAAAAAGTGGCAAGTATGAGTTTCTTTGACTACGAACTAAAAGACTATAAGGGTGATGTTATTGTACCCGATAACAACAAACGACATATTGTTATCAATGTGGCATCAGAGTGTGGATATACCAACGATAACTACCAGGACCTTCAAAGTATGTTGGAGACCATTGATGGTGATAAAGTAAACATATATCTTTATCCGTGTAATGACTTCGGTGAGCAAGAACCTGGTGATATTGAAGAGGTTAAGGCATTTTGTGACAGTTATGGGGTATTGGATTATCCTAACGTATATTTGATGGAGAAAGTCGTTCTAAAGGATTCTCAGTTATGGCATTGGTTGGAATTCACCAATGAAGGTTCCACGGTTTATGGTTATGACTTTGAGGCGAAGTGGAACTTCTATAAGTATTTTATTGACCCTGACGGTTCCATGTGGGGATTGTCATACTCTCACGAGTCGTTGTTGGATGAGGATGTGATTGATTGGATTAACACACCGATTGTCACCAAAGAAGAGCGTGAGGAATTGTTAACTGAGATTATGGATGCAGACCAAGAGATGGGTCTTTATGATATGGACGAGAATAGTATTCACAATCCTGAGTTATATTCTAAGATTCATGGAAGTGAAATTGAATATACCAATAAGTTGAAGGATTACACTTTCACTGGTACAACTGAAGAAGAAAAATAGATTTCCCTGTTAGATTAAATAGGGTGGTGGAGTTGCCGACCTTAACCTGTCGGTCCCAAAAAGGTGGAGGGTTTCTTCCACCTTTTTTATTTGTGGGATATTTATCAGTATGGATTTAATAAACATACTTGAGGGTGTAATTCTTGAGCAGGGTAGAGGTTCATTTATCATCTCCCCAACGGAAGCTTTTGTGATGGGAAGGCGTTATGGTGAGAACCGTAGTAACGGACCACACTTGGCGGTAGATATAGGTATACCTGTGGGTACAAAATTATATGCACCTCATAGTGGATACATTTCCAAAGTAAATAACTCAGACTGTGGTTGTGGTATTGACATCGGTAAACGTGGAGACAATTATCAATCAAGATTTTGTCACATGTCAAATATATCTGTTAGTGATGGTCAATGGGTAAATAAAGGAGATTATGTTGGACTTTCAGGTGGTGAGAGGGGTGAAAGATGTTCGGGAAATAGCACGGCACCTCACCTTCATTGGAGTTTTAAGGTGAATGGTAAAAAAACAAATCCATATAATGGTTGGGTAAGTCCTTCAAGATTACCTGGTTCATAAGAGATTTATGAATTAAGATATATTTATTAATATAAAACCAAACGATATGGCAAATATAATTTTAACCGAGACACAATTGGCAAGACTAAAGACCAATCTCACCGAGAATCATGACGGGTCATACATGGCTAAACAACAGTTATTCACCATCGCTACCTTAGCGTATAAGATGTGGGAAATGATGGATGATGGAGAGCAAATCGAAGACTGGATGGAAAGTAAAATAGCCCAAGCTGAACAAGGCGTAGTTGCCGTAGTGAAAGCTTATATGTATGACGAGGTTGAGGAAGGTATGTCAGGCATGGATAAACTTGATTATTCTGATTTGGTCATCGGTAAATAACAAGTTAAGATTATTGATTAATAAGACCCCTTATGTTATAATAGACTAAGGGGTTTTTTAATGCCCATTAACAATAACAATAACAAATATATTATGCAAAACTATTTAAAGTTTAACACGAAAAAACACACATTAACTGTAATCTTTATTGACGGTACTATCGGGGCAAATGACCTTGAAAACGTTACAACTATTAGAGAAGGTGAAGGTTTTTACGAAGTCCTTCAAAGACAGGAGAATGGTAAGAACGCACCGATTTACAGATTCCCGACTAATAACACGGTTGTTAGATATTTCCACTAATGAGTAAGGTTACCAAAGTTAAGTTTCCAAACATGCCCACTTATGACAATATTTCAAATTTTAAGTGGGACGATTTTAAGGTTGAGAAAGAGATTGGTAACTCATTATTCGGTTGGTATGATGACGTTTATGTTGAGGTCATCAAAGAGAATAAGATTACTGATTTACTGAGTGAAACACATTACCATGAGATGTTGGACCGATTGCATGTGGTCTGCTCAAATGTTGAGGACCATTTATTGCAACATCCAGTGTGTAAGGTGGATAAAGAGATTACTAACTTGGTCGATGAGGCGTTGAATAAGTTAGCTGAAGCGTATCAAATTACAGGAAATAGATTATAAGTTATGAATAATATTGATATCCAATATCAAGATTTGTTGAAAGACATCCTAACAAATGGAACTGAGAAGAGTGACCGAACAGGTACTGGTACCATTTCCATTTTTGGTCGTCAGATAAGACACAAGATGAGTGAAGGGTTTCCATTACTCACCACTAAGAAGATGGCGGTAAAGTCCATGATGACTGAACTTAAGTGGTTCCTCAAAGGTGGTACCAATATTAAGTATTTGGTGGAGAATGGTTGTAACATTTGGAATGGTGATGCTTATAAGAATTACGTTAATAAAGTGGATGTTAAGGCTCTGAGTGAGGAGTTTGGTATTCCTGCGGTTCATCATACCATCGGTGAGTTTATCGAAAGGATTAAGATGAGTGAGGACTTTGCGAAGGATTGGGGTGAGTTAGGTCCCATCTATGGTCTTCAATGGAGAGATTGGTATGCTGGTGGTCATCAGGAGTTTATTGCGGATACATTGGTAAATATGGAATATTCTTCTGTGGACCAAATCAGTGAGTTGATTAAGACATTGAAGAATAATCCTGATTCTCGTAGGATGATGGTAAATGCATGGAACGTTGGTGAGTTGGACCAGATGGTTTTGCCACCGTGTCACTATGGATTTCAAGTTTATACAAGAGAGTTGAGTTGGGCAGAAAGAGTCAATATAGTAGGTTATGTAAAAACTGAGGATATCCATGAAGATTGGTTAGAAAAGAATAATGTTCCTAAACGAGCAATCTCTTTGATGTGGAATCAACGTTCAGTTGATACACCATTGGGTCTTCCATTCAATATTGCATCATATGCGACACTGTTACTTTTATTGGCTGAGGAAGTGAATATGGTTCCTGATGAGTTGGTAGGTAACTTAGGTGATGTCCACATCTATAAGAACCAGGTGGACGGAGTGAATGAGCAATTGGGAAGAATGTCATACGACCTACCAACACTGAAAGTTTCCAATGTGGATATTCTTAATGGTGAGTTTGATTATGAATTGGAAGGGTATGGATACCATCCAACAATAAAGTTCCCATTGAGTAATTAATGACCATACCTGAAGCCATATTGAGTTACGTAAGGGCGTGTTATGTGATTGAATATAATTCAGATGAAAAGTCATTCAATCCTCAACCGCGCATAACGATACGTCATGCTTTCGAGACAAAGAAGACGGTTATGTTGATACCAATTACGGTGGGGAAAAATGTAAATGTAAATTTTGTTTGGGGTAAAGGTTTTGAGGTAACTACTTTAGACCTTTACCAAAAACAATGGAACTCATTACCTGGTGATATCATGAAGATATTCAGAGACAAACAGAGTATGAGTTTCTATGATTTTTTAATTGATATGGGGGAAGATATTATTATTCCCCTTTCAATGATTAAGGAAGAATTTCCTTCGTTATTTCCTGAGGAGGAAGTTGAATAGGTCTTCAAATATTTCAAAGTCACGAGTATTGGCTTCACCAAATACTCCCCAATCTGATATTACCATATCGTTGATTCCTAAAATTAGTAGTTCGTATAACGGGAAGTAATCCAAATATAAACCGTCATCCCAGTCAAAGGTATTACTTAAACAGCTATAAAATTCTTTAGAGACTTCAGTGTCGTGTTGTTCTGTTTGTGCAAAAGTTATTGCTCGTAGTAAAGTTTCTAATATTTTTTCGGGTGTAAAATCATACTTTTCACCATCCTCACCTCCGTTTAAGTAAAATTCTCTTAAAGACTCTGCGGTCACTTTAACAGATTGACCTTTATCGTTACTTAGTGAAAGGTAATCGGGGATGAGGTATGTGAAGAAGTAAATGTAGTTGTCCGAGGGGTTAATGTCGGTTTTGGTGATTGTATTATTAACTGCGGTAATATAGAAATTACCCATTTTCGGACCAATACCGATAAACGTGGTATCAAATTTTACTGGGTTGGATTGGACCTCTTCAATACTGGTGTCGAAACATTTTAAAAGAGAATCACCAATAAATGAGTCCTTAGAATTGCCTTTCAATTCTTTCCCATTATATGAAAAAACGAGGTCTAAGTTCTTCCATAAAGACAATGATTGTGGAAAATATTTACTGGCTTTTCTGAAGTTTTCATAAGCGGCATTGGCAATTAACATCTTATTAACCACAGGAAGTTTATTCTCTTCATCAACCAGGTTTATCAAAATACCCGTGTCGTCATAATCATATTCCAACGTATAATCAGGAAATCTTGAGAATATACTGTTTAACAGATTAACTACCGTCTTTTTTGCTTTATTTATTTCGCTATTTTCCATATCATTACTATGACAATAAATATAATAATATTGTAAAGATGGACTTCCACACGATGATAAATAAAGTATTTCCGACAATGACATATAACGTCATGAATGAAGAGATGGTTTATAAGGTCTATTATGAAAACGTGATGGGAAGGTATCAAAATGGTGAAAAGGGTGTTTCCCTTTATGTAAAATTCGAAAGGGTGAGTCCACCCAATAAAATCACCATAGCTCAGAAAGTTTTGTTATCTCACTTCTGGAATGAAATCACAAAAAAACAAAAATACTTAGGTATATCATCTGCAACTGTAATGTTGGGTGAAGGTGTTGATGCTGACCAGTGCATTTAAATTGTTTTCTGAGTATTTATTAGTATGGATATAATCGATAAATATTTTCAAGTTGCGGGACCCATCCTTGACTATAAGGTAATGAAGTATTTTGGCTTCACTCCAGGAATGGACACTCAAGCTCAATTAAGACTTTCAAATAAGTTGGGTGTTGAGGGTATTGATGAGATTATGAAAGAAAAGACCAAGAATGTAATTAACATTTCTTCGGGTGGTTATGATATAAATGTCTTTATAAAGAATTGGGACATCACTAAAGGGAGTGAAGAATCTGATGTTTATGATAATAATCTTTGGTATGTTGATAATATTGATGTTGCTGTCGACCCAAAATCTACCGTTGAAGTTATTGGTGGTAATGGTCACGAATATGAATTAGGTGATTTGTATAACTATTCTGATATCGATGAGTTGAATGCCAATTACAACACAGAAGACAACCCGATTACTGAAGATGAAATCAATCAGATTGGTTATGAAGTTCAGGATTTGATTAGAGACTGGTTGTATACCGAAGTTCATCCCCTTACAGGTGTTAATTTTGAAGATGTTCATCCAGGTAATGAGTCAGTGAAGAGTTACAATCTTAACGAGCAAATGAAAGGTTTTGATGTTAAACCATTTGCTATGCATGCTGACATATTTGAAAAGTTATGGGATGGTTTTATCAATAATGATTTGTTAAGGACCTATTTATCATTAAGAATGAAACTTCCAAAGAGACAAGATTATGTTGACTATTTCTATGAGTTTATTTTAGACAATGGTGAACAAATCAAAAAGAAGCCTAACGATGTTAGAAGTCGAGAGACAGATAAACATTAAAAATAATTAGTCACTATGAAAGTATTATTTTTTATCTTAGTAGTTGTTGTTGCGGGATGGATTGGTAAATCGTATATGGATTCTCGTAAGAAAAGTGCTGACGTTAAAGGTGGTGGTGGTTCTATCAAATTGCCTGGGTCAGGAAGTCCTGATACCTCTAAGGAGGATGCAATCAGTAAAGACAAGCCCCTTTAATCTAAAACATGAAACCCTCAGATTCTGAGGGTTTTTTTTTAATCTAATCTGTCGTAAGGGTTGTCCTTAGATATGGTTAACTTTCTTTGTTTTTCTTTCTCGTGAAATATTAATGAATGTGAAAAAGATTTGATATTGGTTACGTGACTTTTTTGAACGTCAGTCAGTCCATCAATAGATATTTTCTCATCGACATTGTTATCTGTGACGATGATGTGGCTTTCAGTAATTTCTACTTTCATTATATTTTTTCTTCGTAAACCTTATGTCTTACTTGTTCCTCAGTGTTCCATGAGAAGTCTAATTCAATAGTTTCTAAGTCCATATCTATGGTAAAGGTACCGAATGAACCTTCATTGATTTCCCAACCACCAAAGTTACTTAGCATACCATAAAAGAAATCTTCAAATTGTGAAGGCATTTCAACGGAACCAAAGAAATCAGTGGTTCCTTTATCGTCAATGTAACCACTATCGCCGCCACCGTTGAAGTCAAATTTAATTTCACCTCTACACATTTCTAACTCTTTACAGAAGTATTCGATAATTTCTTTGGCTTGTTCACTGTTTTCGGCGTCTTCACTAAGACCACCTGTTTCTTCTGTCCCATACTCACTGTAAAGTTCAAAAACACTTAAGGTCATATCTTCACGGTTGAACTCTACTTCCATGGCGTATGGGTCTTCACCTTCAAAGTCAAAGTCCTTTTGGTTTTCGTCTAAGTATTTCTCAAGTAATGGTTGTAGCGGTAATGGGTTTGAAATTTGGGACCTCCTATTACCTGAGATACAATCGGGATTGTTACCATACAGGTTTAGTCCGTAATAGTCTCCTGACCACTCGACAAGGTTACATCCTTTGGTTTCCATGTATTTTGAAAATACTTCTAAATATTTTTTGAGTTGTGCGTCCATGATAATAAATATCAGTCTTCAATATTTAGTTTCATGGTTTTTAAGAACCACATAGGTTTCTCACCTGTTAATAACACTTCCATCCATTCTTGAGGTGTTGGTATATAGTTGTTGAGGTCCTCACGAACGTGTTGTTCACCGACATACCTGGTGTATACAGTTTTACCGTCACTATTTTTGAAGTGGGTACCAAATCGTTGTTCACATTCAAAGATTCCTTGAGTGTGGTGTCTAAATGCTCGGTGGTAAATCTGTGCATACCAACTCTTACTTTCATCAAACCACTGGTGTATGTGTAAATAGTCTTCAGGTTTTCCTCCGAACTTATTTACTGAGGATAAAGAATGTTGCCAAGGATGGGCCATTTAATTTTGATTTTGAAATAATTGTAGTAAAAAACAAATTAAAGATAAATGATTTTTAGTAGTCAAACCAAAACTCTATCTCATCGTAAGTGAGACCTTTTAGATATTTTGTTTTTTCGACAGCTTCGTAAGTGACATTTTCAATCTCACCTATCTGTTCATCTGTTGGTGACATCTCAGTTCCCACTTCTAATCTCATATATGGTGATTCATCACTTTTGTATAGGTCTACCCATATTGAAAGGTTATTAACATCTTCTCTTGAGTAACCTTTATCTAAAAGGTGTTTTTTGATTGAATCCCTAACGAAATCTATTTCACCCCAAGTATAATCTTCATTTGTGTAGTTAGGAGTTGTGTATATTTGTAATTGAGGGTATGGTATTCCTAAATACTTTCTTAATTTCTCATCAATAGATTCCATATCATATACGGTTTTAGTATATTCTGGGTCATATTTTGGGTGTTCACTATTAATTCTCTCCAAGTCTACATCTACTTCTAAGTATACTACTGGTTGCTCCTTAAAGATTGGATGAAAGGATAAGTCATAATCCTCTTTACTCAAATCTCTAAGGAATAGGTTTTCCACCAACTTCGTAATGGCATCTTTTAGTATTTCAGGATTCATCATGTCTATAAATATTCAGGTAGAGTCTTTTGACACTGAGATTTTTATTACTTACCTTTGTTGGTAAACAAGATTTTTAATGAGAGACGTAATATTCAAAATTATTAACCAATTCACCAAAGGGGTGGACACATACTACAATAATGGTTCTATGTGGTTAATCTTTACTGATGAAAAAAAATGGGTTATTGAACTCACCAAAGATGGAACCTTATGGTATAACTTCTATTTTTTTCAGGACAGTTTTAAATACCTATCTTTGGATGTGGTTGAAAATCAACATTATATCACTGAGTGGGTTGAAGATACCATTCAAAATGGGGTGAGGTCCGCCATATTGCTTAGAGTCTCAAAACAAGTGGATGTTGAAGATACCATTCAAAATGGGGTGAGGGAGACCTTGTTAGACGATGCATTTTTCAATTTTAGTGTTGAAGATGTCATTCAAAATGGGGTGAGAGACACCAATTCCAGAGCTTTGGTCATTCCTGCTATAGTTGAAAACACCATTCAAAATGGTATTAAGGAGATAAACCATTGTTCGGTCTCAAATGATGAAAATGCGAAAAACGCAATTGAATTTGGTATTAAAGAAACTCACGAAGATGCATACCATAATAAAGGGCGTGTTGATGGTGTTATTAGAAATGGAATAAAAGAAACAAAACATGGTATACATTTCTTTGAAGATACCACCGAAAATGTAATAAAAAAT
>Ga0208898_1000485_pt1 | contig 30931 bp, 47 predicted proteins | sample VirMetDEL_Mar_4_FD_184513 | JGI IMG/M metagenome (GOLD analysis project Ga0208898, IMG submission 184513) | Aqueous microbial communities from the Delaware River and Bay under freshwater to marine salinity gradient to study organic matter... | ecosystem: Environmental > Aquatic > Marine >...
TTTAATATCACTAATCCAATTTATACCCTTTACGTCTGGTCTAACTCTTATAGGGACACCCATAAATTCTCCATAGTGAGAAACCTCAACATCACCAACGCAATACTCTTTTGCTAAATCGTGCGTTTTAAAATTTTTCTCAATTTCATCTACGATTTCTAATGTTTCTGGGTCTAATAATTTTTTGCCATTAGCAGCCATTAAATGCTTATTGTAATCTTCTTTGCCTTTTTTTGTTCTTCTATCTATTTTAGGCAGAACATAAAATTCATTCTTAAAAAGTTCTGGCTCTAATAAGATTGTATGTATTGCTGATCCCAAGTCTAAAGATGTACTGCTATATGGCAGACTATTCAAAAAGTGATATACCGACTTTTGATATATCTTTTTCAATCCACTTGCTGAAATATCTTTACAGCTATGGTACTGTTCGTTCGATTCTATTTTTGTTTGCATTTTACTTTTATTTATTACTTAAAGCATCCTCTAAATGAGAAATTTTTCTTTCTAAATGATCAACTGTGCCTCTTAAAAGGGTAATCTCGTTTCTCATATTAGCAATATACTCGTTCTGGAATGTGATACGTTCTGACATAAATTCTATGTCATCTTCACGAGCATCATCTATTATTAATTTTTTTTCTTTAGCCATAGTGTTAAATTTAAAAAGGGGAGTGCATAACACCCCCCTGTAGATTTAAAATGGTAAGTCAGAAGTTTCTTCAACTGATTCCTTTTTTGCATCTGGCTTCCAAGTATCTAAATTTGCATAAAGACCTTTGTTGCCATCTAAAAGGCTAAAACGCAATTGTTTTTCGCCATTGTATTCAGTATAATACTGCTCCATTGTTTTTGCCCATTCTGTAAATTTTTTCAATGATATAACCATTGAGCCTTTTACAAATTCTGGTGCGCCCTCACGAGGTGCAAAAATCATAATCCCTTCTGGATAAATCTTTTCTTGTGCCATAATTAAATTTTAAATTTTGATGTTATTTGTTTTTTGTACTCATTTTTCATTCTAAAGCCATCGAGTACTTTAATGGCTTTTTCTTTAGTGCTTTTTAAAGTTGATTGTAACTGTGCTTCTGTTAGCCAAGGTCTGTTATCTGATTCTTGATTATTGATTGCGTTTGTTACTTCATCTGCTGATGCAATAGAAGTATTTATTCCAATACCTAAATAACCTAATGCCCTTCCTAAAGCAGAGGTAAATCCATTTTCTAAAAAAGATGTTTTATTTATATAACTATTGTCACGATATTCTTGTGCGTGAGCAGATACAATCGGATTGCCTTCTGCATCGTGTATAGTTACTAAAAAAATACCCTCCTTGTCATTTACTTCGATTACTTGTTCTTGTATTCTCCAGCCATTAAAAGTATCTTCTGACCTAAAGAATTTTAATCGTTCATTGACAGTTATATATTGACTGCCTTTAATACTAATTGACTTCATAATTCTAATTGTTTTAACTCAAATTTTAAATTTTTTAGTGCTGTTATATCAGCAACAGTTAAACGATTCGGATCTTTTAATTTCGATTTTAATGTAGGCATAGTGATCCCTAAACTTTTTGCCACATCTTTTCTCTTTAAACCTAACTTTTGTAGGTCATTAATAAATTCTAACTCGAATTGATTCATATCATTGATATTTTAGGTAAATTTAAAAAAGATTTTTAAATAAAAAAAATATTTTAAACAATAATGCAAAAAAAATCCCCAATGCGAACGAATCAACAAAGGGGATCAGCAAACAAAAAAAGAATCGTTTTGCTATTCGGCAATTACTCTATAAGTACTCAATACATCGTCATCTTGGTTGGGAACGTGCATTTTCATATCGTACTGTGCTGCTTTTATGTCAAACTTCATAGAATCTAAATAACAACTCACAGGCTCTTGTAAAGAATCAATACCGAAGTTTATCCACAGCTTATTATGTAAGCCTACGTTTTTGGTATCTACGTTTCTAAAAATGCCTTCATATCTTGTCATATAATCACGATTGTCATTCATTATTTCTTGTGTGATTATAGCCTCGAGTGTTTTTGTAGCAGAATCTCTGGGTCGTTCAAAATCACCTTCTATTTGCCCAACGAAATTATCATCGTTTTTTAATTCATTAGACATTATGTTTTTGGTTTCATATTTTTCACTAAAACCACCAGCATATGAATACCTTTTTCTAATAGAACTAACTTTATTAAAATTAAAATCTATTTTTTCAGCAATAGTAAAATTATCTATAAAAGTAACATCCGAAGTGTCTAAATTGTTTGGAAAAGACAAAGAAACCTCAATGTTTTTATCAAGGTCATCAGATGCATAATTAAAAGGCTCGAGTGTTTTGCTAAACCCTACCCATTTTCCTGTAATATCATTTTTAATTTGAAACGTATCTGGTGTTCCTGTTATAGCTTGCCATTTATTATCTTCAAAATTATATTCGTGATCTACTGTGCCATTTCCTGTAGAATCTAAAGTAACAGACAAATCATAACGATATTTGCCAGATAATGTAGTAAAAGGTGCTACTGCATTGTCTTGTACATAATAGGAAAAAGCAATAACTAAAGGGTAGCCTTGCCTTAAACTGTTTTCAGATAATTTAGATTTTATCATAAGGGCAGAAACATTACTTCCTTGCGCTCTTAAATATTTATTTCCACTTAATGGTTTTACTGTAAACTCGTTTGCTTCTTCTATTGTGGGTGGAAAAACATTACCTTCTGTGCCTGTGCCTAAAACCCAGCCATCTGTATCGTATAAAAATTGCGAGTTTTGATTTATAAAATTTAGATTTAATAGTTCAGTTAAAAATTTAGTTTCAAGCATCGGTTTTTGATACTGTTTTACTAAACTTCTATTCAAAGGAATTAAATCTTCTGGACAATTAATTAAAATATCTTCATCTTTTGTTTCTACATAAGTACCCTCTGAATCAAAAACTTTATAGTTAATTTGTTCAGTTCCTTGATTTAGGTAATCTATTTGATATGTTCTAATTAATCCCATTATGCTACACCATCTTGATTTAATAAAACAGAAGTGATTGCTGTGTTACTTCCAGAAGGGTAAAATGTTATTTGCCCTTTTCTGTTTCTCGCTCCTGTATTTGCATCAAATTTAACTCTTATTGTTGTGTTACCAGTTGCTCCTGTGCTTGGCGATAAAGTAATCCAAGTTCTACCAGCTTCTGCTCTAAAGTTTCCATCAGCTGTAACAGTTAAATCAAAGTACCCCCCATTTTCATTTATATCATAATCTGGTGCTGGACTAAAACTTAAACTTGTCGCTGGTGCAGAACCTACAGGCGCACCACTTACTGTTATTGTTGCACTATCATCGGCAACTCCAATAGTTCCAGATATAGTTACTCTAATTGTGCTATCTGAAATTTTATTTACAGACAAACTATCATAAGGTGAACTGTCAGCAATTACAGTTATATTTCCAGCACTTTGCCATTTATAACCAGAACTTGCATTTATATCAAATGTTTTAGTATATGCTTTTCCGCTTCCAGCTGTAGCAGAAAAACTTGTAGGTGATACAGTCGCATTAGATAAACCACTATTGCTAACTGAATAACTATGAGTAAACTGCTGAACATTAGCTGCACCAGTTACAAAGTAGTTTCCTATATGACCTCCTGTTGGCAAAGTACCAGTAACTGTTAGTCTTACAAAATCACCTACTAATTGTTTGCTAATAGAAAAACCACCAGAAACAGATATGCTTGTTATTTGTGCCGCACTTGTAAATTCTCCAGAAGTAGAAACGACATTAAATCTCATTGAAAAACTATTTCCAACTTCACTCGCTGTAAAATGATAAGTTCCTGTAACTGGAGATAAATAAGCATTAGAAACATTATCAACTCCTGTTAACTCTATTTTATAGTAAACAGTAGGTGTTTCAGCTGGCACAGGGTCATCTGCTATTGGATCATCTGGTGGCACAATACCAGCATCACTATTTGTAGGTGTTACAGTTTGTTCATCTACATTGAGGTAAAAAAATGCCGAATCGTATTGGTTATTAATATCGTACCCAATTACTTGATATAAATCGCCATCTTCACTTAAAGCTACACTTCCTAAATCTAAAACACCAAAACCGCTTTGACCTTTTGTTTGAGTTACTGTAGTGTTATCTGGTCTTGTCCAAGTTATTGTATGTAAATCAGTACCAGAGTTTTGTACTCTTAAATCATATTGAGTACCATCATTATACATTGGGTCTTGCCCAACTATTGTAATATCTGGCGAACCATAAACAGGCTCTGCTACTGGTTCATCTGGCTCATTTACAATATCTTCAACACTTGGCGCAACTGTACCTTGTACTATCCTATTATCTATTAAACTTGAATTGTTTACTATGTACCATTTTGCAAATGACTGAAATATTCTACTATTAGTCATTTTTAAAATATATCGTAAAGCATCTTTTGCATTTATTAAATTCAAATTGTCGTCTGAAAATATATAACGATTTACTTCTATATCGTGGAAAATAGTATCATTTGCAGCACCCCCATTTTTTCTAATATCATTTGCAATATAGATAGGGAAACTATGCCCTGTAAGTTTTAGAATTTCTTTTAAGTAGAAAAAGAGTTGTTCTTTATTATTTGCATTATCGGTAGGGTAAGGCACATCGAAAGAATCTAAAATTCCAAGTCCATCAAACGCTTCTAAAGATATTTGATATGGTGCAGTAATTACTGCCTCTTGATAATTGTCATTAACAATAAACCCTTCCCATATAGGGTTGTAAAAAACCTCGCTTCCAAGTTTACTTTGATCCCAAGTTTGGTCGATTAAATTCCAAGGCAAATCTTCTTTGTCATAGTCAGAACCGAAAGAGGTGTACTCTAATATTTTTACTTTATATTCTCGTTCTCCAGACTTATAGAATTCATCATAAGTTGTCGCATCTGTAACAAAAAAATTTAATTTACAGCGTGAGCCAATTATAGGGGAATAAATATCATCATCTGCATCCCATTCTATAACTGCTGGTGACCCTGTACCTATAAGCTGTGTTGGTTGTGTTCCGAGATTAAAAGGGTCAACATCGAAGTCTTTCTGTAGTATTTCAATTTTAAACTTGTTATTCTCTACGTCAGAAAAAAACAATTCATATTTTAATCCGTATGCCATTATAAAAGTCTGCTTCTATTTTTCTCTGCTCTTTGTAAAGCAACTACTAAATCTTGACCCTGTACTCTAAATTCACCAGACACATTTACGTTTTGACCTCCTGTTTGCCCTATCATTCCTTTTAATTTATCAAGTGGCGCTATAACTTCTGGGTTGCTTCTTGCTCCAGCATATTCTCCCATAAGTCCTAAAGTTGGCCCAGAAACGATACCCCCATTTGCAAATGGTACAGCTCCTTGTGGCATACCAGCCATCATAGAAAATATTTTTGAAAAAGAACCTAAACTACTTCCACCAGCAGACATACCACCAGTTAGAGCAAATAAAATTGCAGCTACAGCAGCGGCAGCAGCAAGTTTAATTATTAGTTGTTTAAGTCCATCTATAAGAGGTTTCAAAAAACTACCACCTTCACCTAATGAAATAAAAGAATCCATCAAAATACCTCCTAATGTACCTGCCCAATATTCTGTGCTTTCTTGTGCATTTTTTATAGTATTTCCAATTTCTTTTACTTTTTCGTTTGTTGTTTTTATTTTTTCTGGGTCAAGACCTATACCACCATCTAATTTTTGAGCGACAACTGTAAATGGATTTAAAACTTTAAATGTATTTGATAAATCTTGATTTAATTTTTTTGTTTCAGTTGCAGTATTTTTTGCTCCTGTTTCTACAAAAGTGAAAAACTTTTTTACCTGACTAAAGGTAGATGGTAAGTCATTATAATTTTTTAATAATTGTGCTGTTTCCTTATTAGTCTTTCTTTCTTCTTGACCTACTTTCTTAATTTTATCAGCTATTTCATCAAATTCTTTATTGATGTCTGTAAAATCTGCATCAAAACCTTCCTCAAAAAATTTTTTAATTACAGCGCCATATCTGTTCATCGTATTGATAAACAACTGAAATTTTTCTGTTGCCCAACTCAATGAATTTATTAATGCTGTTTTAATTGTTATTTCAAGGTCATTAAGAATATTTTGTAAATCATTAGCAGCTAAAACTAAACCTATAATTCCAGCAACAACTAAACCTATTGGCGAAATAATTACACCAATGGCACTTACTAAACCACCTAAAGCCATAATTATAGTTGGCAATGCTGTAAGTATTAAACCTAAACTAACAGAAAAGTTTTTCATTTCTGGACTTAATCTTTGAAATGAATTGTAAAGTTTTAGAACAAAACTGCTAAACTTTTGTATTAAAGGCACAACTGCTGTCAATAAAACAGAACCTAATTCAGTTAATGAAATTTTAATATCATTAAATGCTTTTTGCATTTTAAAGGCAGAAGATTCTTGTAAGGTATCAAATGCCTCTGATGTAATACCGACAGTATTATTCATACTGTCAAATATTTTTTCTGTTGTAGATAGGTTATTTCCTAATAAATCAAGAACCCCAGATAATGCCCTAACATTTCCAAAAACTTTACCTTGTGCTTCTTCATTATCACCGAAAGCAACTGTTAGAGTTTTTAAAGTTTCTAATAACCCTTCCTCTCTTATTTGCTCTCTTAAACCTTTTGCAGACAATCCAAATTCTTGTAAAGTATCATTTGCCTGTTTTGATGGTTTTAAAAGAGAAAATAAAATGCCTCTAATTTGAGTAGCAGCCATTGAGGCATCAGTACCAGTTCTGGACATTGCAGCAAACGTAGCACCGACTTCACTAAATCTTACCCCTAATTGTGAGGCAATAGGCAAAACTGTACCCATAGATTGTGCTAAACTATCTGCTGATAATTTACCTTCTCTTACAGCACCAGTTAAAATATCTGTTGCTTCACTTGCTGATAAATTCTCAATTCCATAGGCATTTAAGGCTGATGTTGCCAAGTCAGCAACTACTTTTGTTTCACCTAATCCTATGGCTGATGCCTTTAAAGACTGTTCTAAAACAGCCATTGCAGATTCACCTCTCAAACCAGCCGAAGTGATAAAGAATAATGCTTCGGCAGCTTCGGATGCACTTTTTCCTGTAGCTTGTGCCATTCTTGTGGCTGCAACACCCATTCTATCTACTTCATCAGTAGCGACACCAACAAGTGTCTTAATTTGTGTCATTGATTTATCAAAATCAGCAGCCATTTTTATAGCAGAACCACCTACAGCAATAAGTGGTAAAGCTAATCTGGTTTGCAACTGACTGCCTAATGCAGTCATATTTGATCCAAAAGTTTTTAATCTTGCAGATGCGCTTTTTAAGGAGTTTTGTAACCCCCTTGTATCTGCTAATATTTTTACTCTTAAAAGATTCTCTGCCATAGGACAAAAATACTAAAAAAAAAGGGGTTATATTTTAACCCCAGCTTGTTGAACTTTTTCTTTAAACCACTCAAATTGATCTTTCGTACTTTTAGGCTTTTCTTTTTGAATAAATTTATCTTGTGGCAAAGGAAATAATTTTTGAGGCTTTATCATTTGACTACGCTTCTGGCAATTTACATTATGTATTAGAGTTGCCAAGTAACGAATTCTCTCCCATTCAAGGTTCTGTTTTATGTTATACGATTCACCTAAACGCTGATTCTCTGCCCAAGTGTTAAACCAAAATTCATTTGGGTTTATGCCGACTTGACCTATATAATAATCAAGCAGAGTTTCCCACGTTAGGCTGTCGGCTTCTCCTTTCCCTCGCTTTCAGCTTTTGTAGGATTTCTTTCAATTCCCATATTTAGGTCATTTCCTAAAATACGAGACTGCATCATAGTATTAACTATTTTTTCAAGTTCAGCAGCATCTAAATCTTCAAGCCACCCCCCTACTTTGTAAATCGTATAATCTATTTGATTTCCTTCCTCTTGATCGTATGCCAAAAGACCAGAATAAACTAAAGCACGAATCCCAGAAATAGAAATACCACCTTCAAAAACCTCTCCGATTTTGTCAAGTGGTATGCCCAATTCTTCTGTAAAGGCTGCCCAGAAATTCATACTAAAATGCATCGTTCTGGATTGCCCACCAATATTTATGGTATGATAACCTCTCTTTTTGTTTGCCATTATGTTAGGGATTTAATTAAGCGTTGTTAGATGCTGTAATTGCTCCAGTAAGTGTGATTGATCCACTATAAGAAACTGGTGATTCCATCTCTGCACTAACTTCGATAGAGTTTAAATAACCCTCTGCTGTGTAGATTCTTTCTCCAGAAGTTGAAGTACCAAAAACACAAGTCACTTGTGTGCCAGCCAACAAATAGTCTGCAATCTCATTAGCATTTGCTGTGTCTGTATAATCTACAAGACCATCAAAAGAAATTTCTCCAGATTTTACTCCAGCTATTACTTCTTGGAAACCATTGCTGTCTTTAGTAGTTGCTTCTGGCAAATCACTTGATAGTGAAATGCTGCAAGAAGTTGTATGTCCTACTGTAGCACCTTCAATGCTTAAAATTAAATTAGTTCCGTTAAATACTGCCATTGTGTTAAAATTTTATACAAATATAGTGATTATTTTATTCTTGTTTTTATGAGAAAAGGCTGTGTAATACCTTTACAACTATAAAGAAAACTACAATACCCACAAAGATAACTTTACCTTTGTCAAATATTAAATCACTTTTCCAATTATCCACCACCCAATCAATAGCGGCTTCTTTAACTATACTCCAATATTTTTTTATCATTTTTTTATTTTAAATAATTTATTATATATTTACAACGTTTTAATCAAGTAACATATTGTTACAAAAAAAGGTGGTTTATATTATTTATAGCCGCCTTTTTTTATTTAAGCAATATATTTCTTGTTAATATATAAAATTGTACTTTAAAAGCAACTTATTTCCTTTTATCTACTTTTAAATATTCTAAATCTTTCATAAAGTCCCTCATTTCTAAAGTAATCTCTCTCACTTCTGCTTCGAGTTGTCTTTGTGCTTTCCAAGTGTACTCTTTCTCGTTGTATTTAAGTTTAGTAACCTCCGCAGCATTAGCATCTATCTTGGCACTCAAAGTATAATAAGAACCAATAATAGAAGCAAACATAGCAGCTATCGTAATTATTTGGGTAATACTGATTGAAACATCAGCTCTACCATCTCCGTTTAAATCAACCTTTGCCATTTAGTTTTTTTGTTATTTGTATTATTGTATATCCTATTGCCAAGACAAGGGAAATCGTTTGAAGATAGGGATTTATCTCCGTTATTGATATTGCTAATGCTATTGCGTTAAATCCGTATATCTTCAATTGTTCCATATTAAAAACTACTCATTTGCCAAATCCGATATTTGACTTGCTTGTAGGGCATCATCAAAAACTTTTACGTGGTCTATAAGTCCATAATACTGCCAATATTGGGTTCCTGCATATACAGGGCCTGAACCTACGATAAAACCTTCATCAGCATAACCCCCATAACCTGTACTATTTTGTGTAACAGAAGCTAAACTTCCATTCACATATAAATCAAAATCGGTGTCTCCAGTTCCAGTTTGAACGACTGCAATATGATACCAAGTACCTGTGGAAAATGTTGCAGTTGTAGTCTTGCGATACACAATTCCATTGCCAATAGTCATACTCTGTCCAGTTACCCATTTTGTAGCTTGTATTCTAATTGTACCACCAACATTCTGACAAACTATAGATATTTTATTTTGTAATATGGCAATTTTTCCAGAAGTGTCAGTAGGTTGTGAAAAATAAGCAAATAAAGAAATACTTTTATTTTGGTCTAAAGTTAATCCAAAATGATTTAAATAACCAGAAGAGGCTTTTTCACCAAGTGCATTGATATTTAAAGAATAATTTCCTACCGCTTTAAATGAACTTGGATAACTAACACTCCCATAAGCCGTCAAATTATAATTATTGTTAGTGTCATTTACGTTATTTTCCATTTCGTAAATAGCAATAGGAGTTAATACTGCTGCTCCAGTACCCTTAAAAAGTTTTTTTCCTAATGCCATTTAGTCAAGGTTTGGTAATTCGTACTCGGCAATACTCGATTTAGTTGTAAGTGCGTTTATTTCGGCTTCTTTTACCCCACAATCGCTTCTTAATGCTGTTCTGGTGTCTAATATATCTTGAGGCGCAGAAGTACCCTCTTGCGCTCTTATAATGTACCAATCAGTTTCTGAAAGTTTTCTATTGTATAAACTTTTTAGGTTTTCTATTTTAGAGGCTTTCATTTCAGCTAAAGTCTGGCTAAATGTTATGTCAATTACAGGGTAAGTAAAAACGCTATTGTCAGCATCCCATTCTAAATCGCCTAAATATTGTGTAGCGGAATTATACTCTGGAGTAACTATATTGTAAAAACCATATTCTTGCAGTTCAGTTTCAGAAAGGTAATTGAAACCCCCCATAACATTGCCCCAGCTTTTAGGAACTGTTGTAAATCTTTTTATTGCGCCATCTATTTGTATTGCTTTCATATTAGGATGCTATTTGTGAGATTTGATACCAAGCTGCGCTGGTAGAAATGAATTTAAATTCTATAAGGTTTTTTGTTGCCGAAGTGTCATCGTAATCACCAGAAATCTTATTGAAAGTTCCAGCAGAACCATTGATGTTTTGTAAAGTCAATGCATAAGAGCCACCCCCTCCTGTTACTTCTAAAGTAACTACATCGCCAATCTTTACGTTTGTGAAGTCAATAGTTGCAGAATGCCCAGCAGTCCAAGTGAAAATATCTGCGCTTGATGAATCAATAGTTATAGATGCTCCAGAAGTCACAGCACTTGCAGCCGTGTATCTATCCTCTAAAACATCGTGTGTTACTTTAGTTAATGCCATTTATTTATTTTTTACAAAGTTACTAATTTCCAATTTTGTGTTTCTTCATCCCACTCGTATGTTTCACCATCTGTTGGGTACTCAACTGGTGCTTCCCATAAACAGCTATTTTCATTTAAAACCCAGCTATCAAATGGTTTTGGAGGGATAAAAGCATCACGAAATTCATCGTATGTATATCCTACCCCTGCATAGTTTTTTCTAAAAGGAGTACCACCATTTGTGTGTACTCCACCTCTTGTGTTATAAGAGGTACGTTTACAGACTTGCTCTCTAATATTGCCATAGTGGATTTCCCAGTTTTTTACTCCATCCGTTTCGTCTTTACCGACTATCACTTCGGTAACGATGTTTTGCATATTTAAAAAAGCATAGTGTGCCATTGTGTATTTATTTTATTTATTAACTAAATGATATATTTCCTGTGCCACCAGTAAATACTGATATTTTGTCTGACCCCTCTGTAAATGGTGAGCCACTTGCCTCTGTAATTCCAGCACCAACTGTTATCGTATATCCACTTGGATAGCGTAATATTACAACTCCAGAGCCACCAGAACCAGTTGCAGAAGCACCAGCACCACCAGAACCTCCTCCAGTATTAGCTGTTGCATTTGCTGATGCGTCTCCAGAAGTTCCATCACTTGCACCTCCTATACCACCAGTACCTCCAACACCAGTACCTCCACCGCCACCGCCACCAGCATAATATATATTTGAACCAGATACCTCTCCGACTGATGCAGTTGCAGCATTTGTAGAATTTAAAATTGTATTGCTTAAACCATTACCCCCATTACCACCATCATTTCCTGAACCATCAGCACCAATTTCGGAGGCTCCACCACCACCACCAGCACCATATAGACTACTTCCTCCAGTACCACCATTATAACCCTCTACAGGAGTATAACTACCAGCATTTCCAGTTCCACCAACTGCGCTGGATGACCAAGAACCACCACCACCAGAACCTCCAGACTTACCATTTCTACTAAAACCTCCACCGCCACCGCCACCAGTTGCAGTTATTGATGCAAATGTAGAATTTTGACCATTATTTCCATCTGTTTCATTTGTAGCTACAGCCGAACCGCCTGCACCTACAGTAACAGTATAGTTGGTTAATGTTGATAATGATAGGGCAGAAACTGTACCATCATTATAAGATGTGCGATAACCTCCAGCACCACCGCCTCCACCTCGACCACCAGATGTCCCTCCAGAGCCACCTCCAGCAACTACTAAATAATCAACTTCTAAAGGCGGTAATTGATTTAATGCTTGATTAGTTTCATTAACTGCATTATAAGCTATCCATCCTTGAGTAGCATCTACATAAACTAAAGATATTCCACCTCTTTCGTAATCTATTATAGCATCATTAGATGAACCATTAATATTATCACTCGATGTTATTTTGATATTGTTAGTGTCAGCAGTACCAGCGTAATCTACTATAGAAACCTCATCCCCAGCAGTTGGTGAACTTGGCAATGTTACAGTAATTGCAGCACTTGTAGTATCAACAAAATAACCAGCGCCAGCAGTTGCTGTAAAGTTTCCTGTTTGTACTGTAGAATCCCAATCGATACCACCACCACCAGCAGAATCTGGTACAATATGAACGACCTCTATAGCACTACCATTAGGTGGTGCGGTGGAAAATGTGATAGTAGTGCCAGAAGTCGAATAGTTGCTTTTTGATTGGTAAACACCATCAATAAAAACTTGGGTGTTATTTTCTCCAGCTATTGTATTAGCAAGGTCAAAAGTAGTATCTGAACTATCGCCTGTAAATGAATCAAGTTTTACACTTCCTATGACAGACTTTAAATGTATTACTTCAATATTATCTGTTCCTGTACTCGGTGCAGTTGTAAAAGTTAAAGTGCTTCCACTTACAGAAAAATTATCCTTTGACTGATAAACACCATCTATAAATACTTGTAAGTTGTTTTTTGAATAAGCAGTTGATGTTAAAGTAAAAGCTACTGTTGAGCCATCACCATTAAAAGTATCTTGTTCAATATCTAAAGTACCAGCACCTCCACCTCCAGAACCAGCAGTAGCAACATTAGTAACAGAAGTCAAACGACCTTGTGCATCTACTGTTATTTGTGGGGTATTGTTAGCATCTCCATAAGTTCCTGCGGTTACAGTTGTATTAGCTAATTTGTCAGCAGTCACAGAATCATCAACTAAATGGTCTGTATTAATACTATCGTCTGCTATTTTATCTCCATTAACAGAATCAGTTGAAAGGTGCTGTAAGTCAATAGAACCATCTGCATAGTGTTCAGAATCAATACTGTCATCTGCAATATTACTTCCATCAATAGTATCTAATCCAATTGTTGTAACACCAGAAGAATTTATTGTAACATCGCCAGTCACAGTAACATTATCGAAATCAGTACCATTGGAAATTAATATATCTCCAGCAGTTGCCGCTGTAAGGTTATCATCGAACTGGTCTAACTTAATTGCTGTAACAGCATCGTTTTGTATTGCGCCTGTATCAACAAGGTTTGTTAAATCTGTTGAAATAGTAGTTCCTGATATATCAATACCATTCCCAGCAGTTAAAGTATCTTGTTTGCTATCTATTTGACTTTGTATGCCGCCTGTTACACCACTTAAATAACCGAGTTCTGTCGAAGTTACTACGCTTACTTCTATTTTACCTCCTGTGCCAGAAATTACTGCTCTATCAGTCGTTAAATCAGAACTTGTTATTGTCGTAGCTGCTCCTGTTATTGTGTCCTCTTTTCCGTTTATTAAAGTTGTTATTGTAGTATGGAAATCTGGGTCATCGTTTAAGGCAGCTGCAATCTCATTTAGGGTATCTAAAGTGCCGGGCGCTGAATCAATTAAATTATCGATAGCTGCACTTACATAACTTTCAGAGGCAATCTGTTTAAATGCAGTATCGTAATACTCTAATTTACCTAAAGTAGAATTATAGCGAATAATCCCAGCAGAGCCAGTCGGTCTATTTGCTGTTGTACCTACAGGAAGTGCAACACCATCTGTTGCTGAACTTATATCAAGGGTAAAACTCGCTGGTGCGCCTATACCGAAAACTCCATCGGTATCGATATAAAGACCTAAATCATTACCATCTCCATCAGATAGTTGTTTTGCACTTGAACTTGCCTCTGTTGAATCACTTACTTTTATTAGTGACTTGTAAGTGTCTTTGATTTTATTGCCTGTGAGCGTAGTACCCATATTTTATTTTTTACAAATTTACTAATTTTTAACCATCCCAATTTTCATCGAGTTCATCAAATCTATTGTTTTTATTTTGCCAAATTAAGTCCTTTAGTTTTTTCAAAACAATTTTTCTAAAGCGACCAGCTTTTTGTTTTATTGTTCGTACTACTCCTATCATTGTGGAACGTGGCGCAAATAACAAATAATATGCCCTTTAGTCAAGGTTATATCTGTAAAATTGCCATAGATAATCTGCCCATCCAAAAGGTCGTAGTCAACTAAATTTCTATCTCCAGCTGGTGTGTCATTAGTTCCAGAGAAAGTGGCAGAAGTAATACATTCAATCATACAGAAGTATTCACCAGAAGGAGTAGTCAAATTAACATCACCTTTTATAAGCGTTCTCATTCCAAAGTCACCGAAGGACATTCTGTGAAAATTATTTGCTGAATATAAATCTCTTGTTGCCATTATTTAGTTTTATCTTTTAATTTCTCGTATGTTCTTAACCCTCCAAGTCCAAGCATACCCATTAAGACTGTGAAAAGGCTGTTAGTGTCAAACTCTACTGGATCAATGTCAGTATAAGCTATTAGCAATGGCATTACTATATAATGAAAGCCAAAAGCAGCTGCACAAATCCAGCCGACCATCGGTCTCCAGCCACTAACAAAAATACTCCTATGCTGTGCTTCTACTTTGTTTATTTCAGCTTGTAATTCAATGATAGTTTTAGGATCGAGTTCTTTGCCTTTTATTGCTTCTCGAATTTCCCAAGCCAAACCACCTATTGGGGATTTCTGACCACCCCCCTTGCCTAAAAGTGAAAATAAAAATTTAAACATAAATCTCGTAGTTTGTTTTTTTGCCTTTCTTTACTGCTTTGAGTATTCTTTTTCTATTACCATTTACACCTACATAGGAAACGTGAATCCAATCTGGGTTTTCATCATCTCCAAACTCCCAGATTAATTGATCGAAATCTAATTCATCTTTGATGTAATTAAATAACTCTGCATTAGTTTTCATACCAGTTGCATCTATATCTATGGCTTGACCTTTTGCGTGTTGGCTTGTAGCTTTAGAACCTATTGCCTCGCAAAGTTCTGGACTTCTAAAAAAACTGTTTACTCTTATAGGCTCGTTTGCCCATTCTCTTAATGGCTCAAATATCTCTTTGGCAAGTTTTTTCATTGCCACAATTTGGACATCGTTTGGCACATTTTCGATTTCTTTTTTTTCTGCTGTCTTTGATCCTGTCGCTTCTTTCCAACTTATATGTTTGCTGATAAATCTCATTTTTCAATATTTAAACTTTTTCTATTCTATTTGATACAGTTATAAAAGACCTAAAATATGTTTTATCTTCTTGCTCTTTTTCTTGATACTTAATAGATTCTATCTCACAAGTATAAACGCTAAAATTATTACTTGATAAATCATAATATCCATTTGACCTTGTACGAATCAAATTTATTATTTGGTCTGTCAAATCATTAGATTGATATTCACCTCCATCATCTCCATCAAAAGCTGTAACAACTTCTATTCTTGTTTCACAAAGGGAAGTAAAAGAACTTGCATTTTGGTCTATTTCTCTATGCTGTAAAGAATAAACTTTTACATAAGGTTCTGTGGCTGTTGCTGGAACTCTATTATAAATAGGCACATTACTGCCTCCGAAAGTTAAACTGCCATCTAATCTATTTATGATAGCCTGTCTAATATAATGTAATGATTCATTCATTTTAATACTTTTTTAACTGCACGATCAAGGTCAACTAAAATTTCTTGCCATCCTTTTTCTACGTTAGGATAGAAGAAAGGAATCTTTGCTGGTTTTCTACGTTTACCATCTGCACCAACTCTCAAAGGTCTTTTGCCAGATTTTTCTAAAGCAAAACCATAATCTTCTGATTCACTTAATGCAATTGCCTCGACAACAGTTCCGTTTACTTCTTTATAGCTATCTACACCCTGTTGTAAGTTTCCAGTATCAACAGGCACATCATCTACAATATATTCCACCATATCAGCTGCTCCAGATTGTATAATTCGGTCAGCTTGTTTTCTGCCAAATTCATCTAAAACCTTTAAACGCTTTTCAAGTTTACTTAAATCTACTCTATTAAGTTCTATTTTAGCCAATTCGTGTAGCTTTTATTGTTGTAAAATATTTTTCTTGTGAATCGAAAAACTCATTTATTCTATACTTGTCAGATTCGTTTTCAATCTGTATTACATCCGTATAATTTAGATTGTCGGCAGTTTTTTTTCTTACTACAAGTTCAATTTCAGTATAAAGTTTTCTTTGTGAATTTACAGATTTAACCTCCCCCCTCTTGTCTTTTTTCTTTGCCCAAATAGTTAATGCTGTGGATTCAGTAGAAGTAGTTCCACCAAAACCATCAGAAACTTTAGCTTTTCTTAAAATTAAAACTCTTGTATCTAATTTACCTGCATCCATTAAATATAAACGCTTTTATAAGATGATAAAATGCTTTTTACATCTGTGGGTACTTCGACAAAAGAAACTCCCTGTAAAACGATGTAATCAGCTCTATTCTCGTAATAAGTAGACGCTAATTGTAAAATTGCTTGTTGTAAAAGACCATCATCCATTCCAGAAGTAATATAAGTAACTTTTATATCTTTTGCTGGTAGTTGGTTTAATTCTATAATAGTATCGTCAAGACCTTTAGTTTCGTAATCAGCAGAACTGCCTTCAACTGTTATTGAACTAATAGATGAAATAGGAGCAAATGGTAATGCAAAACGAATACTTGTAAAAGGCAAGTAATAAGTTCTGTTTTTAGCAACTATGTCTTTTGATATGTAATTTTCGCACCAGATTCTTGCTTGTTCGATTATATTGCCAATTAAAGTATCATCAGCAGATGTATCAACTCTGGCATAATCTTTAAAATCACTTACAGTAACGATTTCGCTACCAGTAGTAGAATTTATTTTAATTTGCTCTTGAAATTCGTTCGGTGGTACGCTATAATATGTTTCTGGTGAGTATGACATTATTTAGCTTTTTTAGTAGTTCTTTTTTTAGTTGCTTTTACCTCTTTAGTTTCTTTTACAACTTTTTCTTCCTTGTGTTCAACACCTATTCCTTTTGCAATGTAATGCCTTGCTGTTTTGTGATCAAGTTCGTGAATTTCACCCTCGTTTCTCCATCCAGCAGAGGAAACAACGCTTTTAAGCATTTTAATTTTCATAATAAAAGTTATTTGAAACAAAGATACAAAAAAGCGGCACAAAGAATTATGCCGCCTCTTATTGGTAAAACAAAACAAATTACGAATAATCGAAGTTATTATTCTAATGCAAAGTTATTAAAAAATTTTTTATGCTTACCATTTAATGACAATCTAATTGTGTGCATATTGCCTGTATTTTTAAAAATAAAAAAGCCATTAAATATTTCAACCCAAACAGCAAAATAATCTACATTTTCTAAAGTGTAAAAAACTTTTGAATTTTGTAAACCGACTTGAACATTCTCCCTGTTTTTGTCTGGAGTTTTTGTTGTGGATTTTATCTGAACCTTAAACAATTTTGTTCCTGTGTCCACAATACAATCGTAAACGCTCGAATCCATTAAAGGAAAAGAAACATTATAGCCTTGTTTTATACACTCGGTGGCAAATAAATATTCAGCGTATGTACCCCTCTGATTATTATCCACTATTCAATTGGTTTGTATAAAGCTACAAAAAAAAACGCTCAACCTAAATTGAACGCTTTTTTCACTTAATCAAACTTAATTAATAAAAAACAAATGAAAACCTTATTTATGACAAGTTACGAATTATTTTGTTTAATGTTTTTATATTCTCGATACACTTGTCAATTTTATCCATCGACTGCTGGAATGTATCTTTTTCTTTATTTCCCTCTATACCCTCTATAGATTGCATAGCTGATAAATATTAAACCTATTGCATCCCAAACAGCATCGTATCTAATTCCTAAAGACACCCCCCAAGTTAAAAACCCTAAAACCATAAATGGTTTTATTTTACTTTTTAGTTCCATAGCCAGTTGCTATAAATTAAGATTGCCAGACAAACCATAGTAAATACAGCAGAAGGAATTACGATTTCTTTTATAAAAAACTTTATCTCGCTAAACCATTCTTGTCTTTTCATCTTTTTAATTTCTTTAATTTCTTTTTTCTTTTTCTCGCAATTTTCTAAATAATGTTGCCAGAATATTTTTTTCATCTCTTTAAGTTCGCTTTGCTTTTTTGCTATTACTTTTTCCATAATTAATAAATATTTTTATTTTTCATAAAATCATATTTGTAAGAATCATAAATTCTTTGTTGTTCGTGAGCAGATAAAAAACTAATCTGCCTTTCGTGTTTAGCTTGTCGCTTTGACTTTTTAAGATTGTGGTCGAATTGTGTTTTGCTTTTACTCATTTTGCTTTTTTTTAAAAGGGGAGTTGCCTCCCCCTGTTTTTTTATCCGTTAAAATGTATTTCGTGAATATTTAATCCTTTTAAGAATACATAAGTCCAATTTAATGGATAACCTTGTTTTCTTAATGATTCAATAATTAAAACTTTTAAGTTTAAAAAATGATTAATGTTTGATTGTGTTTTCATTTGTATAATTGTTTTTGTTTTACTCTGTAAATATAAAATAAATTTTCTAATTAAAAAAATATTTTAATAAAATAATTTAGGAAATAAAAAAGGGGAATCAATTAAGACCCCCCTCTTATTATAAAACAAATGAAACTTATTAAGCAGTTTCAAGTGCTGCTTTAGCTGTGCTAAATGTTCCTTGTACGATTGCGTTAGGAGCGTAGTTTGTTAAAGCTACTCTCTCAACTGCACGAACAGTTACAAATCCATCTCTAAAGTTTGTAGAATCTTCTCTACTAAACTCAACAGAAAGATTTTCACGAACCCAAAGTTGAGTTGCAGCACGAGAATCCATTACAAGGAATTTACCAGCAGTTACAGCTGTGTTAATTGTAATTGGAATACCCATAATCTGTGGCTGTAATCCACCAAATACTTGCTGACGTAAATACTCGTTAGCAGTAGATTTCAACAATACGATTTTGTGTAAATCAGTTGGGTTTAACAAAATAGTATCAGCTTGATAGTTAGCAAGTGCCAATTGGTTTAATGCAGTAATAAGTACATCGTACTCGTTAGCTGATTCGATAGCGTTAGCGAATCCACCAGCAGCAAATGCAGTACCATCTGTAAATAAACCATCAAGGTTTGGCGCAGAACCATCTCCATTTAAGATTTCGTTATCTTCGATAGAAAGAACTTTTCCTGGTACTCTTGCAGAAAGGTAGCTTGAAAGTCCAGCAGTATCTGCCAACATTTCTTCTGTTACTCGCATAAATGTTCCGATTTTCTCGAAGTTTACGCTTGTAGCAGTAATGTCGAAGTCTGACTGTCCAAGAGTAGAACCTTGTGCAGTAGCAGCTGCTCCATCATCGTATGCAGATTCTTTAGGGAAACGTACAGTCTGTGCATCGCTTGATCCGTTAGGGATTAAAGAGCGAATATGTACTTTTCTTGATGGATCGTATTTGATGTCTGTGATAACAGTTTCACCAGCAACAACACCAGTATAGGCATTTGCCATAGTCATATCAGCAGCTTTGATATCAAACTTTGCTGCGTGAGCATTACCTTCAATCATTCCTTTTAATACACCATCGTTTAGAGAAGTGATTAAAGATGATTTGAAAGTTTTAGGAGTAGCACCAGAAAGAGTTTTTTTGCTTTCTACTTCGATACTATCCATTCTTTTTGTAGCCTCTTCGTGCTTTGCGTTAAACTCGTTAGTCAAGTTTTCGATTTCGCTTTTTAGAGAAGTTTCGATTTCTCCTTTAGCGTTATCTTGTGCAGCGTGAAAAGCCTTTTCAATTTTTGCATCAACCACATCACCGATCTGGTCAAGATGCTTTTGAATTTCTTCTTGCATTATTTAGAATTTAGTGTTTTTAAAATATGTTTATAAATATCGAGCGTATTATCTTTTTCGATTACTTCTGGCTCTGTGACCTCAACAGTCGGCAGAGTAGAACTCTCAAAAATTGATTTTAGCTTTAATATTTCAGATTCAATAGCATATCCGAGTTCGTCAGATATACCCCCCTTACGAATTAAAGATGCCAAACGATCATAACGCTTTGATACTTTTTGCATATCTACGTTGCCTTTAACATCTAAAATAAGTGCAGCATCGTTTGCTGCAAGAGTAACAGCAGAAACCTCAAAGAGTTTAACCTCATTGATTTCTCTGTATCCTTCTTGATTCATTGATTTTACTATTGGCAAAATACCAACAGAGTTTTCAGTAATTACTCCAGCTTTAATTAACTCAACTACATCTTTTCCTAATTGTGTTTTAGGTATAGATGCCTCGAACATTAAACCATTTTCATCTTCTTCTAAATGAACCATTTTTCCAAGAGGCTTATCCATATCGTGCTGGTATAGATATTTAACACGATAGCCATTTTCTTTGATAGTTTTTTGATATGCTCCCTTTTTAATAATATCGCCATCAGAATCAATATTGTCAAATACAGAAGCATAACCTTTAACGATTCCAGCTTTTTCATCTGCATCAACTATTTGTCCTATTGGGGATTGTTTGAAAATCATTTTATCCATATTGCAAAGATATTTAAAATTTTTTACCTAAAGTCAGTTAGTATTTGTTGTACTTGTCGTGCTGTTTGTGGTGTAAGTTTCTCTGCTTCTACAACACCCTTTTTAGGCTTATATATTACTCGGCATCTGCAATTAATCACATCTTTTGCAGTCGCTCCATTTGACCTATCACCCGGAACAAACATAATGCCTTGAAAAAGGTCATCGTGATTAACTTCTGTATTATGTAGTATTGCGTGACTTCCACGAACTCTTTCATCAGCAGAAGTTTTCCATTTCTTAATTAATTCATCTTTACCGAAAGTATCTCTTGCTGATTGTTGAGTTCCCATATTAGCAGCATAGGTAGATTCTGTTCTAACTATCCTTGCAGCTTGATAGGCAGCTATATTTGAGAACCTTGATGTTATAATTCGAGCAGCATCTCTCTCATTTAATTTTATTAAGTCTGGGTCATTAAGAAACCTTGTAAGTTCTTTATTTAAAGTCTTGTCTGTTGTAGCTTTTAAATCTACTGCTATTCTTTGCCCTATTTGTAAACCTAACTGATTAAATACTTGTTTCCAAATATCATCGTAATTAGAAGTGTCTAATTCTTTAAAAAGTTCAGAGTAAGAAAGGCGAAAAAAATTAGCGAAGCGTAAACCGATACGAGAATACATATTAGCGTACAAGCTATGATAATCAGTAAGTTTAAAAATTGTTTGAAAGTTAGAGGTTTGCTTTGTCTGTTGGAATATTCTGATTGCCTTTTTATACTCGCTTTTATAAAATCTTTTGACAATGGCAACTTCTTTTCTTTCGGCAATGTCGAGTTGTTTATCCCATCCATCAAGCCAATCTTGTTCGGCATCTTTTTTTATTTGCTTATTTTGATAAATACTATTACATACAGCTACTCTTTGCTCAATGCTTCCAAACTCTGCCACCACTTCTGGATTGACAACACAGCGTTGTACAAAATCCCTTTCATTTTCGTTTGTTCTGGGTTTTGGTAATGGCATACTTATTCATTTTCGGCTATACGCTTCGAAAAAGACACCATAGCAGCACCCCCCCACAAATTATAAGCAACATATCCAGCATCCTTCCAAGGCTCACCTTTATATTTTGGGTCTATAACAGCATTATCTTTGTGCCTTGATAAAAAGCTATGTATTCTTTTAACTGTGTCTAAAGAAAGTGCCTCTCTTTTAGCTAATTGATTTGCTCTTGTCCATCCTACTTGTGTTCCACCTTTAACTTCATCGCCATACTTTTCTTTCCACTCAATCATTCGTTTAGCGTTGTTTGTTGCTCCTTGTGGGTAGTTGCTATAAGATTCTGCCTTGTACATCTCTTGACCATCTTCATCGTAATCTTCTTGCTCTTGGTCGATTCTAAATTCTGCTAATCTACCATCTATGGCAGCTTCATATTCCTCGTGGGAATTAAAAGGCATAAAACGAGTGTTGCCATTAACAATAGTTTCGTGATATCCAGAACCACCTAATTCTTGCGCTCTTATTCTTGCTTCGGCAATAGTAGTAAATACATCGTGAACACCATCTACTGCTCTTTTCATTATAGATTCTACATCTAAATTAAGCTGTTGAGGTTCATCGAGTTCTATATCTCCTAAACCCATTGCCACTAAATTAGTTGGAATGTAATAATCGTCAAGTTCTGGTTTTTCTTCATCAGCACCATAAGACATTGCTGCTCTTTTCTCATTTGGAGTGATCCACCAAGCCTGTGACATTTGACCTACTATTTTTTCCATTTCTTCTTGTAGTTCTGGAATTACAGAGAAATCAAAATCGATATACAGTTTTTCTCCATATTTAGGAGTAAGCCATCTATTTAATTCTTCACGAACTTTAACAAGTTGAGGAATTACAGCATTTTGATAAAGAGCCTTTTTTGCCTCTTTCATATTGTTATAAGTCGTGCTGTCGGTATTATTTAAAAGTTGTACTGGAATATTATAAATATTACAAAGGTCTTTAATAGATGCATTATACTGTTCTATAAGAGAAAGGTCAGAAGCATTTAGTCCAAAGTTTACCCAAGACAGTTTTTTAGGTGTAATAATTACATCACCAGCATTTTGGCTTCCTTGGTACTGTTGTTTGAATTTATCCTTTAGCTGTCTTGCTTGTACTTCATTCAAATCACCTTCTTCTGACATCAATACCCCCCTTGCTGTTTGATTTTGTAAATATCTTACCCCTGTAGTAAGTGCCTCATTGTTAGCATCCATTGAGCGAAGTCCAGCTTTAAGAGGTGACATTCCATAAAGATGTGAGCCTGTGCCATCATAATAAGGGTTAAAATCTTTTATGTGGCAAATTGCTTCTGCTGGTATTTTAAAAGTTCCGTTGTATTGTAGTGTATATTCTTTAACAGGCTCTAAAATTCCTCCAGAGTTAATTTCCATAACTTGTGAAGGCAATACATAAAGTTCAGTAAACTTACCTACATTCTGTCCTGTGTCTGGTGCTATACCATAAATATATCTGTTACCTGTTAAAAGACCATAAGCAATAATTTCTTGAATCCAAGCATTATAAGATTGTGCTGGGTTTGGTCTATCTAAAAGTTCGTGCAGTTGCGTATTTTCTAATTCTACTAATGCTCTTTTTTGTAAAATCTTTGCTTGATTTATAGAAGATGAATTAAACTCTCCAGAAGTAAGTGATTTATAACGCTTTAGGTTATTTTCGTTTTGTACTTCATATATTTGAAAAGGAACTGTCGTTGCTGCTTTAGTAATAAGATTAACTATAGAATAAACAGTTGAGTTGTATCTATAACCTTTATTGATATAAGTTTCATCATTTTCTGGATTCCATATTAAAGAATCTCCAAGGTAATTGTAAACTGCTCTATTAAATAACTCGTTGGTTCTTTGTGAGTTTTTGGTAACCAACTTTTTAAATCTGTCTAAAATGGATGCCATTAAAAAAAATGTTTTTACAAAAATAGTAATTAAATAACAAAGAAATCTACACTTTTTCCATAGGCACTATAAACGCAATAGCGTAATGCATCCATAAGGTGATTATTTTTGTCTACTGGCTTATTAATAATTGTGCCATCTTTCATTTGATCCCAGTAATAAGTATGATATTCTCTAATAAAATTTTTAGATTCTTTTGAAAGAATAATATCGTATTCTTTTAATAGGCTTATTCCTGCATTTACAGAGCCTTGTCCTTTTACTGCTGCTTTTGCTAATAGACCCCCCCTGCGTAAATCTTCACCAGATTTTGGTTCTGCTGCATCATAATATACGACTTTGTCAGCGTGTCCAAGGTCTGAAATAAGTTTTATTGTATCTGTGTTTGTCATTCCTAACTTATAACAAAGTTCGTGTACATAAAGTTTATCATTAACCTTCCTAACTTCACAGATTGCAAGAGGATCGTTGCTATATCCAAAATCCAAGCCAAGGTAAATGTTATCACTTTCTGGGAAATCAGCATAATCTATAAAATCCCATTTAGAAAATATTTGCCTATTAGAATAAAATGCTTGTAACCCTTCACCATAAACTCTCCAATAATCTGGATCACGCTCTTTCATTCTTTCGATTTCAAACACAAGGTCATCTGACAAAAACATATTGTCTTTGTAAGTTGTAATCCAAGTATCGGCATCTTCTCTGGGAATCACTTCATCATAAATCCAATGCGTAACATCAGAAGGGTTAAAGTCTAAAATCATTTTATCAGTACAACGCATATTGATTTGCCTAAAATCTTCTATCGTTAATTCATTTGCCTCATTTAAAAAAGCAATGTTTCTTTTGCGACCTCTAATTTTTTGCGGTTCATCCACGGATAAAAATTCTATTAAATGGTTTTTATAGCGAAATGTATTTTCTGCCTTGTTATGGATTCCTACAAAATAAGTTCCCATTTCTTCTAAAATAGAAATAAGGTCACGTTGTACAGAACCTTTTAATGCTGGTAATGTTTTACGAATTACAGAAATTACAAGAGGCTTTTTTTCTGTTCTAATTAAATAAGCTATGTACTGGCAAACAGCATAAGTTTTCCCAGAACGAGTTCCACCTTGTAAAACAGCGAATCGTTTTTTTGAAGTAATTAAATGCTCAAGCTGTATATTGGCATTAAGTATTTTTTTCTCTTTTGTGGATTTCAAAAGTTATATCTGTTTCAACATCCGAGGAATGTTCTATTTCTTGTCGCTCAATATAGCCTCTTTTTTTGCCTTTTGTTTTTAAAAGAAATAATGTTGCTGCTGGATTATGGTTTTCGACCATTTTATGAAGTGCTGATTCAGCAAAATCTAAAACTACATCTTGTAAGTCTTGAACTTTCTCTTTATAATCATTGTCAGATTCCATCCACTTATAATGCGTAGTCCTTTCAATGCCAACCATTTTAGCAGCAGTTGTTACAACACCTAAAGTTTTTTCAAGTGCTTCTAACATTGCTTTCTTTTTTAATAGTGTTGAATTTTGTTTCATTTTACAAAATTAAGAAAAAACCTTTCCACAATGTTTGCAAGTTTCTGGACTTTCATTTTCATCACTATCATCTTCTACATCAAATGTTTCGATGTCATCAAAATTAGGTACATCTAAACCCCAACTTTTTATTTTAGGAAAATCATAAGAGTTTGCTAATAAATCCCAATCCCACTCACCATAACCAAGGTTATCTTTTATGATAAATTCTCTTTTCTGTTCCTCTGTCCATCCTTTAACTTGATATACAGGAACTTCAAAAACCCCTGCTGATTTTAATGCTTTAAGTCGCATATTACCGCCTAAAACAACCATATTCTCATCCACTACAAGTGGTCGAGTTTCAAGCATTTCTGGAAATTCTTTAATGGATTTAACTAACTTTTTAAATTTAGTGTCAGTTATGTATCGTGGATTTTCCTCATTAGGTTTTATCTCTGCTATGTTTACTTTTTTTGTCATCTTTATTTGTTTGCCAGTTACAATAACACTTTTTTATTTTAAGCCAACAGATACATTTAGATTTATTCATTTTTAGAAAACCAATGTATGTTTAAACCTAAAACAAAAAAGAAAAGTTGTAGTGTATGTCTTTTATCATCAGCAACAACTTCTATTTCTTCTAATTCTTCATTTGAATAGTTTACACCTACCATAAATCCATAAATCGGAAAAAAATCAAGTTGAAGCATCTTTAAACTTATTAAACAAAAATAGATAAAAATCCCATATTGCCTCCATATATTCATTTTTTTGATATTCCATTCCACTTGTTTTAGCAACACCATTTATTTCATAAATTAAGATATAATTGCCATTGCGGAGTTTAGGATAAATTCTAATATTGTTTTCAACACACCATTTAAAAGCCTCGTAATGTTTTTCGTTTGTTATTTTTATATCAATCATAATTTTGGGTATGGTTTAACGTTTTTAGTGTACCAGTCCATATATTCTTTAAAATCCTCTATATCGTATTTATCTGATTTTTTTAAGTTATCTTCTGCCCACATTGGTTGAAAATTAGTGTAATGATTTAGCGCTATTACCTCAAATTCTGTAGATGCTGCTGCGATAGGTATTTTGTGATCTATGTGTATTTTATCGAAATTGTCCCAAGACATATCATCTATAAATTGATTTTCTATATATTCTTTTAAATAATCATAATTACAACCTAAAATTTTATAAGTGCTTGTATTTTTATATGTTTTTGTTCTCGAAAATGAATTTCTAACCATTAAACGAACATTATCTTTAAATTTAAATAATTTATTATTTTTTCTTTTATTTTTTTTATATATAACATTGTATTTATTTCTTTTAATTTTATGCTTTTGATGATGTATTTTATTGTATTCTGGGTTTCTTTTAATTTGATTATAATAATTATTTAACGCTAATTTTTTTGAGCAATTTTTGCAATTATTTTGATAGCCATTTAATTTTTTATAAAAATTGTTAATTTTTAAAATTTTTCCACATTCACAACATTTTTTAATATTTTCAAACCCAAACAAATTTAACTGCATAATTAAAAAGGTACTTGATCTTGCATTACTGTAAATCTTTGTTTTTTAGCATCTATGGTTTTATATACCCCCCCATTCTTAAAATCTGGTGCTAACATAAAGTCACCTTGCTGTCCGTTTTCTTTACGTTTTATTTTCTGAACATATATTTGAACACTATCTGAATCAAACTGTGTTTTTTGCCCAAGGTTTCTAAATACTGTTATACAGTTATAAGCCTTGTTAAAGAAATCACTTGAACCAGAAATATCATAAGGTGTTGGAACTTTATACATTCCATTTTCACTTTCCATTTTTCGTGGGTGTGCTACTAAAAATAAATGAGTATTTGTTTGTTGACAAAATTGAGTTATCTCACCGAGCATTGTTCCTACATAGGTATAATCCCTTTGTGCTGAATGGTCTAAAGTATTCCAAGGATCAATAACACAAATATTCGTTCCCTTTTGTAGTACGAGTTCTTTAAACTTTGTAAGTATAGATTTTAAAGTAAGGTTTTCTAAATCTATTTTAACGAAATCAAAATGCTGCTTTATAAAGTTTTTAGATGCATTAAGTTCATCTTCATTACAAAATTTCCCATTTAACTTGTTAGCTATTCTTTTAATATGCGCCTCGTATGGAAAAGATTCTGGCGAAAACATTGCTACTCTAAAATCGTGTTTTAAAGCAAGGTTACAGCATATTTGATCACAGAAGTCAGATTTACCAGAGTTAGGTATTCCTGTTAAAACTGTCCATTCTCCAAAAGCGACCTTAAAATAATCATCGCTATCGCCCAGAGCAATGCTATAATTTTTAATTCCATTTTCTGAATAATTTAAAACATTTGCCCAAATATCGTCAATATTAACTATTCCATCTAAAGGGAAGTTTTTAGGCTTGTTTATGTACTCCCTTAATACTGTCGCTCCTTTTTCTACTAAAACCTCGTTAGCATCCTTGTATTCGCCAAATTCAATGTACTTGCATCTATACTTTCCAAACCTTCTTGCAAGTTCGTTTCTTAAAGATAAACCAGCTGAATCGTTATCTGTGCAAAGTATTATTGTTTTCTTGTCTGCAAAATACTGCCAACAGTTGTCAAGGTATTCTAAACGCTGGTTTCCTTTCGATGCTCCATTAGGAACAGAACAGACTGAATAAATACCAGCTTCGAAAAAACTTAAAGCATCCATTTCCCCCTCTACGATGTAAACAGTATCCATATCTTTAAGGTTATCTAAACCATAAAAAATAAGTTCAGCACCAGATACCATTTTAAAGTTTTTCTCTGCATCCCTAAATTTTATATTTATTAGCTTATTATCCCTGTAATAATTAAAGTTTATTGCTTTTCTCTTTTTGTCTATTTGTGGAAAATATTCTGTCGATTCTGTTACTTTCCAGTTAGACAAAGTAGCTTCTGTAATACCCCTTTTGTTAAAATAAGAAATAGTGCGCTCTGATAATTCAGTTTCTGTTTTTTGTGGAAGTACATACGCTTTTTTCTCTTTTAGCTTTACGTTTCCAGACCACCCACAATGATGGCAGTTATAAAGTCCAAGTTCCAAATTAATTGCAAGAGGTCTATCTTGTTTATTTTTTCTTGTGTGTTGGCACTTTGGACATTTTAGTTTTTGTTGTTTTGTGTTCCCTTTAGGCTCTATGCCTATTGCTATAAAATCTTCGATCATTCTTTAAAGTTTTGTTTGTAATTTGTTCTTTCTACTTGTAATTTATAAAATTCAAATGCTCTAAATCCTGTTATATGTGAATCAGTCGGAACAAAATATTTCCAACCTTTAGAAGCACCATTTGCTATGTAATAAAACAAAAAAGCAGCAAGTTTCCCAGTATTTTTTTTAAAAATTATTGTTGCTGTATGGTCACTTGTAGGGATTATTTCAGCAATTTTAAAATCTTCATTGTTATAATTTCCTTGCCTATCTTTTCTGGAGTATCTTATTTCTATTTCTTCTGCAAATTTTTGCAATTCTTTAGCTACATTTTTATTCATAATTCTATTTGTTTTATTTCTTTACCAAATTTGTACATAAAGACATCTATGTATTTTGTGCCTTCTTTATTTTTTCTGCGAAGTTTAGGAAGTGCCAAGAAGTTATTAACCCAAAAGTCATCGTTTAAAACTTCCTTTACAAGTAGATATAATTTTCTTGGTGAAACATTATCAAGCCTTTTTACTTCATCTATTGTATTGCACCAGATTCTTTTTTGATATTCTGTTTTAGGTCTTAAATCTTCACTAAATAAATTACATATTGGCACAAAACTTTTTTGAACATCGTCTGGAAAGTCGGAAAATGATTTTGTCTTTTTTGTTGCCTTTTTCGACTTTACACTATATTCATTTGTATTATTATTAATATATATATTATTTATATCCTTAACAATTTTGTTAATACCCCCCTTACAATTTTGTATAGGGGTATTGATTATTTTGATAATACGTCTATCTACTTCTTTTGTGCCTTCTTTAAAGATTAAATCAGATGAAATAAAACCCTCTTGTTGGAGTTGTTTTATCCACCTGCTGATTGTTATTTTATCTACATTATAAAGGTCTGCAAAGTATTTATTGTTTGCCCAACAAAAACCTTTTTCATTACAAAGTGCTGTAATTTCCCCATATAATAATTTCGCATTAGGGGTCAGTTTATCATTATACCTAACTGATGCTGGTATTACTGCATAATAACTTCGATTCATTGTTTTACTCTTCTTCTATTATTTTCTTTATCCTGTCACAAAAACTGCGTATGTCACCAAAAACCATTTCAAACTGCCCTCTTGTAATTTTTTTATCATCATACAATTCCCACAGAACCTCTATTAAAAGTTCATATTCAACTTTGGTCATTTGCCCTATATACTCATATCTTACAGATACATCCTTTACAGATGTGTTTGTTCTCCACATACGCTGATCAATTTCGTTCCAAAATACATTTCTATAATCAGTCATTTTTCATATAATTATCTATTCTATTTGCAATTTCATCAAAAGAATTAGACCAAAAAGCCTCCCAATTCGCATTTTCAAGCGTTTTAAGGCATTTTATTTGACTTGGGGTAGGTTTATTATACCCAGCCTTTAGTTCTATCGCTAAACCGCATTTATTTGCGTTTTTATGAAATATCAATACATCTGGTACTCCAGACACCCCTCCAAGGTATTTAAACTTGTAGCGTTCAAAAGGTGTTCTTTTACCCTCGTTAGGAACGTGAATAGCAAACACTTTAGGATATTTTACTTGTATGTAATTCATAACTGCCCTTTGAAGGTGATCTTCTTTGCTTAAGTATTTTGCGAATGGATTCTTTTTTGCCATAAATTCTCATTGGATGCATTACCCTTATAGTACCATAAATCTTTTTAGACTTATTAATTATATCCTGTACATTATAAGAATATTCATTGCAAATTTGTTTTAAATTTAAATAATCTTTTTCAAAATCTTTATCGTATGGCATTATATTCTCAAACTCTTTCAGTCCGTAGATGACTGTAGCGTGGTCTTTTTTTACAGATTTTCCTACTTTAGATAATGTTCTTATTTTACAAAAATCATAAGCCAGTTTATAAAAAATAAACCTTGCAAATACAATTTCTCTTTTCCTTGATCTTACTGATAAATTTAAATCATAGTAGTTTTCTACTATCCCTTTCACTTCCTCTATTGTCATTTTATATAATAATTGCTCCATCTCTGGAATATTCAACACCTTTATACCCACTAACTACTCCTGTATCTAAATACATTTTCCAATCGTTTAACGCACTTCTATAAGCATTAACACCTTGCTCTATCATTTCATCATTTAAAGCATATACCTCTATTGAGAAAGGGTATTTGGTTTCTATTGCAATAAATCTGAAATTCTCTACAGGAAACCCTAAAGCATCCGAATAAAAGGCAGCTTGTAGATGATATGCCCATTTGTAAATATCTCTTTTAAATGCTTTAGGTGAATTATCTTGGCAAGTTTTAATATCACTAATCCAATTTATACCCTTTACGTCTGGTCTAACTCTTATAGGGACACCCATAAATTCTCCATAGTGAGAAACCTCAACATCACCAACGCAATATTCTTTTGCTAAATCGTGCGTTTTAAA
>Ga0208898_1000486_pt1 | contig 30924 bp, 51 predicted proteins | sample VirMetDEL_Mar_4_FD_184513 | JGI IMG/M metagenome (GOLD analysis project Ga0208898, IMG submission 184513) | Aqueous microbial communities from the Delaware River and Bay under freshwater to marine salinity gradient to study organic matter... | ecosystem: Environmental > Aquatic > Marine >...
AGGGCGTCGAATCGGCTCCATTTCACCACCGACTCTGCGTAATGAATCCATCCGTCTAGATACCAAGTGGCGAGCCCATACCCGGCATCAGCCTGGCATAAGGCAACTACCCCACAGTCTAATACTGCAGTTTTTATCCCCCACCGTTCCAGTTCTTCCTCAAAGACTGCTGTGTCGCCCTGCCGTAAACGCCTGTACCACTGGCGCTGTGGCTCCGGTGTCGCAATACCGTAATAAGCTAAAACCGCACGCGCCAGGCTCAGGCAGTCGCCTGTGCCGTGTTGCTCAAAATTAGATCCCAAACGGTAAGGTTTACCGATGAGCTGGTGCGGGATCACAAGTTGCGAACCGATCCGGTTGTGGGTAATGCGCCGACCAGCTTTCTGGTCAAAACCCGTGTTGGCGCTTGCGTTCCAATCGCGTCAAGACTGCTTGACAAGACCAGCTCGATCGTTTCGGGGTCATAAGAAAAGCTGGAGACAAGCCAAGTCTCTGAGGTCAAAGGACTTTGACCTAAGCGCTGATAAGTGCTGGGGTTCATTAACCAGTTCTCCACCGTAACGTTCGCAAAACCAGTGACCAGTTGATTGGCGATATTCATTGCTAAGGTGTTGTTCGCCAAAACCAAAGCGGCTTGCAGGTTATCGCCGCTGCGGCTTTTGGTTGCACCTTGATAAATGAAAGACAAGTATGAATACCCGTTGACAGATGAGCCAACTTTGCCGTTTTGGTAGTCCCCGTAGGGAGTATCAACAAAGGTGGCGATGGCTTGGATTGACATTAGACCCCAACGCGAGAACGGGTTGACCTGCTGTTCTTCAGGCTACTCATGGTACGGTTGAAGCCGCCATCAGCGCCCTGCTTGGCTGCTTGGGAAATACCAGCGCGGAACTGGTCTTCCGTGACAAACTTCATGCCGTTGATTTCAGTGACGTTGTAGTTGACCGAGATCGAGCCACCGCGAGTGTTGCCGCTGCTGTAACGGTCCATTGCAGCTTGGCTGGCGCTGTTGTTGGTGACATACCCGCCGCTCGCGCTCATGGTTAAAAGTTCAGGACCACGCTCGCCCACGATGTAGCTTCTGCCAGGTTGAGCAAAGCCGCCATCGGCAAAGCCCGGAAGTTTGAGTTGTGTTCCAGCGCCCGAAATTGCTGCTCTAATAAACATACGGCCCACGTCCTTTAATAGGCTGCTTGCAATCTCTTGAAGCGTCTCCTGTAGATCTTTTGCCCCAGTAACTGCAGCCTCGATTGTTCCTACCAGCGCGTCTTCTAAAGCGGTGCCCAAGCGCTTAAACACGTTTTTTTCTAGATCTTCAGAAATGGCTTTGATCTTTTTTATTTTTTCTTCTTCGTCCTTAAACCTTTGGCTCTCTTTGGCTGCTTCAGTCTGATCGGCAACTATACTTCCTTGTTTGCCCTTTAACTCAAGTAGTTTGTCAATAAGTTCTTTAAACTCTGGGTTGTTTAATGCCTCTAGTTGTTGTACTGTCTGGTCTATTACATTTTCAACCCCAATACTTGCGGACGTAATTGCTGCCCTTTGTTTGGCTAATTCCGGGTTTACGCCGGACTTAAGCAACTCAATGTACTGCGCCGTTTCACGGTTTCCTTCGTTTAATGAGTTTGTGATGTTAGCTTGTTTTGCTGCAGCAGTGCTAACTAAGCTTATGCCCTCAAGAGCAAGTTTCGCAGCCGCACTTTTTTCACTATTTTCTTGCGTCAATTGGCTTAAACGTTCGCGCCCTTTTTGGAGCACAGAGTTCAACGCGGTTTCTGCTGCGGATACCTCGTTTGCTTGAGGGGTAAGACTAGGCAAACCTCCCATGCCCTGAATACTGGGAGTTTGTGGCAATTTTGACATCAAATTTTGCAGACGAGATATTGTAACTTCAATACTTTGAATTTCTGCCTGTAGCCCACCAATACGCGCTGCAGATTCTTGCTTAAAGGCTTCAGACGCAAAGGGACTACTCATAAGGGCTCTCTGCCCAGCTATTGACTGCTCAATCTGACCTTTGGCTGCTGTTTCCTGTGCAATCAGGCGCTTTACGGTAAGGTCGTAAGCATATTTGAATGATTCATTGCGCTGTTTGTCTAATCTATTATTTACTTCGGCAATCTTTCGTGCGCTATCTTCGTTTATACGCGCCACGCGGCGGGCATTATCTTGCTTAAAGCGCTCTACAGCTAAAGCGGCTTCCTTAGCGTCAAGCTGAATTTTGGCCTCGGTCAGCTTTCTGTTTTCATCCGCTTCAATAATTCCGTTTTTGTACTGTGCTACTGCAGCCGTGAGTTGCGCAGCTATGCCTTCACGCCCAGGAGCAGCGGTAAAGCTAGCCTCTAACTGCCCAAGAGCAGCAGATACTTCCAGCCGCTCTCGCCGCTGATCTTGAATTAATTTAAGCTCTTTTTCCCTGAAATCTATAACTGCTTTCTCAGACTTTAATTGAGCGTCTTGAATACGCCTAATAGCGTTTATACGCTCATCTTCTATCTGACGCTCCAGCTTAATACGCATGTCTCTATAGGTTTTCGCTGTACTCTCGTTTATGTCATTAATTTTTTTAACGTTATTTTCTTGGGCTGTGATTATTTCGCGTTCGTTCTCAAGGCGCTCTTTGGTTAATTTCTCGTTTTGGAGCGTTCTAAACGCGCTTAAGGTTGCTTCAATACGAGCACGCTCTTCAGGAGTTCTACCACCGCCTAGCTCTTGTTGTTTATCTAAAACAGCCTCAACTGCTTGCCGTTCTTTTGCTCGGTAGTCCAAAAGTTGTTTAGATAGCTTAAAGTCAGTGTTACGCAGCTGCCCAGCAGACCGTAGTGCGTCGTTGTACTTTTGTTGCTCTTTGACTGTTCGAGTTAACGTTTCCGTTTCCTCATCAAGTAGGCGCTGTCTTTTTTCGTACTCTGCTGTTCCCTTCAAACTAGACTCAAATAAAGCATCGCCAAGAGCTTTTGCTCCAGGGATTAAGTTTATTAGCCCAGTAGCTGCGGTGATAACAGCGTTAAAAACAACTAAAATTGCTTGAACACCGCGTAAGATTGCGGTAATGGCTTGAGCGAAAGGCGCACCAATGATTCCAATTGTTGTCGCTGCGGCAGCTGATACACCCTCAAAAGCCTTCTGCAGTTCATTAGCGGAACCAGCAGCAAGTCGAGTTCCCTGACCACCTATATCCCCTGTCTGTAGGGCTACAGCTTGTTCAACACGTTGCTGGGCTGTTTGAGCAGCCCCGTAGCGATTCAATAAACGTACTTGTGCTTCGAGTTCAGCTGTTACATTGATCCCCGAATCGCGGAGACCTTCCATATTGCTCGTCGCGTTCTGCAGCGCACTGCCAATATTGGCGGCCTTTTTGGATAAATCGTCAAAAACTCTGCCGATAACACTACCAATAAGGCTGCCGGCAAGACCTCCACCAATACCTCCTATACCAAGTCCACCGAGGCCGCCGCCGAGAACTTCTCCAGGGCCGCCGCCGAACAGGGCCGAAAAACCAAAACCAGTTGCGGCGTCCCTAAATTTGCCAGTAAGCCCTCTAGCTTTATTTCTGTTTGAGCCAACGCCAGAACCGCCTCGTTGACCAAGTAGCTGAGCATCTTTGATTTTTTCGTTGATCTGTGCAATTTGGTCTTCGTACTTCCTAAAAGCTCCGGTGCCAATCGTTGTGGTTTCAAGAAGATTTTCAAGTTCCCTTCTGATATTTCTAAGCCCTTTAAGGGTTGTCGCGTCGTCGATAAGTTTGCTGAAATCTGGCGGTAAGATATTTTGACCGGGACGGCGACCACCGCCACCGCCACCGCCACCGCCTCGACCACCACGACCACCGCCCGTAGGCGCGTCACCTCTTAAGGATTTAATAGTGTTGCCAAGACCTGTAAGCAAACGCTCAGTTTCAATAACACGGACCTTGACTAAGTCCAAGCCGTCTAAAAGTTTTTGGAAAGGGTTTCCACCTTCAAGCCTCGGTCGAAATCCCGTGGGTGCATCTAAAAATTTGATCCGTACGCTCTGAATTTCAAATAGTAAGTCCTTAACTTGATTTAGTTGTCGTACCAGCGGAGCAAAATTAACTCTACCTATCTCCCCAATGCCTAATGCAGCAAGAGCTGCACGGGAAGCCAGCTCCCCCACACCAACATTGGCAGCCTTAAGATAGGCGACCAATAACTGCACACTTTTAGGCAGTTTAGATAAAGTAGCGTTTTCTAGTCGCTCTAAAGACTTATATAGTCTTGTAGCTGCTCGTTCTGCCTCACTGACACCCTCTACCTTAAAGCGAACTTTATCGGCTGCTGCTTGAAGGCGATTCGCAGCCCTTTCTACGTTCTGTACTTTTTGCTGCAGGCGGTCAACTGCCTTATCGGCTGACGATGTATCCGCTAAAACACGTATTTTTGCATCATAAGACGCCATCGTATTTCAAACAGACCACGCTAAGTTCATGCTAGCGTCTACGGCGAGCGCTTTCTAAAGCCGTCTCTCTGTCTTCGTTGAGAATCTGGAAGTAGGCGCTCCAGCCAACGAGTTCTTCTGGCGTCATTGTGGTGCGGACTTCGGACAAGCTCATGCCCAGTTCCTTGGCAACGCCGAACTGCAGCATGAGCCAGTTGTCCCTGCGAAGATCCGCTACTAGGCTTTTGGGTCCATCGGCTCGTCTTCGCCGTCGTCCAGGATTGCCAGCATTAAAGACTGCAGGTCTTTGTCCTTGACCTCGTTCTTAAGTACATCAACCTCTCCAGGTGAAAACAGCTTTTTGCCGCTTTCGTCTTTTGCCTTGCTGATCAACAGCTGAAGTGCGAATGCAGAGGCGTCGTCTGATTTGGCTTGCTTTTGGGCGCGTTCGCGCTCAGCCATAGTCAGCGGGCTGACGTACATTTCAAACACGCTGCCGTCAGAAAGCTCTACTTCGCGCTTGCTGGGCTCAAGATTTGCGGCCTTGCGAAGGCGATCGATGGCGCGGGTAGGAACCGGCATGACAAGTAGTGGTGTATGAATCTACTGTAGCGCTGAACAATAAAAAGCCCCACCGTAGTGGGGCGTATGACCGTAACTTGTAGCGGACTATCAGGCAGTGGTGCTGAAGTCGAAGACCGGGGCGGTCGATGGGCGGAAGTTCACGGTAACGGACTGTGCATCATCGGGGTTGATTGCCAGATTCGCAGAAGTCAACACTGCATCGAAAGTGATGGAGCGACTCAGAGTCTCGCTAACCGAACCACCGCTGAAAACACGGTCGATATACAGGCGGAAAGCAGCACCGTTTTGCTGGCGCTGCAGCACGTCCTCAATAACGCGGTTGCCCATGTCCGAATCTTCGTTGGTGAAGTAGAACGTGGCGGAACCTGTACCATCGCCAAAACCGGCGATGAAGGTGCGGAATGGCACGTACTGTTGAGAGGTCTGGCCGATCGTGGTGACATCGATTTCGGCGCGTGTCATCTCAAATGACCAGTCCCGAACTTGACCCACAGACACAAAGGCGTCGTATGCAACCTGGAATTTGTTCGGAGAGCTGAGCGTGCCAGCGTCGGTGATGCTTACTGCAGAACCGCCATCAGTGGCAGACACTTGCATGTCCCCAGTAGAGGCTGTGTAGGTAATAACGTAGTAAGTAGTTGCGGTGCTCAGACCTGCGGGCAGTGTACCGCTGCCGGATCCGCCGGTCGTGGTGTTTACCACGCTAAATTGGACGGGATCACCAACACGGAAACCCAAGTAGGTTCCAACAGTAAGCGTGTCAGTTCCGGTGGTAACATCGGCGGTGCCGAAAGTAGCAGTCGTACCAGCGGGCTTGTAATACAGGGCACCTGAAGTGCCGGACAGAACGGTGGTGGCCATTGGGCGTACCAAAGAATGAAGGTTTCTGCGGGCACTGCCCGGCTTCTTACAGGTTAGCAGTTATTCAACTTAGTACAGTCGCGGTGTAACCGGTGCTAACCCTGCCTACAAAATGCGGGGATTGTTCTTCGGCAGAGAACGTGGGGCCGTCGATTTCTCCTACACGAACAAAAACACCGCTGGTTTGTTTGCCGGTGTCATTGATTGTTTCTAACACGTTTACAGCAGTTGTAATTAGCTCTTGGTTGCGGGCCGGACCACGGCCTTTTTCTGTGAATACACGAATCACCAAAGCTCCGCGTGCGTTGTCTACGCTTGAGGTCAGCATTGGTTCGTTTGTAATACCGAAAGTAATGTTGATGCGGACGTATTCAGTTGTGGTGTTTGGTGGGACGGCAGTGATGTTGTCGAAGTACACCGGCACAGACGGCGTTAGGCCGCTAAATGCTGCCAGCAGCGGTGACTCCATCGAAGCTCGAATTGCTTGATAATTCATGAACCAAAACCTCTACCAGATCTTCCTGAAAGCGGGCCATCGCGGAAGCCGAGTGTTGCTCCACGGTCCAACGAGATTTTAAGGCCGCCTCCAGACGTATACGTGTTGTACCAGTCCAATTCTGCTGTACTGACAGCCGAAGGTTCCAGTCCCACGTCTCTGACATTACCTCTAATGTGCGGTCCTTTAGGGCGGCTGCCGGTTTCAACAATTTTTCCTACCGGGGGGATCTTTCTCTTTTCCTTAGTGCCATCTGCATTGATCACCTCCTCGTACTGACCTATGAATACGCCCTCTTCCAAATCCAAAGCAATAGGAGCGTAGTCAGCGCCGTTTACTATTTCGTAATAAGCACCCTTTGACTTAAATTTGGACTTTGGTACATTCCTAAGGTCGTATTTATACACTTTTCCAGTGCCTCTAGGCCCCCCTGGTTCTGTGCCGGGAGGTACGGCGTACCAGGCGGAGGAAAACTCGCCCGAATATGCAGGGCCTTTTTGCGCTAAATCGTTCATTATCTCTACACACACTCTTCGTGAAGCTTCAGTAACGGTCTTTTTTAGGTCTTTCCTAAAGAAGTTTCTAAAGTCCTTACCCATTACTGCGGCCTCACGATAAGGGTGTGGTAAACAGGCTTGTCGCCGCGATAAGTCAGAATGTCGATGATCTTGGCTTCGCGGGTCGCTCCAGCCTGTGCGTATTGGACACGGTCGGCTTCAGTTGGGTAGTAGTCGCCTAGCTCGTCGTTACCAATCAAAATCTTCACATCCGTGGTTTGATACAGACCCTCGGATTCACGCGGGGTTAATCGACTAATGATTCCGCGCACTGTGACATTCGTGTCCGCTCCACTGACAGCGCCTGTGGCTGGGTCGTAGGTGCGGGGTGTTGTTGTCTTGATATAGGTGATGTCCTGGCCCCAATCGGCAAAAAGTTGCTTCGGTACAGGCGCAAAAGTATCGTCGATTAGTCCCATGTCATCCCCTCACTACGCGCACTTGGAAACCGCCAGAACCGCCGATCGTGTACGCGCCAAGGTATGACTGCAGCCATGGGTAAACGTCGAACACGTTGTTGATAGACCCGACTGCTTGACTGTCCGTGTTGTACTTCACCTTTAGTTCGCCCAGCTCGACTTGCTCGTAGATGCCGGTGGTGCCCGTGTTGCCCGTTAAAGCGTCGGTGTCGTTCGCCAGAGCGCGGGCCAGTTCATACGTTGCGTACTTGATTTCTGATGGGATTTCGCTGCATAGAAGCTCTACGCGGTCTACGTGGTAGTTATTACGGGGCCAGCTCAGGGCTTGGCTTGTGCTGCAGCGGTCGCCGTAAAAATTCAGGCCGTCGATCCAGCGGGTGGCGCTGATGATTGCGCGGTTCTTTTGGTCGTCGGTTTTGTCGTCCCAGGTGCTGCTGTTTGGGACGGTTTCAAAGTACGAGTTTGCTTCGGCCAGCGTTACAAAGCTGTTGGAGGAGGCTCCCTTCAAAGTGGCGTCAATTACAGCTGCCACGACAATGTGCGATGCTTTGTTTCAGTTTAACGCCAATAAAAAAGCCCCACCGAAGTGGGGCCGGTGCCATGCAGTCCAACCTGATCTTATCAGGAAGGGATGGTGCTGGTGTCCAGGGAGCTGTTGACGGTGAGCTGAACCATAGGGATCAGGTCGATGTCGTAGGTAGCGCCCCAGTTGCCTGCGGTGGCCAGTGCGGCGTTGGTGGGGTTGTCGCCAGCATTGGTCCACTTGGTGCCCATCACGTGGTAAGCAGTGTGGTAGTCCACAGACAGAACGTCCTGCTTGGACAGCACGTTGCGGTCAGCTTCGATCCGCAGATCTTGCTGGACGCCTTCCATGATGGAACCGCGCTTGGTCAGGTAGCAGTAGAACTCGCGCTGGTGACCAACCGTGCCAGGGGCAACGGTGTTCACTGCGGGGTCCATAATGACCTGGCAGCCAGCGAATTCTCCGATAGACCGGGCGTTAACACCCACGCCGCCGCCACCCCAGGTCACAGCGCCAGAAGCGGCCAGTGCTGAAGTGGAGAAGGTCAGCAGACCCACCTGATACAGGTAGAAGCCGACGGAAGGGTGGACAACCAGGGTGTCCAGCTCGTCGCCGCGCTCGCCCAGCAGGGAGCGGCCACGGGCCACGGCAGAAGCGGTCAGGAAGTTGTCCTCGTCGCCACCGGAAGCAGCAGCAACACCCAGGTCGAGTGCGTTGGCGCTCAGGGCAGTTCCGAACAGACCAGCCAGTTGGGAGAACAGACGCTCGCTGTTCTTCTTGTTGATTGCATCTGCAAGCTGGTTGCGGATGTGAAGCATGGGATCTTCACCAGCAGCCAGAAGTGCAATGTCATCCACGGCATACGCGAAGCCGCGATGGCAGATGGTCGCAATCTGGGTGTCGGTTCCGATCTTCTGGGGCGTCAGATAACCAGCGTTGCTGGTTCCCCAAGTGGCGGTTCCGTCCATGATCTCCTCGGTAGGAGATACAGGATTGAACTCGGGAACCTGAATGCGGGTGCCGCCTTCGCGGGCATCCAGCACAGAGTTGCGCACAACAGCGCCGCTCTTCACAAACAGGGAGCGCTCTTTGATCGCCTCAGACACATAGGTGCTGAGGTTATTCCTTTTTACGATGTCCGCGAGCAGGACACCGCCGGAATAATTCTGAAAAGGGGCGGCCATGGTTAAAAACCAAAGTCAGGGTTGACGGGATCCAAGCCACAGACTTGTAGAGGCCGCCCCACTGGGACTTACAGTGACGCTTCCCGCTTCAGCACTGCTGCAAGGTCGGGATCTTGCGCGTCAATCTGCATCTGCCTCGTTATGTTAATACTACCCTCTTTCCAAGGGTTAGCCATACCGGGCGCAACAGCAGAATTAGGCGTGGGTTTGGCACCCATTCCTGCAGCACTACTGGGCTTAAAATGATGCTCAAATCCTGATCCTGGATTCTTGAGATTACTTAAGTAGGTGTTAATGTCCTGTTTAACACCTTTGTCCAGGATTGAGACGCTTCCGTCATCACTACGGTGCAGATTGTTCTGCAGAAGAAGCAACATTTGCTCCGCGTTGATTGCACCAGCTTGACTGATGGCTGCCAAAGCACTCGTGCGGGTGGTTGCAGCCTCGTTTGATGCACGCAGATCTTCAAGCTGACGCTGAAGATCGCTGATTTGCGTGTCCTTTTCTTGGGCAGTTTTGTTGGCCTCTTCCCACAGGTCTTTCCATTGGCCTTGGTCTTCCAGCGTTTTCTTGCGCTGGTCGTCCTGCTTTTTGTAGACCTCGTCAAGCTTGGTCTTGATGCCTTGGAAACGTTCCTCGGCTTCGCTTGCTTGGGTCTTCAACGCAGAAAGTTGTGCCTCATAGTCCGCTTTTACTGCGGCGATGGGGTCGGGAGCGCTGGTCTCTGCAGCCACGGGCTGCTCAGGTTGCGCCACGGGCGCGTCCTGGATTACTTGCTCTTCCATTGTCAGAAGTCAAAGGGTGAAGGGGCAGTTTCGCCTGCAGGTTTTACTGCGGGCTTGCGTTTACGGGTGGGCTTGCAAACCGGCGGCTCCGGCTGTGCTTCACGCAACTCGACCAGTTCCCATTTGTAGGAACCGTCAGGCTGCTGGACACGATCCAGGGATTTGCCCATTGGCTTCTTATTTGCTACTTGCGTATTCTACTGCGCTACTTCAGTGTCTTCTTCGGTGGATTCGGGCTCGATTACTTCCTCGATCTCCTCGCCTTCGGTTGCGGTAGGCAGAATCTCGCCTTGAACCAGAATCTGGCGGAATTCGTCGCGGCCCAGTACGCCTTGATCGAACAGGCTGGTTAGTGCGGTGATGTCTTGGCCGATTAGTCGCTCGATGTTGAAGTCACGGCTTAGTTGCACTTCAGGTGGTTCGATGCCGACATAGCTTGCGGCAATGTTGAAGCAACGCTGCAAAGATTGCTCCAAGTCCATTGAAACTGAGGACAGCATTGAGTTTGTGTCGATGCGGTCCAAGCGGCGGGCGTCGGCTGACTCAGCCACAAACTTTTGCTGGCTTAGGGTGCTGATGCCAAGAGAAGACATCTGCATCTGAAGCTCTTTGATCTCTGCTGACTGCGCTTCAAATGCGCTGGCCGCAGGCTCCACGTAGTAAATCTTGTTGCCTGGTGCAGTCGCCATCGCATAATTGACGCTCACCGCTGTGTCCTTGGTTTGGTCGTCCCAGCCTTCCATAACCAAAATTGGTTGGGATGCGATGTGCAGGCTGTGGATTAGGTCGGCTTGACGCTGAAAATGAGCCAGGTTTAGGTATGCGATGTCGAGTAGGGGCGGCTTGCTGGTAAGCGTGTCCACTTTGTCGGCATAGGTTGTGACTAGCGGAATCTCACCAAGGCTGAATTGGCCGGACTCGACGAGTTCATAGTCGGATGTGGTGTCGGTAGCGTCGAAAGCATTTGGGTAAGGGAAGCCGCCGGACATCGCTTTGGATGCCTCTACTTGACGGAAAACGCGGTAACGACCGGGCTCGATAACGCGGATTTGGTCGTAAACCTTCTCACCAAACTCACCGTCAGGGACGACTGCCTTTTCCTTGATTCGCACTTGAACTAGATCCCCGTAGTTCACCTCGCGGTCCAAGCGCCAACCGTAGATGTTGGTGGGGTCGATCTCGATCCAGTAGGGGCGGCGGTTTAGTTCGCGCTCTTCGGCAAGGCTGCGGGCTTCCGTTGGTGCCGGAAAATCAACAAGTGTATGGCAGTGACCGTAGGTGAGTGAGCAGGTCAGCATTCGACGGGCGTACTCGTCCAAGTCTGATCCGCTGCCATCCACATCCTTAGCGAATACGTCCGTCCAGTAAGGATCGCCAACCAAGCTAATTGGCTTGCGCAAAATAAGACCGGCGGCGGCTCGTACCAGTCGCTGGGTAAAGGGGGAGAATACGGCGCGGTTGACTCGGGCAAGATATGCGGTGTAATCCTCGCGTGGTTCGATTGGTAAAAAAGTTTCGCTGTTCTCGCGTAAATACTCGGTGCCGAGGGTGACCGCTTTCATGATCTCCCAGCCCTTCATCATGTCCAGCACCGCTTGGGTGCGGCTGAACGGGCTGTCCGTACCAGCGATTGTGCTGGAACTGACCAGATGTGTGCGGATTTGGCCGGGGACCGAATACGTCATTTAGATCACCATTTCACGCGGTTTGCCCAGTAGGCGGCAGACATCTTGCCTTTTTTGATGTTAGCTGCGTGGCGGGCTTTCCACGCTTTGTTGCGGGCCGTCCCATCAGGGCTGCCTTGGACGCCTTGCTGGCCGAAACGGATCAGTTTTACTTGGTCGCCGTCCTTTGCCAAAACGGCATGGCTCTTGCTCGGGTGGTTTGGGGTGCGCTTGGGCTTGTTGTAGCCCGAGAATTTTTCGCCTCGGTATTCAATCATCGTCTTCGTCCTCGACTTCAATCATCACTTCGATGCCTGAAGCAAGACGGGTCATTAACGCCCCAAAGTCAACGGGGTCCTGGGGAGTCATGAACGCAAAGCTTGCGCCAGTTGTGCGTGACTCGGCGTCAACCTCTAGGTGTGTGCAGAAACCAGGAACGATGCGAGTGCCCATTAGCCGTTAAAAGTGACTGCGATGTGCGGGGTGATGCTCGGTGTTCCAGATGAAATGGAATCAAGGCGGACGCGGATGGTTGAAGTGCATTTGCCGCTGTAATAATAGACGTACTCGCCGTCGGAATTGATAGTTTTGCTGGTATCGATTTCGTACCAGCGGGTGCCGCCGTTGAAGCTTGCCTCGAAGGCAAGGGTGAAATTTGCGCCCCCAGTTACTTCGACAGCGAATGTGAACTCCGAAGCGTGTGCGTGAACGCGCATTTCGTCGTTCACGGTGGTCATTGTGCCACCTGTGTACTCGACGACGTTGGTAAAACGCCTTGTGTCAACTACATTTACGATTGCCATTACTTCTTACCTCGCTTGGGGCGTTTCTTGGCGGTTTTGGCGGACTCTTTGAAGTCCTTTGCGCTTGGTGCGCCCTTTGAACCGGGTTTGCGCATTTTTTCGCCCGATCCAGCCTCGATGCGTTTACGCTTTGCGTTGATATTCGCGTATAGACCGCGTTTTGGCATGGATTTGGCAGCGGTTAGTCCAATTTTACTTCTTTTTTGTGCCCTTGGACTTGGGCTTTTTCTTACCGCCATGGCCATAGTGTCCGGGCATTAGTAGAGCCTGTAATTCGTCTTTCCAAGTTTACCGTAATCTGCCAAATTAAACTGCTGTAGCACTAGGTAACCGAAGGCGTCGAAGGCGTGGTCAACACCGAGATTTTTGTTTGGTAGACCTGTTCCAGGGGCGTAGGTGAGTGTCCGTAGAGATTTGATCAGTTCTTTGCAGCGTGGGTGGATGAAGCAGCGGCGGGTTTCTGTTGCGTCTAGTAGAGCTGTGTTGACAGCGGTGATCTTGTCGCGGACTTTCCAGGGGCTGCGAGGGGTTTGAACTGTGAAACCTGATTTGCGCAGAATGTTGTGGTCCGTTGCGCCAACACCTTGGGTTTTGCGGGCACCGCCAGTGGGGTCTGGGCAGGCGATTATTCGACGCTCCACGCCGTAGCGGCGGGTTACTTCGTCTGCGAAGTCCCATGTTGTAGCGCCGCCTGTAAGCATGATTTCGTCGAATACATAGAGGGTGTCGTCGGCTTTTACAGCGCAAATGCCTGACATCGGGTCCACGTTGAAGTCAACGCCCAACAGCAGAGGGAGGATTGGGATGTCTTTTGTGTCGCTGTTGATGTTTGCGTCCGAAAATGATACGGCAACCAAGCCGGACAGATTCTCAAAGCTGGCCTCGAATTCTTGGCGGAAAGTTCGTGCGTCCAGTTGGGTGCGGGCTGCTTCTACCTCCTCTTTTGGGACGTTGCCGCCGTCAATAGTCGTGAAGCACCAGCGCTTCCAGTCGCCTGTGGGGTCCTCTTCGCAGTAACACCAGAGGTCGTAAAACCAGCTCGCCGTTCCATCGGGGGTTGAAATGAATAGTGCCCAGCCTTGTTTGTCGGCTAGTGCGGGGCGTAATACCTCGAACCAGACTTCTGGTTCCATGAAGGCGGCTTCGTCGAGCACGATGCCGGACAATGAGCGGCCACGTAGAGCAGCAGCGTTCTCAGTTCCCTTTAGTTCGATGGTGGAACCGTTGACTAGCTCCAGGCGTAGGTCGGTTTCGTTTTTGCTGGATATGTACTCCTTTGGGATGATCTTCTTTAGTGTTTTCCAGGCGATGTCTTTCGCCATTCGGTAAGTTGGGGCGCAGTAGAAAAAGGTCTCGCCCGGACGCTCCACGGCGGCCATTAGGAGTTCGATGCAGGCGAGGTATGATTTGCCGAATCGGCGGCCTGCAACTAGGACGCGGAAGCGGTTTTTTGCGTTGAATACCTCGCCCTGGGCTGGGCGAAGGCTTAAATCTAAGGTGCTCATACACTAGAGCGTAGCTCAGCTGTCGGGCAGGGCGTCAGGACGTTCCACGCGGATGCGGATGTCTGGGAGGAGGTTGGATTGTTCCACTTGGTCGCAGCCGACCATCTTGGCAAGGGAATCCAATACTTGGGCGGCGGTTGCCATTTGGCCGCGTTTCATTGCTGCATGGAATAAACGGTTGCGCATTGAGAAGATTCGACCGGCCATGTTCTCGCGCTCTCTGTTGAAATCTTCGCTATTTAGTTGTTGAACACGGTTCCAGTCGCGCCAGGCAGTTGCAATGCCGATTTGCTCTTTGTCGGCATGGTCAAGTACCAGCTGACGGCAAGTTAGACCCTCTAGTTGGCGTTTGTATAGGCGTTGGACGCGATTTTCGACTTCGGAAGCGTGTTTTTTGGGGCCAAATGGACGGCGACGGGTGCCTTCACTCTTCAAATCAATGTAATCTTCGTCGCTAATGCCTTGGCCGTACTCAATTTCGTACTTTTCTTCTTCCACCATCGTTCCAGGGGGCTTTTTTCGGATTGTAACACTTTTGTGGCAGTTTAGTCCAAATTGGTGTTTGTTATTTTTTCGAGGGGGTGTAGCACAGTGTAGGGTTTGCAACCCCACCCCCTGGTACTGTGGTACAATAGTTGAGAATCGCAGGTTTTTATGTAGGTTCCCCCTGATCCTTGTGCCAATAAAAAAACTGGCACACTCCCCCCTGGTCGGGGACTTGGTAAGTGCTACACTAACAGTGTCGGAAGGGAGAGGTTTAGGCCATCAAACTACCGACTAAACAGTTGACAGGATTCCCGATTCCGTCTACACTGTAAGAGTCCAGGGGGAGCCCACCAAGCGACCCTACGACAACAACATGCGCGTCGCCCGAACGTCCCAGTGCAGCATCGCTGCCCGTGGCATCCGTTCGGCACCGTGTACCTGGACAATAGAAGAACGCGTCTAAGGCTTGGCCAGGTAGCCAGCACCTAGACGCTTTAGTGCAAACCACACCCAAAGGTCACTCAATCATGATTCAGATCAGCACACACCAAACGATCACGATGGAGAATCAAGTAACGCTTGATTTAAGCTCGTGTTCGGTGTCGGTTGTTGATAGTAAATCGAACGATCGCGTAACCATCAAAGGTCTCACACCAGAGGCCATTAATCAGGAGGTTTCCTACTACGTTCGTTTGAAGCGTTACGCTCACGACGAACAGCAACGCACGAATGCCAAAGCCTTCTTGACTTCTCTTCTTGAGTACTGCAACGAAGGTCTGAAGTACCTGGCAGAACAGGAGACCGCCGCGTCGTGAGACACCTTGTAACGACCTATCGCGGCCCTGAGCGTGGCTGGATCCCTGCGGGATCTGGCCGTCCCAGGTCTCACGGTGATGCGCAACGACTGGCCAATCTGCTCCGGCGGATCGATCCAGACCGTTACTTGTACCGGGTAGAAGTTCTGCCTGTCGAGCTTCCTAGCTTCCTATGACAGTACAGAATATCAGCAAGGCGGATCTCATCCGCCTTGTTCTTCCCTAGGTGCAGGACAATGCCCACGACTGGATACTTTCCAGGCTGTGACTGACACCCCAGGGTTTCTACATCCTGGGGTAATTTCAACCCTTTCTATCAATCATGGTTAACGAAACCTACAACGGATGGTCAAACTACGAGACCTGGAATGTTGCACTCTGGCTTCAGAATGACTTCGGTTTCTATTCTGTCGCCGTAACTTGCAAACATTACAGAGACTTCCTCTGGTGTTGTATCGATAGTATTGTGCCACGATCCACCCCAGATGGAGTTTATTTCGACGACCGCCGTATCAACCACGAACAACTAGATGCAATGTTGCTGGAGCTGGCATCATGAAGTTCCGAACGGAAGATTACATGCTCCCGGCTCATTGGGCCAGCTATCTTATCAACGGGGACGCTACATCATTCTCGCTGAATGATGATGGCGGCGATGAAGAGATTGCGGTGATCGATCAAATCAGCGACAATATCGGACTCTCTCCGGTTAGCTGTTCTGACGATCCAGTCTTCATGAAATACCACGATGCCAGACCTTACGGGGTTCTGGCTTGTGATTGTCTAATGTTCACCTTTCTACGGCAGATTTCTGATGTACTTTGACCGCTTCGATATTTGCGAAGCTCACTTCATGTTCGCCATGTTATTTCATGGCGGCATAGGGTGCAGCATCTACGCAAAGTTCGGACAATTGGAGAGGCTGAGGTTTCGTCCCAGTCCTCTCCTTTCAGATCCCCGTGATCTGACTGAAAACGCTCGCGATATTTACCGCCAATTGGTAGTGAATCATTGCGGCATTAAATCCACTGCATCATGAGCTACCTACAGTTCACAAATGATCTCGGGGAACCGTATGGTTCCTTCGAGGTTTTCTATGACATCAAAGGTCTGACACTGCTTGGTAAGGAAGTCGATCCAGGATGGTACTGGTGGCCTTGCTTTCCCGGATGTATGCCGGACGGCGATGCGGTCGGCCCATTCCTGACTGAAGAGGACGCCATCGCTGACGCCCTGCAATCCTGAGCCCCTACGGGGGCTTTTTATTCTCCGTAGTAGAACTGCTCGCAGAACCACTGCAAAGCGTTGATGTCCACGTTGTAGGGAGAATCGGTCCAGGGTGTTCCCCAGTCCTGATGCTGGATTGTTGGGCGGCATCCGGCTTGCCATGCAACTTCGCCACGGTCCAGCTCACCGACAATGCGGCAGGCTGGTCCGCCTGTACTAAGCAGAATCTCGAATTCTGCGCTTTCGAATGTTTCGCCGGGTGAATGCCAGCCAGAACGCAACAGCACGCTCAACGGCATTGCGTTGGCGTAGTCGGTGATGGCCTCCTGTAAGGTCTCAGGCGTGCCGGTCTCAGCGTCCCAGTCGAGATCGCTCAGGACATTGGCCGCCGGACCAGTCAAAGCGTGCGGAACTTCGCCTGCTGTGAAGTCCCAGCAGCTCAGCTCATAGAGCGCTTCGATTGTTTCGGCTTTAGCTTTGGCGTTGTCGATTGCGTGTTGAGTCACGATAAGTGTGTTGTAGGTCTGGCTTGGTGAGCCATGCCCACTATGAACCACGCTCCAGGCAGCTGTCAAGCAATTGTCTGGGTTGTCCGATTTTTCCAATTTGTCCAGTTATTGTGATACGGTATTGGTGGTTCACACCACACCACATGTCAACACAACAGGAAATAGCTCAACGCCTCAGCTACTCACAGGCTTTGCTTGAGCGTGGAATCCGCGTTAGCACAGTTGTGACGATGGTCAGCGCCAAGTTCGGTGTTTCACGTTCCACGGCTTACGCAGACGTTCACACTTCATCCAAAACAATCGAATCGATGGATGACGGTCCAGATCAGTCCGAGCTTTCAGAACCGCTTGACCCTGAAACGGTCCAGGCACAATTAGCTCACCTATTTGACGTGGCAGTCGCCACAAACGATTTCAAAGCAGCCACGCAACTGGTCAAAGCACTCGACACCGCCAAGCGGTGGAACGGTTATGAAACGTCCCAGGGTGGTGGCGGTTACGCCTGAGGCAGTGCCGCGAAGTAATGCTCCACACGCTCCAGGAATCTAGATTCGGCACCCCGGAGTTCGAGTTCTGTCAGTTCTCGCACCTGGGGTGCTCCAGTGCGACGTGCCACCACGATCAGACCGCCCACTGGCGCTATGTCGGTGAGACTCTTGAGACCCAAACTGTACGCACCAAGCTGATCGATGTAGTTATTCAGCATGTCCTCGCTGCGTTCGCGTAACGAGGTTTTCCAATCCACAATGAATGGGCCTTTGCCGTTGATGTCCAGCAGGGCATCACACGTTCCAGCCATACCTGCTGCGTGGTGAATGGAAAATTCCACTGCGTGAATGGCGGTGACGTTGTCTGCGATCCAGCCGCGTAGGCCGCGTGCGTAGCCGGAAGCGCTCCAGGGCACTCTGGGTGCTCCTTGGATGGCCCTTTCGATGCCCCAGCGGGTGATCGAGCCAGGGCAACGTTCCAGGCCGTCTGTGGACGTTTTCCAGGCGTTGCGTTTGTTGGCGGTTTGGCGGGCGAGTTTCGCTCCAGTCTTTAGTAGGTATTCCGCGTGATTATGCGCCAGCGTGCCCCGCGTTGCTGCCATGTCTCGGTCTTCAGCAGCAGTCGGTCGAGCCAGCCACCGTTCCAGGGACTGTTGTTGCCATTCGGGTGCTGTTTCTTTGAGTATGTGCGTAACGCTGTGAAAAATGCTGCCAGCGTCATCCCGATAAACGCGGAAAGGGCCAGAGTCATCACGGACCAGGGCGGACTTACGCAACGAGGCTAGTCTGTTTTGTGCTCCTTTAGCCATGCGTGTGTTAGTTGCCTGACCTTAGTATCAGCCAAGTGGTAGCTACTAACCCATCCTATCTGGTCTCCTACAGTGATGCGTACCATGCCGTTGGGTTCGGTTTCTAGCTTTGCGTTGGGTGCCTGGAGCATTTAAATACAGTTTCCCATATTTACTATAGCCGATAAAAAACCCCCAGTGAATGGCTGGGGGTAAGACTGGAGCCGGGAAGGCGTCCTACTGGGGTTATGAAGCCCAGCGCAAGGGTGACGGAAGTCGAGCTTGCTGTCTTAGTTCTACTGTAGCCATCAAGAAACCCCCTAAGCGCAAACTCAGGGGGTTTCAGGGACCCTCAACCCGCTATCTCGTTGCCGAGGCAGTCAGCCAGAGAATGAACTCTGGGGCAGGGGCGCCGTAGCTGACCTGCCATCAGATTCATTGTATCACATCTGCCAATACAGAATCAGGCGTCCTTGAATGGGTTTCCGCCGTCTAGGAGCCTATGAATGTTAAATCCGGCTTCTTGGCACTCGTTCCAAGCAGAGTCGATAGTCTTCTGCGTTGATGGCTTGCGCGGTACAGGCCGAAGCTTGTAATTAGTGTTCAAGCCGGTGCCTTCCTTGGCCAAGATAAAGTCCCAAGCTTTCAGGTCGGCGTAGTCCTCTACCTGAGAGACCTGATCAATCTCTTTAATGATTGATTTTTGTGTCAAGCTCATCACTTGAATGGTGCTGCTCTCGAAGTTGTAGACGGGAACAGCGATTGCGAACTTGACAGGCTCAGGACCAGTGCCTTCACGGTTCTGGCGGCGCTGGTAGTTAGGCCCCATTTCCTCTTCGATTTGAACAGGATTGGGATCATCCAGAAAACGGAAAGGACGGACTGATCCGTCAGATGCCTCGCCCCACCATTCGTAGAACTCTAAAGGCACGTCTGACATCAGCGCAAAACGTACGCTGCTGCCTGACTGAATTTTGCTTGGATTTAGGTAGCCGCCGCCACCGCCTCCAGATACCGCTGCTTGGTTTTTGAGAAATCCCATTGAATGGCTTTGCTGTGGGCTAAATCTGCCCGGTGCTTAAACACACTAGCACAGTGATGGGGGTTGTCAAGGCACTTACAATGAAAAAAGCGCTCCAAAGGGCGGTGAACCTTGGAGCGTTTCGTTTCATTCCTGTAGGAGTCTAGCAAATGGATCTTCCATCTTTTGTAAGGTCGCTGCCGAGCCACTGGGCTTGTGCTCCGATCTACGCAAGTGGCGTTGAAATGCCCGGTGGTGGCGTTGCCTGCGGCAAAAACCCGTTGGGTAGGGCGCACCACGATGACCTTTCCCCTGAAGCGGCTGCGCTTTACATCGAGCGGGCACCAGAAACATTCCAGGCAATCGGTGTCTTTACTGGTTCTCGCAGCAAGGGTTTGGTGATCCTTGATGTTGATGCAAACCTTGGTGCTGTTCTTCAGAAGTGGGGCAAAACACTTGAAGGCGCTCCAAGGGTTAACTCTCCTAAAAAAGCGGCGGCGAAGTTTCTTTTCACTGTTCCACACGAATTACATTCTGAGGTTCGTGGAATCAGTCTTGCCGCTAGTGGTGAAGGTTGGGAAGTTTTATGGGGCCGTCAGGGGCTCGTAGGAGGCGCTTACAAGTCTGGCGGTGCATACACACTCGAAGGGGACTTGAATGACGTTCCAGAGGCTCCTGCGTGGCTCCTGGAGCGTATGAAGGAGTCCCATAAGGAGTCCAAGAGCAAGTCCTCGTCCAAAGTCCTTAAGGATGGCCGCTGGGCCATGCGCTCCAAGGAAGAGCGCATCGTTATCGCTCAATCCTGTCTGTCTGTCATCCAGCCGCAGGGTCGTGGCTCAGAAGACCTGTGGTGGCGGATTGGTGCGATGCTCCATTCCGAACTGCCTGATGACGAGGGCCTCAACCTGTGGCGTGAGTGGTCGCTCCAAGATGATGAGTACGTCGATGACTGGAAGGACGGTAAGGATCCTTGCCTTGCTCGCTGGGAGGCTGGCTTCAAGGCTGGTGGCGGCCTTGGTATGGGCAGCCTGATCAAGCTCGCGGATCACTACGACCCAGAGAGGGCGCGATTTCAGAGGGACGGTTGTGCATCGGTTATCGAAGAGGTCGAGGCGAAGCCGGTCATCTATGCCCGTGCGCAGCTTTCTTTCAAAGAAGTCATCGACAAAGCAAAGTCATACCTGGAGTTGGACAACCCAGCGGAGATGAACTTCAACCTGAATAACCTTGCGCTCCAAGCGAATTACAGGGATCAGGTTGCCCTTGAAAAACTGATTGTTGATCAGATTCAGTTCGAGGGTGCCAAGGGCTTGATGGATGTTGAGGCGCTCCAGTCCATAAATGAGAAACGGGACTACTTGATTCCTGATGTGCTGCCGCATCCTTCGGTGGTGCTGATCTACGGCGCTGGCGGTGACGGTAAGTCCATGTCGGCTTGGACTCTTGCGAAGCATGTTGCGACTGGTTCGCCTTTTGTGGTGCGCGGCAAGCTGGTGCCGGTCCAGCAAGGGCCTGTGCTGCTGCTGAATGGTGATCAGCCGCTTATTCAGCTCAAGGAGCAGTTGGAAGAGGTCGATTACCCGCTGGACTCCAACACCAAGGTGCTGACTGACTGGCAGCTCCAGCGCTATGCCCAGTTCACCAAGATGATGGAGAAGGTCCAGCCCAAGCTGGTCGTTATTGACTCGCTGATCGGTTGCAGCGGTGGTCGGGCCTTTGATGAGAACAAGTCGGACTTCGCTACGCCGCTCTACTGGCTCACCAGGAACAACGGTGTGCTGTTCCCGGCTACCACGATCCTCATCATTCACCACGCAAACAAGCAGGGCGGCTTCAGGGGCACCTCAGCCATCCGTGACGCTGTTGATGAGACGTGGGCGCTTAAGAAGCCCTCTAAGGAGCAGATCGAAAGCGGGAACGCTCCACAGCACAGCCGGATCATCACCATCGAAAAGTCCAGGGCTGGTCGGTCTGGCACTTCGCTGATCATGCGCATGGAAGACGACCTGAGCTTCTCTGTGGCTGACTTCACCCCTGAGGTCGATCCAGGGAACACTTCCCCCAGCGGTATTACCGACAGGGTGCTCCAGCGGCTTCGTACGGGCTACCCACGTACGTTCTCGCGTACGGAACTCAACTCTGATCCTGTTGTTGGCGGGAAGGTTGACGCCATCCGTAAATCGCTCCAGCGCTTGGTAAAGCGTGGGTTGGTTGAGGTTGTTGGATCCGCACCAGCTCCTGATGGAAAAAATAATTTGGATCTGTACCAAGCAGTCCTCGCGCGTGGAGAGATACCTGGTAAGTGTCCCAACCAGGCAAAACCCAGTGATGGTGCGGATAGTGGGTTGGGACAGAAGATGGGACACAAGACTTTTCAGGGAAATGTGTCCCACCTCAAAGGGGTGGATGGGACACCCCCAGAATCTGAAGACTCGTGTCCCACCCCAGACGCCAGTGCTGGAGCGGATAGTGCCCAGATGGGACAGTCTGAGCAATATCCCCGCGCGAGGCAAGAAGAGCGGACACTCGAAGAAATTGACCGCGCTAAACAAGCCTCTTGGGATTTCTGGGACGCCTAACTCCACAGTTGGCCGTCTTTGGTGTAGTATTCGATCAATGCCTAAAGGCGGCCTTTCCTTGCTTTGCTTTCGATGAACAAAACCAGGTATTCCGTGCTCCAAACAATGGAGGCGCGAGTTATCTCAACGTATTTCGATAGCAAGAATCGTTTTTTCTTGAACGCGGTTTTGTTGCAGCCCAACGAAGACGCTCATTGCAGAGAAAATAAGCCTGCAAACTTTATTCGAGTTTATTGCCCGAGGTCTTTTAGTTCGGAAGAACAGCAAAACATTATCAGCCCTTACCAAGTAAATCAAACAATTAAGGTCGTACCCAAAAGCCCGTCAGAGAGCTACCCTGACACTTGCATCGGGGACTTTGCTGAGTGTGTACTTGGCAACGAACCAAACCAAAATGTAAAAGTAAAAGAAAAAGTCCCCACTAAAGATACCCAGAAATATACGATTAGCGGCTTAGATACTTTACTTATTGCAGATGTTGAGGCGTACTTTAGTGAGCTGGGGCTTACAAGAAAGTTCTTTATTAATAAAATGTTCAAAAAGCTACTAGCCGGTGATTTCGACGAAGAGTTTTCCTGATCTTCGTCTTTTGTTCGCACTTCTTTGCTACTCTAATGTCTAATTTGATCCCTGAAAACGTCCTCGCTGGATCAGAAAAAATCTTATTGCGGGACTTGTTGGAATCACCCACGTTTAGACCGTGGACCGTCAGCGCTCTATTTAACGGCATCAACACGGCTCATGACTTAAGGCTGTCGCTCGACAATGAAGATGATCAGTTCTTGCAGTTCAAGCTCAAGCAAATGACACGCGCCATCCCCTACGAAGCCCGGAGGGAGTTATTCGCTGAAACGTCTCGCTTGATCCAGAAACGGAAGGAGGCTAGAAATTAGTGCCCTTGGTGGATAACCACCCCTTACGGAGCATTGTGTCCACCATCTCTTGTTGGGCAAGATAGAGGCGAAGGAACTTACAAGCTATGTCTTGCAGTTCCTTCACATCGCTACAGGACTGGATTTGTCTCTTGAACTTTTCGTAGGCAAACTCACGCTTGGCTTCCATTGAACCGTTTACCAACTACTACTCTATGTTAAAGCGTGTCATCTGCCTCCAGACTGGGTATGGGTCGGATGGATCTATGTCCGGGCGAACCACGGTCACTTACTACGAGCTGCAGCGGGAGCAGCCCTACCTGGCCATTGTCAGGTACACCGCTTATGGGCCGGACGATATGCCGATGGGTGTCTGTGAGGACATTTACGCCGATACAGCCGATGAGTTCTGCCGCCTGGAGCGGGATGTCAACAAGGCCCTGAAGGGTGGGATCGATGCCAGCATTATGAGCTTCTACGATCATGAAATCTTTCCGGTGATCTCGACCTACCTCAATTAGTGTGCTACCTTACAGGGGTAGTTCGGAGGCCAAACATGCCCCAAGCACAACTCATCTGTTTCAGCTACGAGCGCGGATCTGATCTTGTCCGCATTCAGGCCATCGTGGATGATGCCATTCAAGTGGCCCCTGCCACTCGTTACGATCCACCAGAGTACGGTTCCGCTGCTTGCGAGACCTGTGTGCTCTGGGATGATCCCATCACACACGAAAACGCACCAACGCACGACGACATCGTCAAGATGTTGCCTTGGATCGACGACTGGACCGCTATCCCACCGATTTCCTTCGATGACTGACCCCATCAACAACCCTGCTCACTACAACACTGGCGACATCGAGTGCATCGAAGCAATCAAAGCTGCGATGAACACAGATGAATACTTCGGTTACCTGCGCGGTAACTGCATTAAGTACATCTGGCGCTACCGGCAGAAAAACGGCTTAGAGGATCTCCGCAAGGCTGAGTGGTATCTACGCCGTCTCTGCCAAGAGTTTGAATTTGACCCTTTCAGCGACCCACTCGCATAGACCATGTCTACACATCCCTTCGATTCCAGTCCTTTCGCTGGAGTAAAGCTCAAAAACGTGCCCCAGCATTTACAGGCTGAGGCGTCCCACTACAACATGCAGGCTGCTGCAAGGTGGGAAAACTACGGCAAAGTTGCCGCTGCTGTTGACGATGCCATGGCTGACCAATACCGCATCTGCAAAGCCTTTGATAAAGAAGGCTGGGAAGGTGACGAAGGTGGTTGGGTCTCGCCAAGCGGCATCCTTGACTATGACTGGGTCAATGAATACGGCCTCCCGCTTCCTGGTGATCTGGACTGGGAAAGTTACAAAGCAGAAAAGCGCACTGAGCATGGCTGGAAGCTGGACGACAGCGGCTGGTACGCTCCATGCGGCAAGCACGAAACTGAGGTTTCCGGCTTAGCTCCTGAGTACATCCTCTGAACTTCTGACCACCCATGTCTGACTACAAACTTCTGTTTGGGGTCGAGCATCTGAAAGAGATCTCGACCTCAATTTCCCTTGCCTTCGATACGGAAACGCTCCAGCTGCAGCCTGAGGTTGGCAAGTTACGGCTGATCCAGATTGGCTGTGAGTCTCTGCGCACCATCGTCATCATTGATTGCTTTGAACTTGACGAAGGCGATTGGGACAAGCTGCGTCTGTTCTTCACCAACGGTGAGCGCTTTTGGCTGGCCCACAACGCTGTCTTTGACCTGGGCTGGCTACAGGAGCACGGGATCCATCTGCGTGGTCGTGTGCGCTGTTCGATGCTCGCCAGCAAGCTTCTGCACAATGGAACGCCCAACGTAAAGCATGGCCTTGCCCAGGTCGCAAAGCGAATTCTGAAGATTGACCTCGACAAAGAACAGCAGCGGTCTGATTGGAGCGCACCAGTCTTAAGTCGAGACCAATTGGTCTACGCCGCTAAGGATGTTGAGGTGCTGCTGCAGCTTGATCACAGGCTTGACGAGATGCTGCAAAACAATCGCTTGGCGCAGGCTTTTGCACTGGAGTGCAGAGCGCTGCCCGCCATGGCTCAGATGTGGCGCACTGGTCTGCCGTGGAATAAAGTTGCGCTCCAAGGCTTGCAAGGTGACTACGAGCACGACGTTGAAAGGCTCGGTAAGGACTTTTTGCTTGAGCTGGATCAGTCTCTACCGCCGAAGCACAAGCTGCCTAGAGAGCCTGCAGACATCCGACGACTGAAGATGCTCAAAGGCTTAGTGACTGAGATGGGTCACGATGATGAGATGTACGAAAAGTGGTACGCCGAGATTGACGAGATAGAGAACGCGCCAGAGGCTTTCAATCTTCGGCCTAAGGACAGCGGTTCTGCCAGACTTGGCACGAAGGTAAAGGCGGGCTTCAACCTAAATAGCCCAAAACAATTACTAGAAAAATTCACTATTTTGTTGGGTGAGGCTCCGGTGGACAGCAAAACCGGGAAGGCCAGTGCTTCACGCGCAGCGCTCCAAGAGTATGCTGCGGACCACCATGTCATTCAGACGTACTTGGCTTGGAAAAAAGCTGAGAAGCGTCGGCAGATGGTGGATTCAATCCTCGAAAAGATGACGCCCGATGGTTTTGTTTGTGCCAGCTATCTGCAGCTTGGGGCGGAGTCAGGTCGAATGTCCTGCATTAAGCCGAACAATCAGCAGATCCCCCGTGATTCAGAGTTCCGCCAATGTGTTGAGGCTCCTGATGGTTGGGTTCTTGTTGACTCGGACTTTGGTCAGATGGAGTTGCGACTTGCGGCGGCCATCGCAAAAGACGAACGCATGATCAAGGCGTTCCAGGATGGGGAAGATCTGCACAGTGTTACGGCTGAGGCCATTGGGTGCTCTCGTCAGATTGCAAAGTCAGCAAACTTTGGCTTGCTGTATGGCTCGGGTGCCAAAGGCTTGCGGAACTATGCGGGTGCTTCTGGCATCGTCATGACTGTCGAAGAGGCGACCAAGATCCGTAACCAGTGGCTCAGCACCTATTCGGGCATCAAAGCTTGGCAGCAACAGAACGCAGAGCTGGCCGAGAACAGCAAGAACAATAAGTGGGCGGACATCAGGGTTCCGCTCTCTGATATGCGCCGATACCTGCCTGGTGATATGAATCGCCTGACGGTTCGGTGTAACACCCCGATCCAAGGCGCGGGTGCTGCCATCCTTAAATGTGCTTTGGGTAATCTTTGGCCGCTCTTACAGGAAGCGGGTGAGGATGAAGTCAAGCTGGCTGCTTGTGTTCACGATGAAATTTTGCTTCTAGTGCGTGAACCTAAGGCAAACGAGTGGGCCGCGCGGCTAAAACAAGTAATGGAGAGCGCGGAAGCTAAGTGGCTTGGGACCGTCCCACCGCTTGCAGAGCCCCAAGTCGGTAAGCGTTGGTCCGAGATCCACTAAAGGAGCAGGTATGGTCAGCATCTATCACACCCCTAACGGGTGGACGTTTTGTCTACTAAAAAAGATGGGCTATTACAGTAGCCTTGCTGAAGTGATGGATGCTGCCTATGCAGCCGAAAACAGGGAGGCAGATCATGCTCACATACCTCAGATACGAGATGGCTCGTGCCACCACTGCCGATCTCCAAAGGGCTGCTCAGTTCCTGGAGCGGGCCAGGGAAGTACGCCAAGGCTGTCGTAAGCAGCGTACAAACGCTCGGAAGAACCAAGCTAGTGGATGGAAGAAGCATGTAGACGATTCTATCACCTGGTAACAGAGTGCTAGACTACTCTGTAGCACGGAAGACTTTTATGGCGATACGCCACGGGAATAAAACTTACATGCAGGTTTTGCTGGATCCGCATAGAGCTGATTTGTTAGTCAACTTAGCTAAGGAGAAAGGTGTGCGCTCCACTGCATGGATCCGTGATGCCGTCTATGCCGCGCTGGAAAAAGCGCTGCCTTCCTCGCTCTACCAAGAAGCCTTAGCTAAGGATCAAGCGTCGTGGCGAGAGTCTGTAAGACGCCGCGTAGAGGGAAGAACAAAAAATAAAAAAGATCCTGCGGACGGCTAGCCATACCGGGTAAGTGTGCTACTTTAAGTGCGCCCAACGCATTCCACCATGGCCCGTTACGCGCTTTTGTCATCGCGGTCAAAGAAACCCATGTATCTCGCGGCGGCTTACCCAAAATCAGCCAAAGACAATGGGATCAGACTTACAAACAAAAAAGAAGATGCCTGCTCTTTTGTAACTGTAGAAAAAGCGGCAGAAACAGCTCGCCTTCTTGAAGACTCTATTGGTTACCTTCCCGCCATCATTGAGGTTCGGGGTTGATGGACGGCTTTACTCAATACATAAACGGGATTGTGCGTTACCCGTTGTTAACCAAACAGCAAGAAATTATGCTGGCCCGCCAAGTGCAGGTGTGGATAAATACACCTGACCCCACACCTAGACAAGTTAAGCAGGGGAAAAGGGCATATCACAAGCTCATTAACTGTAATTTACGCTTGGTTGTTTCTATCGCTAAGCGATACGTTCCAAGGGCAAGACGTACGGAGATGTTTGACATTGTTCAAGAGGGCAATATCGGTCTGGCCCATGGGATTAAGAAGTTTGACCCTGAACGTGGTTATGCTCTGTCTACTTATGTTTATTGGTGGATTCGACAAGCTATTTCAAGGCATCTGACTTACCACGACCGCGTGATTAGGTTACCGACCCAAGCCATTGAGGTGCTGTCAAAATTAAGAGGTTGGGCTGTTGAGTTTGAGGCCAAAGCCGGAAGAACACCTTCTATTGAAGAATGCGCTGAGTATTGCAAAGTAAAGCCTGCACGGCTGCAAGAGTATCTTGTTCACAGTAATGATTGCTCTAGTTTGGATAGCGGTAGCTCCTCTGATTTAGAAGGAGATTCGACTGCTCTTATTGACTTGGTAACTGATGGTGACCATGGAATGGAAAACATAGATGATATGTTTAATAGCGAAGTTCTATACAGTTATTTAGACCAGTTATCAGAGATAGATCGAAGAATTGTTATGGACTTTTACGGGCTAAATGGAGCTGCCCCTAAGACCTACATGCAGATCAGCAAGGAATTAGGTATCTGTAGAGAACGGACCAGGCAGCGCTGCCACAGGGCTCTAAATAGACTAAAGTTCTTGTCCAATAAATATGGTGTGTACTGATGGAATGTCCTAGTTGTGGCGCACCTCTTGCACGAGGAAATAGAAAAGTCATAAATTCTGCGGTTTCCCATGACGCTGTGCGGACACGGGAGTACCGTTGCCTAGAATGCGACAGCGTCAACTATTCCGTTGAGGTGTTTGTAGACCCCGAACACGTCGAACGGGCCAAGGGTAAGTACCCCAAGTATCACATTAAGAAAGACGTGCTCATCCCGCTGCTGAAGACACTCCATGGCCTCTGTTGAACTGGTATGGGCTACGCCAGATGCTGAAAAGCTCGTTGTGCGTATGGCGCGTGTCAGCAATCCAAGTAACGAAGATAACTGGGAAACCGGGCCAGGTCTTCTTCGTTACTTGATCAAGCACAAGCACTGGTCTCCTTTTGAGATGGTCAGTATGTGCGTCAAGATTGACACTGAGAGGGATATTGCCGCGCAGATCCTGCGGCATCGGTCGTTTTCGTTCCAAGAGTTCTCTACCCGTTACAGCAGGACTCAACCGGCAGAAATACCGTGGTTTAGGCGTCAAGACTACGAAAACAGGCAAAACAGCATTAATGACATCCACCCGTCCCACCAAGAGGATTATCAGGCGCGTGCTGGTCGCATCATTGCTGATGCTTTTCTTTTTTATGAGTCGCTACTCGAACGTGGCGTTGCCAAGGAAACTGCGCGGCGGATCCTACCAATGTGTACTCCTACTTCGATGTATATGACTGGTACGCTGCGTAGCTGGATTCATTACATCCAGTTGCGTGCGCATGTAGACACACAACTAGAGCACAGGGAAGTTGCGTTGGCGTGCCAGCGTATATTTAAGTGGAACTTCCCAGTCATTGCAGACGCGGTTTTCGCGGATGAACAGGCCCACGGTTCCGGTTGAATACACTGGCGGTGGCTTCTACCGCGTATGCACTCGCGGTGGTGGTATGTGCGTAGAAATACACGGGCTTTACCGGGCTCTAAATGTTGCTGAAGCTCTCTACTGCTCCATCCATTCCGATATGCGGGCTTCGCGGGCTTCGGTCCAGTAGGTTCTTTCTCTGAACCACTCCTTCCACTCGTGACCTGATTTGTGGCTGTTGCAGGAAAAGCAGCAACCCACTAAGTTCCCCTTCTCTGTAAGACCCCCTTTCCACTTTGGGATGACGTGGTCAAGTGTGGCGTTTTTACCTAGTGGCTCGGCGCAATAAGCGCAGCAGTAGTTCCACTCGGTCAGGATACGGTCACGGAAGCGGATCTTCGCTTTTTTCCGTGGGACGAGTTCGGTCTCGTCAATCTGGTGATCCACTACCACCTCGCGCCATGCAACATCAAGGGTCTTGACTTGCGGCTGCTTTTATGGTAGCGAATTTAACTATTTCACAATGTAATCTTTAGCCCTGTTGTAGTACCAAATGCGGTCCTGAATACCGTTGTACCCGCCGTTCAGTCTGCGAGTGCATTCGTAGATGTCGCCTCGATCACACAGGGCGGCCCAGTTATTCTCTTCGATCCAGCAGATCGCGCAGAGGAATGGGTACTTGTTTGCAACATAATCAGTCCCCTTCGACATAATTTGATCATCCCGCAGGCCGTTCTGTTCCATCCACCTGGCAAACCGGGAGAAATTGTGTTTTCCAGTGAGTTGAATTACGCCGCATCCGCGATATTTGTATCCGTCACCAGGACCATTGCCTAAATCGCTGCGGTTATCGTACATCCGCGTGAAATAGGCATAACTGCCGATTTCGGTCATGTACTTGTAGCCCGCTGTCTCGTGACAAGTCTGCGCCACCAGCATCCTGCGCTGGTTCAAGCTTGTCATTCCGGCTGCTTTGACAAGTCGATTGAGGTCATTCATAAATGCCTCGTCAAACTTGTTCTCTGCCTTGCCCGTAATCAAACTGATCTGCTTGCGCGTGATCAAGTGCTCTGGAGCTTTCTCTGCTACTGGTGTGCTCCAGGTCTCGTACCAAGGCTGGTCACGGTTAAAAATATCCGGTGCGGCCTTTAGCATGGCACGTTCCAGCTCTTCAATCGCTGCGGTCTGATGCCCTTTCTGCCTGTAGTAGCGGAAGAGGTTAATCAGTCGGATCGGTGTCGAGTTCATCGGCCCAAGGTGCGCGAATGTGCAGATCGCCAAGCCGGGTAGGTGGCTCGACCATCGGTGGCTGGGTTTTGTGCCAGTCTTCAATGGCACGGTCCAGGCGGGGTTTTAAGGTCGCCTCGAATTTGCGGCGCTGGATTTCACGCTGCATCTCGTCAAAGGCTGACCGAGTGCTGAAGCGCAGCATCCAACGGGTGTCCGGTGGGATTAGACCTTTTTTGAAGGCTTAAGGCTGCGGATTGCAGTGAAAATCAGCTGGATGACGCTGTTGTCCTTGAACTTGCTCATACCGATCAGCTCAGATGCTGCAGCAACCACGATCCAGAAAGCAGGGTGCGCGAGGATGTGCTCGATGTTCATGAGAAAAAGTAAGCTCTTGATTTGACTCTAGCGATTTCTGTTTTCCAGCACTGTAAGTCTTTCGCCTTGCTCGTTAAGGCGCGAATAAATTTCTTTGCGGTCTGCACGCATGTCTTGATGCAGTTCTTCAAGTTTTCCCGCAATGCTTTCAACAGCCATCGTTAGGCGAATGACGGCTTCTCTGGATTCGTTGTTGCGGCGGCTGAATCCTGATGCAGTAAGTCCAGCAACGCCAATGGAAGCACCCACGACTGCGGCGTAGATTTCAATCACGGGTGCCCCATCGACCTCACGTTTAGTTTAGGACCAAAGCACCGCTTTTACACGGGGCGGTTAACGCGCCAAGGCAAGTAGAGAAGGTGACTACTGGGCTTCGAGTTCATTCGCAAGTGCATGTAACGCATCACAAGTCCAAGCAATACCTACATTCAGTAAGGGATCAGGATTTACCCGACCTTTCCATCGGATCTTGAAGATTTGATGTGCAGTAGTTCTTATAACAGCGGCAGTTGTTAACGCATCGTCAATAGGTGCCAGTTGGCAAGCATCAAGTACTGCTTGTGCAGCGGGGCTAAGCGGGGTGGGGCTAGCCACTTCACCGTCGTTAATAGAAATGGTGTCAGTCATAGCAATGGGTTTGAGGTATTGGCAGGCGCTGGGATTTAGCCAATACCTACCAGACCTCGAAACGAGTAGGGCTAATCAGCCCCACGCAGCGTTAGCAATCGCGACCACCTTCGGGTCTTCATTG